>Ga0209160_1000609_pt1 | contig 29828 bp, 32 predicted proteins | sample GraSoiAngelo_153_FD_186167 | JGI IMG/M metagenome (GOLD analysis project Ga0209160, IMG submission 186167) | Grasslands soil microbial communities from the Angelo Coastal Reserve, California, USA - 14_1009_12_40cm (SPAdes) (version 2) | ecosystem: Environmental > Terrestrial > Soil > Grasslands ...
CGATGTTCCTCGCCTCGCTCGACCAGACGGTGGTCGGCACCGCGCTGCCGCGAATCATCACGGAGCTCAATGGAGCAAGCCTCTACGTGTGGGTGGTCAGCGCCTATCTGCTGACCTCGACGGTAACGGTGCCCATCTACGGCAAGTTCTCCGACGTTTTCGGCCGCAAGGTCATGCTCATGATCGGAGTCAGCCTGTTTCTGCTCGGTTCCTGGCTCTCGGGCGCTTCGCAGAACATGACTGAGTTGGTGGTGTTCCGCGCTATTCAGGGACTCGGAGCCGGAGCCCTTTTCCCGATCGTGATTGCGACCATTGCCGACCTATACAGCCCCCGCGAGAGAGGCCGGTTCCAGGGTTTGTTTGGCGCTGTCTTCGGCCTCAGCTTCATCGTCGGACCATTCATTGGGGGCTGGATCACCGATCACGTCAGCTGGCATTGGGTCTTCTACGTCAACGTTCCGTTCGGGATTGCCTCGCTGGCGGTGCTCGCCACCGTGCTGCCGGGAATCGGCCGCCGCCGGGCATCGGCTCGCGATCTCGACTATTTGGGCATCGTCCTCTTTACCGCCGGAGTGGTGCCGTTCATGCTGGGGCTCACCAACAAGGGCAACGTGAGCAGCACCGGCCAGCTCGCCAGCTGGACGGATCCGAACGTTATGGGCCTGATCGCGGTCGGGCTGGCAATCCTAGTCGTATTCCTCTTCGTTGAGACAAGAGCGAAAGAACCGATCGTCCCCCTCGACCTGTTCAGGGGCAGGGACTACTCGGTGAGTATGGCTGCGGTGTTCGTCTTCGGCATCGCCATGTTCGCTGCAGTCCTGTTCATGCCGCGCTTCTACCAAACCGTGCGTGGGATCAGCGCTACCGCATCCGGCTACTACATCTGGCCCCTGCTGGTCGGCCTGATGGGCGGCAGCATAGGTACCGGCCTCTTGATCAGCCGGCTCGGCCGCTACAAGTGGCTGATGACAGGCGGTGCCGTCGTGATGGTGATCGGTGGTTTCTCGCTCACTCATCTGACGGCCGGCATCTCCGATTGGGAGCTCTGGGGGATGATGCTTATTCTCGGCCTGGGTGTCGGCCCGTCCATGGCGGGTTACACGGTGGTCGTTCAGAACTTAGTGCCGATGGATCGCCTCGGCGTCGCGACCAGCACGCTCACGTTCCTTCGTCAGATCGGCGCGTCGGTGGGCCTGGCTGCGGCCGGTACGGTGTTCTCGTCTCAGTTCGCCAGCCGGCTGCCGACCAATCTGGCCGAGCAGGGAGTGCCGCAGACCCTGATCCCGCAGCTGGTCAAGCTCTCGGGCGTACTGCAGAACGTGGGCAACGGCCGTTCGCTGCTCGAGCACATTCTTCCAGCGCCCCTTCAAGTACTGATTCCGAAGGTGGTCGCGGGTGCCAACGATGCCCTCGCGCTCGCGATCGGCGACCTCTTCTGGATCACCGTGATGGCCGGATTATTGGGTCTTGCATGCACGCTGACGCTCCGCGACCTGCCGTTGCGGACGGCGAGGGAACTGCGCGCTCAGGCTGCCGGAATCGCCGAAGGAGAACGGGTACCGCAGGCAGCTGTTTCGGAAACGTGAGTTGGAGCCCGGATTCAGCGCACGCTGTTGGCCGCCTACGGCAAAAGTGATCACGTAGGCGAGGAAAGCGCCATCAAAGGTAAACCGTTCACCGCACCGGCTGACGCAAGCACGATCGATAAGGTGGCGGCTCTAATCGGCGCCAACAACATAGACGTGCGGGTGGTCGATACCGGCGAGGACGCGCGCCGCATTGTGCTGGGACTGATCCCAGAAGGCGCTGAGGTTCATTCGGGAAAATCGAAGACGTTGCAGGACATCGGCCTCTTCCAGGACCTGTTCGAGTCAGGTCGATTTAACTCAGTGCGCGCTCAGTACGTGAACATGGACCGGCAGACACAGAGTCGCGAAATCCGCAAGCTGAGTGCAGCTCCCGACTACATGGTTGGCAGCCTCCACGCGGTTACACAATCAGGTGATCTCGTCGTCACCTCGGCCTCGGCAAGCCAGCTGGGAGCTTATGCGAGTGGCGCCGGCCGACTGATCCTGGTCGTCGGCAGCCAGAAGATCGTGCGCGACCTGGATGAGGTTATGGAGCGAATCGAGAAGGTCGTTTTCCCCTACGAAGACGCGATGGTTCGCCAGACTCCGGGGTGTCGCGGTGCAATCCCCAGACCACAACGCCCGCCAACCCGGCCGCCCTGGCCTCCAGCACCGCCAAATCGCCGATGCACGCCTCGTCCAGCCGCCTGCCGTTGTCGATAACCGGCACGTCCCCCCCTTGAGCCTGGCCGAACGCCTCCAAGAACACGTCCACACCGAACCAGCCCTACATGCGCTGCGCCGGGTATACCTTGCCGCAATACCGTCGACTCACGCCACAGACGCTAGGAGGGGTTGGTCTCGGCCGTCTTGAACGATCCTGCATGGGGCGAGCGGACTCGATTCGGAGTAAGTGATGTTCCCGCGACGGGTGACTTGCTCCCCGAACTCGGAGAAGATCTCTACGGCCAGCAGCCCTCGTCGATACGGAACCAAGCTGTAGGAAAGAGGACGACGACGCATCGCCCTGCCTGAACGCTCGTCGTGGCTGAAAGCGGCGGCGGCGGTGATGTTGAGTTCCGACTGCTTCGCTGACGCGGCTTACGTGCCGCCGCATCGAGCAAGGGCCCCAGTCCGGCAATCATCGGATGCGGCTTCCGTTACCCAGGCTTCGTCATAAGGCGATTTGGCTTGTAGGTGCGAGCGGTGGGGGAACTGGTCGCCGGCGATCTCGCGAGCGCATGGGATGCGATCGCGCTCGTTGGTCATTAGGAGACGGCTCGGCTCGCGAGCAGGGCAGCCGCCGCAGCTTTCGCATGACGCGCCGCGGCCGGATCCCGGCGAGACCCACCAACGGCGTACGCACCGTCAACGAGCACCGTCACCTGGGCGGCCAGCTCGGCGTCTTCCACGCCCGCCTCGGAGAGGAGTTGCTGAATGAGTCCCTCCCGAGCGCGCAGATGCGCCAGCGCGGCCTCACGAACAGCATGGCCCGGGCGGTTGATCTCGAGCGATGCGTTGATGAACGCGCATCCAGACTTCGTTTTGGTGTGGAGCGCGTTCTCGATCACATCGAAGAGCGCGAGGATCACCAGCTCGCCGGTCTCCTCGGCGCGGCGCCTCGCGTTCGTCTCGAGGCCAAGTAGGGCGCGTCGGCTTCGGTCGCTGAGCGCTTCGGCGACGAGCCGATCCTTGGAGCCGAAGTGCTGGTACAGGGTCCGCTTCGTCACTCCCGCCCGAGCCGCGATCGCGTCTACTCCCGTGCCCGTGATGCCGCGCGCATATGTCAGCTCGTTAGTCGCCGCGAGGAGCGTGTCGTGCGCATTTGGGCGGTCCGTCATGCCGGTAGTATACGTACCGATCGGTGTACTGAACCACCGTCAGTATCACCTAGACTGCCACGAAGGGACGAGGCTCTGGCGAGCCCATGCACGTTGCGCCTCCCGAAGCAGAGGCCTCTCGCGTTCGATCGTGTCGTCGACCCTCGAGGATAATGCCGCGCAGTATACTGATCGGTATGTATACTACGGGTGAAGAATCGCGGATTACCACACAGGAAAGGACTCGAACATGCCTCTCGTAAAGGTGAATCTGCTCAAGGGCCGCTCGGACAAAGAGAAGGAATCAATCGCCGCCTCGATTCAGACAGCTCTCATCAGCACACTCAAAGTACCCGATGCCGACCGGTATCAGGTGTTCAACGAGTACGACGGGGAGAGCTTCCGTCATACCAGCGGATATCTCGGCATGACCTACACCGACCAGTTGCTGATCATTGAGATCACTTTTCTGGAGGGTCGTGACGATGAGGTCAAGAAGTCGTTGCTCGCCGAGATCAACCGCAATCTGGTCGCGGCCGGCGTGGTGGGTGAGGACGACGTGTTCGTCCTGATCTCCGAGATCGGCCGCGCCAATGTCTCCTTCGGCAAGGGGCTCGCCCAGCGGGCTCCGACCGCGCAGTTGGCCGGCTGAACCGTCCGCATGCGACTCGCAGTCATCGCGGGACAAGTCTTTGGCAGACGGATGTGGATCGGCCGCCGCGACGCCCGTTCTCGTCGTGACCGACTTCCGATGCTTCGAGAGAACTGGTCCTTCGGACGAGGAGTCGCGCCGTTCGTCCCGCACCCCGAAACGAAATAGAGGAGGAGCGATTCATGGCAAAGACGGTCGGACCTTTCAGCCCATGGCGTCGGATTGGACAGACGATCGCCACGTCCGGTCAGATCGGCCTGGGCGACGACGGGAAGGTGGTCGAAGGCGGCTTCCGGCCCGAGCTCGAGCAGACGCTCCGCAACCTCAGCAACGTCCTCGCCGACGCCGGTGTTACGAGAGAGCAGGTCATCAAAGTCAATGTGTACCTGGCTGACCTCGCGGATTGGTCAGCCCTCAATGGCCCCTACGCTGAGTTCTTTGGCTCTTCGCTCCCAGCACGGACCGCCTTCGCGGCGTCCGCGCTCCCGTTCGGTGCCCGGGTCGAGATCGAGGCCTGGGCCGTCGTCGAGGAGACTCGATGAGCGAGGCCCCAATCAAGTCGATTCCGGCCGTTTCGGCGCTCTTAATGATCGCCGCGTGAGCGAAGAGCTGGAAGGGTTCATGCCGGTGATCAACGAATCTCCGCAGGGCCGCGATCGCCGGTGCGGAACTGCCCGAGCTGCTGCCTCGGGCATGGGATCGAGCCGGCGATATAGTGCCGGCGGCTTACGGGCTGCGGATCGCCTGGCGACTACTCAAGAAGGCGTATGCGCGCAAGAGTCCGGAGCTGACCGAGCGGAACATGGCGGAATTAGTCCAAATGTTGGGCGCCTATCTCGACTCATGAGCCTGGGGATTGTCGACCCGCAATCGTTCGCGGTAGGCGTCATCGCGGGCGTGGCTGCAACCGGCCTGTTCGTTGGGTTCGCCGCTTTGCTGGTCGTCGGGATCCCATGAACGTCACCCGGCTGCCCCGTACGACTTTCGCGCCGCGGCGAGGCTTTTAGGCGGATGAACCGCCGCGTCTCACACCTCATCGCGGGTTGGCGCACCGGGCTCCCTCGCCCCGTGCTCATCCTTCAAGCCGGAAACGCGCTCAACTACTTCGGTTACGGGCTCGTTCTTCCCTTTGAGATCATCTATCTGCACCAGATACGTGGCTTTTCAACGTCGATAGCCGGACTGGTTCTCGCGGCGACCGCGGGTACGGCCGCAATCGCCGCCCCGCCGACGGGAGGGCTGCTCGACCGGTACTCCGCCAAAGCGATCTTGGTCGCAGGACTCCTGGCGAGCGCCCTAGGCTACGCCGGCTTCGCCTACGTAGACAGTCCCTGGCAGGCCTTTGCCTGCTCGATTGTCAGCGGAGCCGGAATCGGCGCGGCAGGGACGGCCAACCGGACATTGACCATCAGGTTGGTCAAGCGCGAGCAGCGAACGGCCGCCTTCGCTCTTAACCGCGTCTCGGGCAACTTCGGTATCGGCTCCGGCGCGACCGTAGCCGGCTTCATCGTCGCATTCGCACAGCGGCTCAGCTCGTTCCAAACGCTCTATATCTTCGACGCCGTCACCTACGCCGCATTCGCGCTGATCGTGCTCGCTGCCGTACCGAGCCCCCGAGCCGAGACCGTCACAGCGACAGACGCCAACGGAACCGGCTTTCGCGCCGTCGCTCGAGATCGGCTCTTCCTCACTATGATCGGAGCCAATATCGTGCTCGTCGTCGTCGGCCACACGTTCTTCTCCAACATCCTGCCCCCATTTGCAAAGACCCACACACCGCTCGGCCCTGCCGCTATCGGGATCATCGTTCTCGTCAACACGTCCTTCGTCGTCATCGCGCAGATCCCAGCGGTGCGCGTAGTGGCACGGATGCGACGTACACACGCTTTCGCGGCGGCAAGCGCGCTTTTTGCGGTCAGCCTGCTCGCGATCCTGCCAGCGACGCTCATCCACACGGAGCTCGCTGCGACCAGTCTCCTCGCCGGCGTTGCGATCGTCTTCGCAATCGGCGAATGCGTACACACTAACGTTCTCGGGCCACTGGTCGCAGACATGGCTCCAGCCCATCTGCTCGGCCGTTATCTGTCTCTCTACAGTCTGACCTTCACCATCTCCCTGGCCCTCGGCCCGGCGATTGGTGGCTTTCTCCTCCAGACCTCGCCAGACGCCATCTGGTGGGGTGGCGCGCTTGCCGCGGTGCTGGCCGGAGCCGTCCTGCTTCGACTCGGCGGCCGCATTCCCGACCCGCTCCGCCAAGCACAGTCACGTCTTGCGTCGGCGCCAGAAGCCGCGTGAGGTCCTGCCACGAGCGAACATGGCCCCAGGACGAAGGCGATGAAACTGGAAGTTCCGGCTTTCGCAAGGTCTGGCTGGCCCCGTGGTCGTGCCATCCGCAATCTCCATCGCGGCTAATGGGGTGCACTCAGCGTGAAACGTTCGCGGGGCAAACTGTGTCACAGAAACGTCACGCATTCGCGGAACCAGGAGGAAACGTGAGGACACCGGAGGACACGAGGGCCGGCGAAATCGAGTACAGGACGACACTGTCGGAAACGGCGGGACATGGGAGGACACGACATACGCAGAGTTCGGGGCCGTGAGGCCCCGGGTTCAAATCCCGGGCCCCCGACCATTTTCGTATCCAAAATCGCTGATTTCCGAGACTCTCTGAAGTCAACGGCAGACACCCGTATCACAATTTCCTACGAACGGACCAAACCGACGCGGCGAAAGCCGTGTTGTCGCGGCGCAATGTGAGATCGCTGGTCAGCGACCTGTGGCCACGCAGGGTTCCAAGCCGGCGGACGCACAGGTCTGGACCGTGAGGCATTGACAGTCGAAAGTGATCGCGGGCACTTCGGCGGGCCAGGTTTACGGGCTGTTCGCACATCGCCTGCGACGTACGATGGGCGGCGATCATGAGCGGCTCCTTCGCCTCGGTGGCGAGTTCGGGTGTCGTGCAGGGTGTGATCATTGGCGCCACCTTGGCGTTCTTGACGACCATCCTGATCTTGGACGCGGTGGCGAAGTCAGAGACGAGGACTGTCAACGGTTGGAGTTCGATCCAGAAGGCTGGTCAGCCCGGCAATGGACTGCTGGTGCGCGCCGCATTGCAGAAGGCTCTGCCGGTCGTCAACGTGTTTGAAGAAGCCGCCTACTGGACAGCCTCTGTTGACGGTGCAGGGAAGCGGTTCAGTGGCGAACATGTTTACCGCCTCCACTTCCTGCCCGGGCAGCTCCCACCGAACGACGCCTTCTGGTCGCTCACCGCGACGGACACCGTCGGCTACATGGTGAGCAACCCGATCGGCCGTTCGAGCGTGGATGATCATTCTGGTCTCGTGACAAATGCCGATGGCTCGGTCGACATCCTGCTCCAACCGCAGGAGCCGAGTGGACCTGCACAAAACTGGTTGCCGATACCGACCGGCCGATTCAAGCTGATGCTCCGCGCCTATTTACCCGGCGTCCCCATCGTGGACGGCAGCTACGAAGTGCCGCCGGTCGTCCAGGTTTCGTGACATGAATCGCCTCATTCTGAAATACAGCTATCCCGTCACGGCCGTCATCCTGCTGGTCTTCGCCTGGGTCGTCAACCGACGGCTCGCCGGCGGCGTGGCCGCGATCATCCCGCTCGCCGTGGCGGCGACCTTCGTGTGGGTGTTTGGCTCGCTCGTCTTCATTTACTACTGGCCCTGGATCACCGTCGGCGGGTTCAAGCGGGCAATCCTCAAACGCGGATTCGGCGGCGGCCCGATCCCCGTAAACACGCTATACGCCGTGCTGGACCGGCCCTCCCAATCAGCGTCGACCAGCAGCGTGATGGGGACCGGCGCAGACGATTTGCTCTACATCGGCGGCTGGCTCGACGTGAATGCCGGACCGCGAGCGTTGCATGTGCCCGAGATGGACGGGCGCTACTACAGCGTGCAGCTCACTGATCCGATCAGCGGCGCCAACTTCGCCTATGTCGGAAAACGGACCACCGGGAACGCCGCTGGCGACTTCCTACTCTGCGGCCCCGACTGGAAGGGCGTTCTGCCAACTGGCATGACCCGGATCGACGTGCCGCACCGTTCGGCCCTCCTCATCGGTCGGGTGTTTGCTGCCGATGAAGGTGACCGACTCGCTGCGTATGAGCTCGCGAAGCAGATCCAGCTCGCACCGCTCAATAATCGGGCCTGAAACTCGATTCTGCGACTCTTCGCAGTAGTATTCATGCTCCGTCTTGCAAAGCATCTTGCCTGCGTCGCAAGTGACGAGGAAACGCCACCGTAAAGCAGAGGCGACGCTGGGCGACGCACGGGGCAGGACCGTGAGGCACTCTCCGGGTAGTTTCGAAGCCAGAGGTGGCATTCAGAAATTCGACAGTTGACCTAGCGGCAAGTCGAGGTTTGGAACTAGTTGGGCGCTCGGACAGATGCTCACGATCTCACTGGACCTATCGCAAGCTACGACCACCGTGCCGGGGTCGCGCGCGTCCTCTGGCATGGTCAGGATGAGGGGATAGCCTCGCACGGCCGCGACGAAGGCAAGCCCGATTCCCGTGTTGCCCCCAGTCGGTTCAACGATGGTCATGCCTGGTCTGAGCGTGCCTCGGCGCTCGGCGTCATCGATGAGCGCTACCGCGAGCCGGTCTTTGACGCTACCGGCTGGATTCCTCATCTCGAGCTTCGCGACGATGCGGCCTGGCAAGCCATGTCCTAAGCGAGCCAGCTCGACAAGCGGCGTGTTGCCGACGGTCCTGGTCGCGTCTGAGTGGATCACCGCATGCCGACCGCGAGACTTCTGCATTGGATTGCAATCATTGCCGTGGTCCTCTCAAAACTGCCTCCACGTCGACGGTCAGGTGAATCGTTCTGCCGACAACAAAACCGCCCGCGTCGAGCGGCAGGTTCCAAACGAGCCCCCATGCCTCGCGATCGACCGCCGACCTAACCATGGCGCCAATTTTTGGGTTCCCCCACGGATCGCTGACCGCGCCCGCGAATTCGACATCGACATCGACCGGCCTCGACATCTCTTTGATTGTCAGCTCGCCTCTGGCCTTCCATCGGTTGCCCGAGACATGGCTGATGGCCCGACTTCGGAAGCTGATGGCGGGATAGCGCCCCACGTCGAACCAGTCGGCGCTCTTCAGGTGCTCGTCTCGATCTTTGAAGCCTGACTCGATACTGGTGGCGTCGATGTCCAACTCTGCGATCGATTCCTCCGGGATTTCAGCCACGATGAGCCGTCCACTGAAGTTCGTGAATCGCCCGCGCACTCTGGCTACTGTTAGGTGCCGGCCCTCAAAACCGACCTCTGTGTGACCGGCATCGAATTCCCAAACGCCCGGCACCGGAACCAGGCTTCCGTCGACGATCCGGACGAGCTGTGTGCTGACTGCCATCGGAGACCTCCAGAAAAGTAGTTGCCGATTGCAACGACTTGGCGGAGCTCTCCATTCCATTTAATTGCAGCTTGCAACCAACGCTAGGATAATGAGATGTCTGCGCTGGTACCGCCGTCCGGTCTCCAGGCCTGGCGCGGCTTCCTTCGTGCCCACGCTGCCGTTATCTCAGCGATCGAGCATGAGCTCGAAAGTCAGGGACTCGTTCCGCTGATCTGGTACGACGTGCTGGTGGCGATTTCGTCCGCCCCAGGCCGGAGGATCCGGATGAGTGGGCTGGCCGACGAGCTCGTTCTCACGCGGAGCGGGGCTACCCGGCTGGTGGACAAGGTTGAAGCGGCAAGGCTGGTTCAGCGTGAGATAGCTCGTGAGGATGGCCGCGGCGCCGTCGCGACGTTGACGCCCGCAGGGCGCGAGGCCCTGCGAAAGGCATGGCCTGTGTACGCACGGGGCATTAACCAGTTGTTCCTGTCTCATCTGACCGTTCGCGAAGTCGACATCTTCATCCGCGCGTTCGATCACGTTCGCCATGCTGCTGCCGTGTCTGGGCCGTAACCGGCCCGGTGTCTGCCCACGTCCGCACTCGGCGCCCGGCGGCGGCACCCGGTGGGGGCCTGGGTGCGCTGCGGCGAGAGCGACCGCCGCACGATCGCCACTACCGCCTGATCATTTCCGAGCGCGGCGCCCGCCGGCCGCGGCTCGAACCATGATCGACACCGCGAATTCCATCTCCGACAAGGAGGTAGGCGACGTGGCGGGACACTCGGGCGGGCCGTGGGATGTAGCGGCACCTACTGGCATGTAGGTGAGCTGACCCGTGCTGAAGTCCTCGCCAAACATCCAGATTGCCGTCTTGCGCCGACTGCGCCTTATGAGGTCCTCCTCGGAGCCAAGTCGTGCCACCAGCATGAACAGATGGCGGCACCGAGGCTGCGAATACGGCTGGACTATTCGGAAATGCGGCCAAGCGGGAATCTTGGCCGCGATGAGGCGATCTACACTCACGCGTCCAGCATCGACCAGGAGGAGCGCCCAAAACACGAAGCTGTAGATGATTGCGGCGCCGACGTCGGTGGTCGCGCCTGGCACGGACCAGATCAGCCCAAAGGTGATCCGCAAGAACGCGATGGCGGTCATGCGCCTGGTGGCGTCCGATCGGCTTCGGCGCAGGGCAACCGGCATTGGGGCTGCCATAGCGATGTCAGTAGATCTTGATTCTTGTCTCATCACGGGGAGCAACTATGAGCCAGCGTTACGCACGTCACGCTCCGTAACGGCACGCCGTACTTGATGTTGCGATGGCTCACCTCGCGGTCGTCCGCGGTCTGACCTATACCAATCTCTCCCAGGTCTTCAACCGGTGGCTCATGCCCACGTACCAAACCGCTTTTCGGTGGACGGGCAATCGCGTCGACAGTGAAGACGCGACGACGTGGGTGTTCCTAACGGTCGCCGGCCATCTTCAGCTGCCAGAGCTGGTCCAGGTCGCGGACGACTACGTGGTGGACGCCGGTCTCGAAGCGGTCACCCGTCACTGGGTCGACCGGTACGGAATCGCACGCGTGAGATGTATTGAGATACATGCGTCGGAATCAACCCCAGGACTGGAGTCGATGTTCGACGACCTCACCGCGGAGATGCGTCTGGCGCTCGTGCTGCGGTTTCTTCGACGGCGTTCGGCGGCGACCATCGCGACCCAGTTGGGCATCCGCCCGGAGGCCACCAGGCGACGAATCATCGCGGCGCTTGCCCAGGTCGCCCAGCGCATCGGGTTCCAGGTGGAGTCGAGCGAGCCTGCGCAAACCGACCAGGTTTCCGCCTATATCGACGACGTAGTGGCGAGAAGAAGGCCGGTGAGATTCGAAGTCCTTCCCGAAGCCTGGCCGTCGATGATCGGCGCCGGTCATGTCCAGGCCGCAATCGCCGGCAACCACCTGCCGGCCCACGAATTCGTGCGGACGCTCGACCGGAGGCTCGAGGAGCGCGCCGGGAGGAGGTTTGTAACAGACCTGCGTATCTGGTCTGCGTGACCAAGGGGCGGGGTTGGCTGTGACCGAGCTGCGGGTGCTCGGCAATTCGGAGCCGGATCGGCCGGCCGAACCACTGCCCGCCATCTATCCGAACTGGGAGTCGGTCTACCAGGACAACGTGGTCGGCATCTACCAGCTCGTCTTCCGCAAGGTGGGCAACGCGCCCGATGCTGAAGACCTCGCGGAGGAGGCGCTGATGCAGACGCTGAAGACACTTCGACTCCCGGCTCCCGTACCCACTGTGCGCGCCTACCTGGTCAAGACTGCGCGAACAGTGCTGGCCGACCACTGGCGCCGCCACTACGCAGCGCGCGATGCGGCCAACGAGCTCGAGCAGATGCCGGTCAAGATCGCTGCCAACCCCGACGCAGTGGAGCGCGCGCAGCGCCTTCTCACGCTGCTGCCCGAACACTTCAGGAACATCCTCGAGCTTCGGTTTCTGCGAGGCTACTCGGTTCGCGAGGCGGCAAATGAGCTCGGGGTGACCGAGTCGAATGCCCGTGTCATGCAATTTCGCGCCTTGCGCAAAGCGGCGGACTTGGAGCGGGAGGTGCTTCGATGAAAGTGTCAGCCGATCGGGTGGCGCGCTTTGTCGACGATCTTCTGCACCGACGCCGGCCGCACCGATTCGATGCGACGCGCGAAGAAGCTGACGCTATGACCGCCGCCGCTGGCCTGGCCGCGGCGCGGGTGGGGGCGGACGTTCCGGAAGAGGCTGCACTAGACCGAATCCATCAAAGGCTCGCCGAAGCGCTGGACGAGAGTCCCGCGCTGGATCGCCGCCTAAGCCGACGCGCGTGGCTCCGCACGGCTGGGGCCGCGGCTGCCGCGGTGGTGGTCGGCGTGGGCCTGGACGAGGTTGTGAAGAGCCGAGACGAATCCGGAGGTGCAGGGGGCGCGGCAACGCTGCTGCCGGACAACGGAACCTGGCGGCCGGTTGCCGCGGTGACCGAGATTCCATCTGGACATGCGATGCCGGTATCGAACGCATCGTTGGACGCGGTGATCATCAACGAGGGCGGCACAATCAGCGCGGTGTCGGGCGTCTGCACGCATCTCGGCTGCAAGCTGCAGCCTGACGACGCGAATCGAAAGCTCAACTGTCCTTGCCACCAGACCGCATTCAGCTGGTCAGGCAAGGTGCTCTATTACCGGTTGAAGACTGCGCCCGCGAATCTCCCGCAGATCCCATCGCGAGTGAACAACGGACAGGTCGAGCTCTATATCGTCTGAGCCGTGTAATGCCTTTGCGTAGTTGCGTGCGTAATGACCGCGCAACCGAAGTCGTCGAAGGAACCAACCAGGCGCGCATTCCTCGGCTGGTGGCTCGGCACGCTGTTGGCGGCGACAGTGGTCACCGCGTTCGCGCCCATAGCCGTATACCTGTTTCCGCCGCGCGACCCGAAACAGATCAAGGAGAAAGTCCGCGTCGCGCTGGATGCTCCGCTCACCGCACTGCGCGAGGCCACGGCTTCGCGCTTCGACGCGCCGGCCGGTACCGCGTTTGTCATAGCGGACGGAGGTGAGAACAACTCTCCCGGCGATCCGACCCTCGGGGGTTTTCTGACTCGCGATGGCGGGCAGCTGCGAGCGTTCGCGATCACCTGCCCACACCTCGGATGCTCGTACGCATTCGATGACGGCAAGAAGCATTTCGTGTGCCCGTGCCACGGGTCGGAGTTTGCCCTCGACGGGAGCGTGATCCACGGCCCGGCCACCGCTCCGCTCTCGCACCTGACCTGGCAGCCCGGACCCGGCGTCAACGAGATCGACGTCGAGGGGACAACGATCGGCGGTTGATCCCCTGATGTAACGCAGCTCCATATCTAGCTGCGTCCATTCCGAATTAGAAGGGAGATTGCACAACACCATGAACTGGAAATTCGCGCTCAACGGAGCAATTGCAGGCGCTGCGCTGCTGGTCGCCGCGTGCGGCGGCTACGGCACATCTGCCTACGGAACCTCGGCCTCGCCTTCCTCAAACGGGCGGTATCCCGGCGTCACCAGTACCCCCGCTGGGACGCCGGCGCCGCCTGCGATGACCACAGTCGCCCTGCGCAGTACGCCGCTGGGCCAGATCCTCGTCGATGGCAGCGGCAGGACGCTCTATCTCTTCGAGGCGGACCGCTCGAACATGTCCAGCTGCTACGGCGATTGCGCTTCAGTATGGCCGCCGCTCATCGCCGGCAGCACGCCGACCGGAGCTGTCGGCATCAATCAATCGTTGCTCACGACGACCACGCGCAAAGACGGCTCGCTCGAGGTCGTCTACAACGGCCACCCGCTTTACTACTTCATCTCTGACAAGCGGGCGGGCGACACGACGGGCCAGGCCATCAGCAGCTTTGGTGCGGAGTGGTAAGTCATCTCGGCCACCGGCAGCAAGGTCGACAACGGTTAACCGTGACGACTCTCTCTCTCAACGCTGTCACGTTCGTCCGCCGCGATCCCGACCGGGTCTTTCGGGACCTTCACGATCCCCGGACGCTGCTCAACTGTGTGCCGGGCGCGACCCTGATGAGGCTCACCGGTCCAGGCTCATTCGAGGCGAGGATTTCGTTTGGGCTTGGGCCTTTCAGGTCCGAGTACAAGGGCAAAGGGCGGATCGTCGCGTCGGATCCTCTGACGCGCACCGCCTCGCTGGACATCAGCGGAGATCCATCCGTCAACCTCGCCACCGTTCGCGTGCACATGACGATGGCGATCGCTGAACGCAGCGGTGGCTCGGAAATCGACATGTCGTTTGACATTGCGATGTCGGAGCGAACCTGGCTGCTCGCCAACGGCTGGTTGGATCCCATCGCGTGCGACCTGCTCGACCGCACCACTCGCCGTTTGAAGCAACAGCTGGAGGAGGCGCCGGTCATGCCGTTGCCTCCTGCGGCCTGACAAGGAGAAAGCAAATGAAGAAATCACCCCTCGCGCTCGTCGCCGCACTCGGAATCGTGCTCGGAGTGGTGGCGACCACGGCGATCACAGCGGTTGCGACCAACAACACAAAGCCCCCGCCACCTCGGGCCGATGGACGGTCCGGCGCCGTCGTCGTCGCGTGGAACCAGGAGCTGCTCCACATCGTGCAGGCGCCTGGCGACCGGCCCGCGAACATCCACCCGACGCGCAGCTTCGCGATCATGCACGCGGCGATCTACGACGCGGTGGTCTCGGTCACCCGCGACGATCCGCCCTATCTGTTTTCGGTACCCGCTCCACGCGAGGCGCGAATCGACGCGGCGGCCGCCCAAGCGGCGCACGATTCGCTGGCCGCCTTGTATCCGAAGCTGCAGCCTGAGCTCGACTCACTGCTCGATTCGCAGCTCGGGTCGATCCCAGATGGCAAACCGAAGCAGGACGGCATTCGGGTAGGTGTCGACGTCGCCGCGCGACTGGTGGCCGCTCGTGCCAACGACGGCTCGGCAGTCGTTCCGCCGCCCTTCGTGGCCGGCACCCAACCCGGCGATTACCGGCCGACGCCGCCTAATTTTCCGGCGCCGGTCTTCACGGGTTGGGCGGACGTCGCGCCATTCGTGATCGGCAGCGCGTCCCAGTTCCGGCCCGCATCGCCGCCAGCGGTGACTAGCGCGGCGTATGCGAGCGCGTTGAATGAGGTCAAGAGTCTCGGCCAGAACACGAGTGCTACCCGCACCGCCGACCAGACTGTGGTCGCCAAGTTCTGGGCGCCGCCGATCTGGAACACCTGGAATGAGATCGCAGATCGCGCGGTGACGGCGCACCACACCAACCTCGAGACAAGCGCCCGCCTGTTCGCCATCCTCAATCTGACCTTCGCCGACTCGGTCATTGCCTTCTATGAAGCCAAGTACCACTTCACGGTCTGGAGGCCGATCACGGCGATCCGCCTCGGCGACACCATCGGCAACCCGGCGATCACAGGCGATCCCAGCTGGACGCCGCTCGCCGTGACTGCGGCTGATCCGTCCTATCCCGGCGCTCACAGCACAATGAGCGCGGCAGGGGCCAGCGTGCTGTCCGCATTCTTCGGCGATCGCGGCCAGATCGACGTGACATCCGACACGTTGCCGGGAACCGTCAGGAGCTTCACTAGCTTCGGCGCGATCGCGACTGAGGCGGGTCTCAGCCGGATCTATGCTGGCCAGCACACTCCGCTCGACGACGCGGCGGGTCAGCAGCTTGGCAGGCAGGTCGCCCAGTTCGTGTTGCGGAGTTCGAAGTCGCAGGATTTCGGCTCTTGCGCCGCGGCGGTATCAGTCGCGGGCGGCTACTGAGCGTCGTTCGGAGGGTTCGGGCGAACGGGAGGGCGCCCCGCCGGCGCCCTTGCACCCGTCATCCTTATGCGACCGAAGTCAGAGCTGCTGCTTTCGGAACTCAATCACCGTCCGCATCGTCTTCTCGGCGCCAGCGAGTCGGTTCATGGCCGGCCCGAGGCTCGGGAACAGGTCCATTACGGCCTTGAGCAGGCGGCCGGGCCCTGGCATCACAACGATCTCGGTCCTGTCCTTTTTGATTGCGGCCAGCACTGCGCGGGCGACATGGATCGCGGGTGATGTGCCCATAGCCGGCACCTTCAGACCGACTTCCTTGGCCGTGCGGTCGCCCAGCCCAGCGTCACGGATTGCGCCGAGGATCACCACCGACGCGCTCACGCCCCGGTGCCGGTAGTCGTTGCGCAGCACACGGGTGAAGCCGATAATCCCGTCCTTCGCCGCTGCGTAAGCCTCGGCATACGGGAAGCTCACGCGCCCGGCGATGGATGAGATGTTGACAACGTGCCCGCGGCCGCGCTGAAGCATGCCGGGGAGCAGCTGGTGGGCGAGGTGGATCGGCGCCAGCGCGTTGAGGCTGATGATCGCCTCGTTGTCAGCCCAGGACATGGCGTCGAACTCGCGTTGTGGATCGCCGCCCGCGTTGTTGACGAGGACGTCGACGCGCCCGAACGCGGCCTCGGCAGACTTCGCCAGCCGCTCGAGGTCGTCGGCTTTGGTCAGGTCGGCCGGGATCGCGACCGCAGGTGTGGCGGCAGCGTTGAGCTGGCCGGTCAGTAGCTCGAGCTCGCGGGCGGTGCGGCCGGTGAGCACGAGCCGGTAGCCGGCTTCGGCCAGAGTCCGCGCGATGATCGGACCGATGCCGTGCGAGGCACCGGTGACGAGTGCAACATCTTCTTGCTTTTCCATTCCCAGTCTCTCCCAGAGAACCGGCGCCCCACACGCCCTTGACTTCGATAATTGGCTGCGCTAATCGTTTATTTCACCAATCGTATTTCGCTGCTAGGATTGGCTTCACCAATGGCCGACGACAATGGTTATCCGAGCGCCCTGGCCGGACGGGTCGGCTTCCTTCTCGCCAGGGCGCACCTCGTCGCCCGTGAGAAGGCGGATGCTGCGATCGGCAAACTGGGGCTCACCGCCAAGGCCTACGGGGCGCTGGCGACAGTGGTGAGCGATGGCGCCGTCTCGCAGCAAACCCTCAGCCGCCGGATCCGTGTAGATCCGGCGACCATCGTCGACGTGGTCGACTCACTCGAGCGGTCCGGCTACATCGTCCGGAAGCGCAACCCGCGCGACCGGCGCGAGTACGCGCTGCACACGACCGCGAAGGGACGAGCGCTCTTCTCCAAGGCAGAAAAAGCGCTCAAAATTGCCGACGAGGAAACGCTGCGCGAGATCAAGTCTGATGAAAGGCGGGTGCTGATGGAGCAGCTAACCAAGATCGCCGGCGCGAGCAACACACCCGTGGCCGACGACATGGTCGATGGCGCCTTCGGTCCTTAAGTAATCGCGGCCATGGCGTGCCAACGCTGGAGTAGTTCATGTGGCAGTCCGTCTGAAAAGACCAGCAAATAGGAACAGGAACGGACAAGACGTGCATACCTTGACAAATTGCTCACTTTCACTGTTGGAAGGCTGGTTAACGGTTCGGCAGCCGGCCGCTTTACAGTTTCCGGCCGAGGTACGGCAACCGGCATCGTCAGACGGGCTGCGGTGGGCCGCTTTGAACGCGATGGCAAGCCGTCGGCGGCGGTCCAGTGGGTTCACCCTGACGACGCACGGGAGAGGACCGTGAGGCACCCGGTCCAGATGTCCAAGCTGGGTCGCCATGTCTGGAATCACGCCGTCGCGCCAGCGCCGAGGGAGTAACGGAACGCTACAACTCTCGGACTCATCGGTCGAGCAGATAGTTTGCCCAGGTGATTAATGTCGAAGCGAGTCGGGCATAATCACGCAATGCCGGTCCCTCCTTCGCTTCTAGACCGCGACGGAGCGCTGCTCGTGATTGCCGCCCGGACCGGACAGCAGCTGGCGACCCGGAGGCTTGCGCCAATGGGACTCACAGTCCAGCTCTGCGGGGTGCTGAACCGGCTGGCCGTGGGTCCAATCTCACAGCACGAGCTTGGCCAGCAGCTGGGAATCGACCGCACGACGATGGTCGAGGTGGTCGACGATCTTGAAGCCAGGGGCGTCGTCGTGAGGCAGCGGAACGCCGCGGACCGGCGCGCCTACTCCATCCAGCTCACGCCGAAGGGCCGGACGGTACAGAAACGCGCTGCCAAAGCCTTTGACGCCGCGGCCGATGAGTTCTTCGGCCCACTCAGGCCTCCAGAGCGCCAGGCCCTGTCGGAAATGATGCGGCGCCTGATTGCGGCCGCCGACCAAAAGTTGGGGGAGCCGTCCGGAACCGAGGTCGCGTCCTCTCGACGATAATCCCTTAAAGAAATCATCCGCTTAAGGGAATAACCTCCGAACCAGCCGGCTTCTGGTGGGTCATGTACTCCATGACCAACAATCCAAAGCCCGTTGTCAGCCCGAGGATTCTGATCACCGGCGCCAGCAGAGGCATCGGCCTGGCCGCCGCCCGGCAGCTCGCAGCCGGTGGCGCGGAGGTCGTCATGACCTCCCGCGACCCGGTTCGTGGAAGCGCCGCCCTCGACCAGGTCGCGGCCGTCGCCTCCGGGCCGGCACCGACCTACCTGCCGGCCGACCTCTCCAGCCTCGCCTCGATTCGAGATCTTGCGGATCGGCTACACAACAGCTTCGACCCCATCGACGTCCTGATCAACAATGCCGGCACCGCGTCAAGCCGCCGCGTGCTGACCGTCGACGGCCTTGAAAGGACCTTCGCAGTCAACCACCTCGGCCCGTTCCTGCTGACGCAGCTCCTGCTCGACCTTCTGATGGCGGCTCCTGCGGCGCGGGTGGTCAATACCGTCTCTGAGACCCACAGCGGCCGGCTCGACTTCGGCAACCTGCAGGGCGAGCGCCGCTATAGCTTCTTCTCCGCCTACGCGCGTTCGAAGGCGGCAAACATCCTCTTCACCTACGAGCTGGCTCGGCGGTTGGAGTACACGGGCGTCACTGCCAACTGCTTCACCCCCGGACCGACCGCGAGCGATTTCGGACGTGGGGAGGGCGGGGTCATCGGGTTCATGGGCGGGCTAATGAGGCTCATCGGCCGGCCCGCCGATGACAGCGCGCGAACGGCGGTCTATCTCGCCACGTCGCCAGAGATGGAGGGAGTCACGGGCCAGTACTTCATCCGCGGCAGGCCCGCACTCAGCAAGCGCATCACATACGACCGCGAGGTCGCCGCGTGCCTGTGGGCCATCAGTGAACAGCTGACCAATCCCGGCCGGGAAGTCAATCAGCACATTCAGGAGGTTGTCAGATGAAACAAGCCGTCAACGCTATCAAGCTCGGACCGCGCGCTCGCGCAATCGTGCGCGCTGCCGCCCGCCTGATCAATCCGCTCATCCTGCTCATCGCTGGGCGGAGATGGATGCCGATCCTTGGCGTCCTTCGCCACCGCGGACGGGTGTCCGGCCGCATGTACGCGACACCGCTGGGCATGCGACCGCTTGGCAACTCTTTCGTCATGCCCCGCACCTTCGGAGAGAACGCGGCCTGGTACCGGAACGTGCTGGCGTCGGGCTGGTGCGTGGTCACCTACAGGGGTCGCGACTACACGCTGGTCGGCCCTGAGGTCATCGACTACGCGTCGGCAGCGCCGGCTTTCCCTCGCTACGAGCTGGTGCAGTTTCGGCTGGTCGGGATAAACGAGTACCTGCGCTTGAAGCAGGCGCCCGCCGGCTGGTCACAGCCCACATCGCGCTCGCCCCAGCTGGCGCGCCCCTGAAGCAATCCATTGGAGGAAATCGAAATGTCACAGGTGTCCATCTCGGAGAAGTCAGCAGTGCGAGTCGCGCAAGAGCCTCGTCATCTCGGCGTCGCGTTGCTTGTCATCGCGTTCGCGCAGCTGATGGTCGTGCTCGACACCACGATCGTGAATGTCGCCCTGCCCTCGATCCAGCACGCGCTGCGCTTCAACTCCACCGACCTGGAGTGGGTCATCAACGGCTACTCGCTCGCGTTCGGCGGCCTGCTGCTGCTGGGCGGTCGCGCGGGTGACCTGTTCGGCCGACGCAGGATGTTCGTCGCGGGCGTCCTCCTGTTCGCCGCGGGATCTCTTGCCGGCGGGCTCGCGACCACCTCGTGGTGGTTGATCGGCTCGCGTGTGGTCCAGGGGGCCGGCGGCGCGATCGTCGCACCGACCGCGCTTTCGCTGATCGCCGACACATTCAAGGAAGGCGCCGCTCGCACCCGCGCCCTCGGCATCTACGCCGGAGCGGCAGGCGGTGGCGGCGCGGTCGGCCTCATCCTCGGCGGCCTCATTACCAACTACTTCTCGTGGCGGTGGGTCCTGTTTGTGAACGTGCCCATCGCTTTGCTCCTGGCTGTGGCCGCGCCTCGCGTCTTGGCGGCGTCAGAGGGCCGCTCGGGCCGCCTCGACCTGCCGGGAGCCATCTCCGTCACCGCCGGCATGACGCTTTTGGTCTACGGCCTGTCGCGCGTGGCCACGCATGCGTGGACCGACGCGCTGACGGTCCAAACGCTGGGCGCCGGTGCTGCCCTTCTCGTCCTCTTCCTGATCGTCGAGCTGCGGAGCAAGCAGCCGCTCATGCCGCTGACGCTGTTCGCGAACCGCAATCGGTCTGGCGCTTTCGCGCTCAGGATGGTTGCCGGCTCGGGAACATTCGCCGTCCTCTTCTTTCTGACGCAGATCGCCCAGAACGTGCTCGGATACAGCCCGCTAAAGGCCGGCTTCGCCTTCCTGCCGCTCGGCATCGGCGTCGTCATCACGGCCCAGGTGACTTCGCGCGTGATCGGGCGCATCGGCCCGCGGGCGCCGATCATGCTCGGCGCGCTTGCGATTGCCGGCGGGCTGCTGTGGCTCTCACAGATCACGGACCACGCCACGTACGTGTCCGACATGCTCGGACCGCTCGTGATCCTTTCGATCGGCTTTGGCCTCGTCTTCTTCCCGACCACCCTGGTGGCGGTGTCAGGCGCGGCCCGGCACGAGTCCGGGCTCGCCTCGGCGGTGCTGAACGTGAGCCAGCAGCTGGGGGGCTCGATTGGCCTCGCGGTCCTGGGCACCGTGGCGGCGAACGTCACCAAGAACCAGCTCCTCAACATCCGACCGACGCACGAGCTGATCAGCCAGGCGGTCACGGCCGGATTTACGACCGCCTTCGGAATCGGCACGATCATCGCCCTTGCTGGCTTTGCTCTGGCCGCCCTCGTCATTCGTGTTCCCGCCCCCAGACCAGCCGAGGTGGCGCTGCCCGAGGCAGCGTGATGAAAATCAGCGCAACAGGAGGTATTTGGCGTGAATCAAACCGACTTTCCGACTCCGGGCGAGGATGGCTTTGTCGTCACCCACTTTCTGGTCGTGTCCGATCAGGAGAGGTCGCGCGAGTTCTACCAGTCGGTGCTCGGCGGCAAGGTGGTCCTTGAGCGAGACCCCGTGATCATGAAGGTAGCCAACACATGGCTGATCCTGAATGTCGGCGGTGTGCCCACAGACGACAAGCCCACGGTCACGCTGACGACGCCGTCAGACCCCGAACGCACAAGTGCCTTTCTCAACATTCGAGTCGCGGACATCGCGAAGGTCTATCGGGAATGGTCGGCGCGCGGCGCGCAGTTCTTGACCAAGCCCAAAGACCACGGCGCCGAGATTCGCGCCTACATCCGAGACCCGGACGGCCACTTGATCGAGGTCGGCCAATCGCGGCGGCCGGTGCGCAGCTCGTAGTCAAGAAATCGCTTGCAGCGCGGCCACTCAAAAGGTGGTCGCGCGCTCATGCGGCCCGCGAGGCCTCCCGGGACCACTCTCGCGGGTGACACACTCCGGGCCTGTGCTTCATCCGTGTCACAGCCGTGTCACCCATTCGCGGAAGCCAGGGGATACAGGAGGTCACAGGAGGACACGAAGAAGATCCAGCTCGAGTACAGGAGGACACGGGAGGACACGGGAGGAGCCGCCGGGACACAGAAGGACACGACACCACCGCGGTTCGGGACCGTGAGGCCCCGGGTTCAAATCCCGGGCCCCCGACCAAATCTAGGGATCTCCGCAGACTGCCGATTTCGCACCTCTGTCCGCATCGCCCAGTAGCCGCAAACTCCGAACCTCGACGTGCCAGTCGGGATGGCTTCCCTGGTGAGAGCCGGTAGCAGGGGGAGCGCTTCCTGCAGGCCGATGGAACTTCTGGCGTGCGGCTGACCTCGCTCGGGGCGCTAGATCGGGGGGGTCGATTCAGCCGGGGCGGAACCACCCAGTCTGGAGGCCATTCGAATCAGTTGCAGTCTTGAGCGGATGCGTAGTTTCGAGTAAGCACTGGCCAGGTGGCTCTCGACTGTCCTATGACCAATGCTCAAACGTCCGCCGATTTCAGCCGCGGTGTATCCCTCGGCGGCCAGGCGCGCGACTTCAAGCTCCCGCCGAGTCAACGATCGCAGTCCTTGGGTCGATCGATCAATTCCATCGACGGTCGCTGGTGCGGCCCAGCTGCTGATCGCCGGCCGCACGTGACGACGGCTGATCAGGAGAGAGGTGACGCCCTTGGCATAAAGCCTAGCGACGAGGGCTGGAATGAACACCGCCACTCCGACAAGGATCACCGTAACCCGGTTTGTGGTTTCTATCGCTACGGCAAGACCAAAAAGCAACGTCGCCGCGATTGCCACAAGAGTCGCCATCCGACCCGAGAGCGCCCACGCCGCAGCGAGCAGCGGCAAAATCGCAAATGCACCGACGACGACATCGGGGGTAACTACTTCGGCGATGAAGATGAGGCCCAGAAGACTGAGGCACAACGCCGCAGCAAGCGGTTCGCCGCGATTTCCGGCAAGGGCGTAGGGCGCAGCAATCAACCGAACAGGATTCAGGCTGGCTCGGTCCTGGTGGCCGCCAATCGCTCGCGTCCTCAACCTTGTCTATGTCCTGGGCGGGATCATACTCGGACACCCTTTATTAGGGCCAAGGGTTCGACATGACCAACGTCGCGGGTACGGAGGCGACCACCTCCGTAGAAAGATCCGTACGGATACGGAAGACGAGCTAACCCGCGGAGCGCATAGTCCGGCCGAGACCAAGGGTAAGCACGCTCTGAAATCTCGAGCTTCGGAAGATTGGAGTAACGAATGCAACGCTTGTCACGGCTCGCCTGGGCATGTCTCGCCATCGGCGCAGCACTTGCGACTCCACTGACTGCATCGGCCACATATCAGGACCGCTTCAGCATGGCCGGCTCTGGTGCCGCTGCAGCGTTTGGCTCTTGCGAGCCCTCGCCTGCCGGCGGCCAGGTCTGCACGGCCATAAGCATTGGAGTCGCCAGTCAGATTACGAAGGCCGATGGAACCAAGACTTCGGAGACGACACTCTCCATCGACATAGGTAGATTCAGCCTCGACTCGACCGGGGCATTTACCTTCATCTCCGAAACCGCCGGATTCGGAGTGGCTTCGTTGTCAGTCAGCCCAAGGCTTTCCAGTGCATCGGCCTTGGCATCATTCCAGGTTATAACCTGCACGGTCGACGCCTGCGCCGACGGTGGAACTGTGACGGTGCGCGCGTCGTGGACCGGGCAAGGCGATCTCATCCACGATGTTTCGAACGTACATTTCTCGAAGGACCCGTTCAGCGGCAATTTCCACGCTAACGGGGATGTTCGCAGCGCTGATGCGACCGCCACCGTGAACGGCACCGATTTCGGCGCTTCCCTGTTCGCGAGCATGTTCAACGTCAAGACCGCCGCGATCTTTATCTGTCACATGTGCTGAGTCAATCGCGTGTACGTCCCTCTGCGATCATTCCGTCGGCGACGAAACGAAGATGCCGAAGGCGCGTTATGGCCCACATGAGCAAGGCGCTTCGCGGGTGGCTAAGTGTGGCTACAGCCTGCGGCATGCTCGCAGCATTGGTCGGCTGTGGCTCAGCGCCGCAGGCAAACAGACCCACTCCCGCGGCAGCCACCACTGCCTCGGCGACCCCGACTGTGGTAGCTGCCGGCCCCTCACCTTCCGCTCGGTCCCATGCCGATCTACCGGTCGCCATCCTCGTCCACCAAGAATTGCCCAACGCTTATGGCATCTCCACCGCAACGAGCTACTCCGTTGTGCTCGTTGCCGCAGATGGCTCCATCGCGGCCAGAGTCAATCCTCGCCTTTCCTCGCCGGTGGTCATGACTTATCAGAACTGTCCAGTGATCGGACGGAGCCCAATGCCGACATGCCAGATTCCGTTTCGACCAAGGGCGCCTCTCGTCACCTCATCGGACACACGCGCCTACTTCCTGGACGGTGACAGCGACGTGGGCTACCTGACGCCTGATGGCCACACGGGAACCGCGGTCCACCTGCCCGTGAGCCCTCGAGTCAGATACGCCGTCGCGGTATCGCCTGATGATTCCCGAATCGCAGTCGCCGCATTCGACTACAAAGGATCGAGCACATTTGGAAACCCGGGGGTCACGATGAACCTGTTCGTCCAGGACCTCGCAGGAGGTAATCGAGTCAACCTCTTCAGCTCAACCTCGGTTACCGAGTGGCCGATCGGATGGCACAACGGGCACCTGGTCATCGCGGTCGGTCCCGCCGGCCCTGTCCAGTACACGGTCGAGAACCCGTACTTTGCCGTCGAGGGATACCATGTCGCGAACGCCACCACCGGTGTTCGCGTGGCGACAGTGGGCACGGGCGATGACTGCAACCGCGGGCCGGTGGCCCGCGCGGGCGCCGCTTGTTACTTGAACCGATACTCGGCCATCGGGTACCGGAGCTGGGACGGTGTCGGGCACGTCTTCGCCCCGTGGCATGACTTTGGACCGAGTCCAACAGCTTTGGCTCCCAACGGCAGCCGGTTGGCGGGTAGCAATCTCGGTCCCCCGGTTGATTCTCACATCAACCTCGTTTCCGTATCGGGCACTAACCAGCTGGACGTGAAGGGAATTGTTCAGGGTTGGCTCGATGACGAGCATCTGGTGTACTTCGCCGTCCCTTCGAACAGGTCCCTCATCCTTGACCTCGTAACTGGCGTCTCCGCCGCAGTGCCCCAGACAAATCCGCCGGGGAGACCTGACTCTCCAGACGCGTATCTGCAGTTCCTTGGCACCGTGCCCCAGCAGATGAGCTGAGTTGTGAAACGAGGCACATCTCCCGGCGGCAAGAAAGCCGGCGGTCGGGTCGAAACCAACTCACAGGCGAACCGTTATTGCCGCATGGGCGGTCCACGACGAAGGTGGTTTGTTCTGGCGGCTGCGTGCGCCGTCGTAAGCGCTTCAGCCGCCTGCTCCCCGCCGTCGCAAGCCAGCAAGGTTTCACCCGCACCATCCGCGTCCGGCTCATCGCTTGTGTCTCCTTCCGCGCAGGTCGGCACCCTCCCCGGTGGATGGACGTCCGCCGGCCAGTTGAGCACCCAGCGTGGCGGTCAAATGGTTGCCGTACTCCTGCAAAGCGGCCGGGTACTCGTCACGGGAGCTTCGAGCGATGGCCTCGGGATCGGAAACGTCGACATCTACGACCCCGCCAACGGATGGTTGCTGGGCCCGAAACTGCCCGACGACCGCTTGGGAGCAGTTGCCGCCCCGCTACCCGGCGGCCGATCTTTGCTGGCCGGGGGCCAGCCCGATTTCACGGGCGACACCGCCGGGCCGGGCCCGCTGGCAAGCGCGCTGACCTACAAGTCGAATACCAATACCTGGGTCAAGGCTCCGAATATGAGCGTCGCCCGAGCCTATGCGACCGCGACGGCCCTCGCTGACGGTCGCGTGCTCGTGGTCGGCGGCTACGGTGCGCAGGTACTGGCCAGCAGCCAGTTCTTCAATCCCAGCTCATCCACCTGGACCACGGGCCCCTCGCTGGCACATGCCCGGTTCGGTCACACCGCGGTCGCGCTAAGGGGTGGCCGGGTATTGGTCGTGGGGGGAGCCGACGCGCTATACCCGGAAAGGCTTGTGTCCAGCGCGGAGCTTTTCGACCCGCCGACCGGACGCTGGACCAGCGCGGGCGATATTGCTGGCGCGAGAAGCCACTTCACGCTGACAGCGCTCGCCGACGGCCGGGCGCTGCTCACGGGTGGACTTGCGGCGGATGGATCGACCGCCCTGCGTTCCACCCTCCTGTACGACCCGACCAAGAACTCATGGTCGGCCGGCCCCGACTTGATCAGCTCTCGCGCGGCCCACGCGGCCGCGATCCTCACCGATGGCCGGTTGCTCGTGACGGGCGGCGCCGACCAGCTGGGGAGGCTTGCGTCGTCCGAGCTGTACGACTCGGCCGCCAACTCCTGGTCATCGACGGGGGCCCTCCAAACTCAGAGGAGCAATCACGTGGCGATCCCCCTCGCTAATGGCCGCATCCTGGTGATCGCCGGACGAGGTTCAGGCGACCCGCTAGCGAGCGCCGAGCTGTATGACCCCTCGGCGAAAGGGTTCCCCGCGCCCGCGCGGACTCCGGCCGGGCCTGGGCGCTGGCAGCTGGCCGCATCGAAGCCGATCTCGGCTGACTCCCACTCCGACTATGCGCAACTGCTCCCTGACGGCCGCGTGCTGGTGGTAGCCGCGCAGTACAGCGGGGAGCTGCAGGTCTACGACCCGAGGTCCGACGCCTGGACTACTCCGTTCAGCCGCAAACCTCCGCCATGCAACCCCTGCGGGATCGGCGCGCCCAGCCCACCCTTCCTCGCAACTCGCCCGCTGGCCGACGGCAAGGTTCTCCTGCTCACCATCGACCCGCAAAAAGTCGTGGCCGCGAAAGCCGAGATCGTGGATCTGAAGACCGGGCAGGCGACCCCGGCTGCCTCGCCGGGAAAGATCGGATGGGCGCGGTTGGATCTGCTTCCGGACGGGCGCGTCTGGCTGACCGCGTTGCAGCAGATTGACAGGCACGCCCTAATCTACGACCCCAAGGCGAACCGCTGGACCGCCACTTCCGACGTGCCGGGTGATCTCGTGGCAAGCGGCTCCGACATGCAGAGCGTCACCGCCATTCCCGGCGGCCGGGTCCTGGTCGGAGGCAGTTTGAAGGCGATGGTCTTCAACCCCGCGACAGGAGGCTGGGCCGAGGCCGGCTCATACCCGAACGCTGCGACTGGGTCGTTGCGGCTTGGATTGCCTTCGTGGAACGGGTTTTCTGCCCTCCGACTCCCGTCGGGCGATGTGCTCCTCGCGGGCGGCACGGTGCTGGTCGGCACCGAATCGGGCGGGGCCCCCGTCTATGAAGCCACCGCGCAGGTTATGCGCTGGGATCACGCTACGGGCAAGCTCACGCCTTCGCAGAACATGCCGATGGCCCTCTACGCGTACTCCTCCGCACGGCTCGCCGACGGCCGGGTCCTGGTCGCAGGCGGCTCTGCAACAGTCGGTTATCGCACCAGCGCCGACCCTGTGGCAGCCTCGTTGATCTACAGCCCGACGACTGGTTCATGGTCGCCGGCGGCGGCGCTTCCAGCTGCCAGGTCTGCCGCGCTTGCGGTCACGCTGGCCGACGGACGTGTTCTGCTAGTGGGCGGGCAGGGAATGTTCGGCCCTCCGGCGTCGCTGCTGTTCACTCCCTGAGCCTTGGCGGTCATGACATCGGCCTGCTCTCGACGACTTGATGTGCATCCTTCCGTCAACTCCATGCCAACCGCCAAATGACAAGGTCGGCCCGCACGCGCCAGGTTCTCATTGCGGCCGTTCTAGTTTTCGGAGTGTTGGCCGCGGCCGGGATGGCTGGCGTGGGTTGGTACTTCTCGGACCAGCTTCTAGCTCCCGATCACAGCTCACCCAACTACGACATCACGGTCCGAGCCGTTTCGGCGCCCACTGTCGAGATGGACAAGACCACCGACACCAGTCGTCAAGGCACGTTCGGTCTGGAGTGGAGAGGCGGGCATGCAATCGTCGGCAAGGTGATTACCACCTCACGAAGCACTGTGACCAGAAACCTTCAGGACGCTGACGGCTCACTTCACGTCGGAGAACGCGTAGTGCTTACCACTCCGGTATATCAAGGCGACCCTGAAGCAGCGTTTGGCATCCCGTCGGATGACGTTCTGATTCCGGGCGAGCTCGGCATGCTTCCGGCGTGGTACGTGCCCGGCCGGCTCCGAGATTTCGTGATAGTGGTCCACGGCCATAACGCGCCCCAGACTGACGGGCTGCGGGTCGTACCGGCACTTGCCAAGCTCGGCTTGCCAATGGTCCTGATTCGCTACCGAAATGACGTTGGCGCGCCTGCCAGCCCGGACCATCTCCTGCACCTCGGCGATACCGAGTGGCGGGATGTGGAAGCGGCGGTCCGCTGGGCTCTCGCACAAGGCGCGACTCGGGTCGTATTGGTCGGGATCTCGATGGGCGGAGCCCTGGTCCAGCTGTTCATGAGGAACTCCAGCTTCGCCGCGAAGGTTCCCGCGGTGATCCTTGATTCCCCTGTTCTCGACTGGGACGCGGTCATCAATTTTCAGGCCGCCCGACGCGGGATTCCGAATTTTCTGGTATGGCCTACCGAGCAGGTCATCCGCCAACGCATCGGATTCGATGTCATGAGTTACAACCAGGTCAGGGACGCAGGCTCGATGCGAGCTCCTACCTTGCTGTTTCAAGATGGCCAGGAGACATTTTTGCCCCCTGAAGGCGCCGCAAGGTTGGCCAAGGCCCGGCCAGACCTGGTTGAGTATCACCTCTTTCCGGATGCTGGCCACACCCAGGAATGGAATGTTGATCAGGTGGCCTACGAATCGATTCTCACCTCGTTCTTGGTGCGGAAGCTGGGCATTTTCGCCGCGTAGTCGTTAACGCGACCATGCGGCCGGCCGAATGTAGTAGCTCGTGTAGTAATCCGCTGGAAAAAAGGCTCATTGCTGGACGCGGGCTGGTCCGAATGTAGAAATTTCGAACTGAAAACGGTTAGAAACGGCATGCTTGGACGAACTAGCGTGTGATTCGGGACCGTGAGGCCCCGGGTTCAAATCCCGGGCCCCCGACCAATGTCATGTCGCAAGACATCGTTCACAGTTTTTCAACGAAGTCGGCGGGAACTCGAGCTCCGATCACGTGCACAAGACTTCGGAAGGCATGGGCGGCCGCTGAATTCGAAAACGACCCTGCCGACCAGGACTCGTCTAGCCCGGCGACCAGGACGCTCTCCAAGATCGGGATTTTGTCAACGGGCTGAAAGAGTGAACTATGTCCTGAAATCACACACCGGGGCCCCCGACCAACCTCTGAATTTTGCGTACGTCAGTCGAGGGCTCTGCAGTCCCGCCGCCAAAAGAAAACGGTAGATCAAAAACGGCTCGGCGCCTATAAGCTGCGGACGTCATGCGGAACGCTACTGAACAGCTACGCCGCGTGGGCGCTGCCGCGGCTCCCATGTATGGCTTTACCCTTCTGCTCGCGCTGGTCCTGATCACGCCCCCATTTCTGGGTGCTCCTGCGGATGCCCTCGAGCCATCCAATGCGGAGGCACGTGTCAGGCTGGTTGCGGGACTCAGCTGGGGAAGTCGGATGTTGCTGAAGGTCGGTTTCCCGCTCGAATTCCTGAACGTTCCGCTCTTGGTGATCGCGTTGGTGGCGCTCTGGGAGTCACTTGCGGGATCAGGGCTGGGCCGAAGAACTCTTGCCCTGGTCGCATCCCTGCTAGGCGCCATGTTCCTGCTCATTGGCCATTTCCAGAGATTCATTTTGCTCACGCTCGCCGATCGTTACCTTGCCTCCGATGAGACGCATCGGGCTGGCATTGGAGCAGCTGCCGTGCTGGGGGAGAGCGTGAGCCAGACGGATGACATGGCCTTCAACGCGCTCCTCGGTACCGGACTTGCCTTCTTTGCCGTGGCGTTAACCCGAGGAGCGGTGGCTCGGTGGTTTGCGTGGCTCACCTGGGCCGCAGCGGTTCTGTGCCTCATCAGCGCGGTCCTCTCCGCGATCGATTGGCGACTTGGTTTTCTGTCGTTGCCCGCGCTGATCCTGTTCGTTCTCTGGACTCTGGCCCTTGGAGTCATTCTGTGGCGTGGTTCAGCCTCAGACTGCCTGCACGTTGCCGAAAGCAGGGGAGTCTAAAGCACAATCAT
>Ga0209160_1000610_pt1 | contig 29825 bp, 32 predicted proteins | sample GraSoiAngelo_153_FD_186167 | JGI IMG/M metagenome (GOLD analysis project Ga0209160, IMG submission 186167) | Grasslands soil microbial communities from the Angelo Coastal Reserve, California, USA - 14_1009_12_40cm (SPAdes) (version 2) | ecosystem: Environmental > Terrestrial > Soil > Grasslands ...
CGAGGCGGCGGAGCGTGCGAAGCACGGGGCGCCCTACGTCGACCGGACGCTGTACGCGAGCTGGAACGAGCTCGCGGCGTCGGCGTACTGGGCGGCGTTCAACGCGCTCGGGGACGCCCGGCTCGATGAGCGCGCGCAAACCGTCGTGCGGACCGTCGGCACGCGCCTCTGGGACCGTGAAGCGAAGAGCCTTTACCACTACGACCGCGGCGAGGGTCGGCGGCTGCCCGACCTTCTCGGCGACCTCGTGGCCAGTCTCGCCGCGAATCTCGACGCCTACGAGACCGGGCTGCACCCGGGCGCGCTCGGAGGCGCGCGTCGCACCGCGCTCACGATGCGCGAGCGGCTCGAGGACGCCGAGACCGGCGGATTCTGGGACCGTCCCGCCGGGGGCGAGCCGGGGCGCCTCGGCACGCGGGAGAAGCCGATCGAGGAGAACGCGCTCGCCGCCGACGGGCTCCTCCGGCTCGCCGCGCTCACCGGTGACGACCGCTGGCGCGAGACCGCGGTGCGGGCCCTGCGCGCGTTCGTCGGCGAGTACCGCCGCTGGGGCCAGTTCGCCGCGGCGTACGCCGGCGCGGTCGCGCGGGCGCTCGCCGAGCCGCTCCTCATCACGGTCGTCGGTCCCGGCGACGACGAGACCGCGAACGCCCTCTGGCGTGCGGCGCGGGCCGCGGTCCATCCGGCGCGCGCGATCGAGCGGCTCGAGCCAGCGCGGGATGCCGACCGCATCGGCGCGCTCGCCCTCCCCAAGGACCGCGTGGCGGCGTACGTCTGCGTCGGCACGGTCTGCTCGGCGCCGCTCGCCGACGAGGCAGCGCTCGCCCTGGCGGTCGCCGAGGCGGCGGCGAAGGTGGCCGGCCGGGCGTAGGCACGCGTCCTGCGCCGCGATCTCTCGTGGTCACGTCGGCCGAGAAAGGGACCCTCATCGCGGCTTTTCCGGATCAGGAACGCGCGAGCGAGGCCGCGCACGCGCTCGACGCGGCGGGCTTCCCGCCGGACCACGTCGGCCTCGTCGCCGGCAACGTCCGGCAGGCCCGCGAGGCGACCGGGGGCTTCAGCGTGCAGGGCGCGATCGCCGGCGCCATCGTCGGCGCCCTCTTCGCCGTGGCGCTCGTGGTCTTTGGCGGCGAGGCCATGCGCGCGAACCTCGTCGCGGTCTTCCTCGGAGCGCCCGCGCTCATCGTCGCGTTCGCCGCGATCGGCGCGCTCTTCGGGCGCGCGAAGCTCTTCAAGCCGCGGCGTTACGAACGCTACGAGCGCGTCGTCGGGATGGGCGATGCGCTCGTCACGGTGAGCGGGCCGAGCGCCGAGCTCGCTCGCGCGCGGACTCTTCTCGAGCGCCACGGCGCGACGGCGATCCGTCGCGAAGACACGGGCGAGGCCGTCTAGGAGACCGCCGCTCCCCGCACGTACACGCCCGCGGGCCGCTGGAGCAGCGCGAGGTCCTTGAGCGGATCGCCGTTCACGAACACGAGATCGGCGTCGCAGCCGGCCCCGATGTGCCCTGCGTTCTCGCGGCCGATGACCGCGGCCGCGGTGCTCGTCGCCGCGGTGAGCACCTCTTCCTCCGACAGGCCGCACTCGGCGAGGAGCCGCAGCTCGACGGCGTAGCGCTCGTGCCGGTTGAAGGGCGAGCCCGCGTCGGTGCCGGCCGCGATCCGGACGCCGGCCTTGCGCGCCAGGCGCACTCCCTCGCGATGCCGCTCGCTCACGGCGCGCGTCCGCTCCACCACGACCGGCGGCAGCGTCGCCGCGTTCTCGAGGATGAAGTGCACCGCGCAGAGCGTGGGGACGATCGGGATGTCGCGCTCCTTGAGGTCGCGGACCGTCCGCTGGTCCATGAGCGTGGCGTGCTCGATGGAGTCGACGCCCGCCTCGGCCGCGATGCGCATGCCCCCGACGCCGTGCGCGTGCGTGGTGATCCGAAGGCCCGCCTTGTGCGCCTCCTCGACCGCGGCCGTGGTCTCGTCGAGCGTGAACTGCGAGACGTCGGGCGGGGCGCCCTCGCCGAGGATGCCGCCGGTCGAGAAGATCTTCACGACCTTCGCGCCCGCGTGCACCTGCTCGCGCACGGCCTTGCGCACTTCGTCAGGGCCGTCGGCGATCCGGCCGACCTCGAAGCCGTGACCGCCCGTCGAGGTGATGCCTCGTCCGGCCGCCACGAGACGCGGGCCCTCGACGAGACCCCGGTCGATCGCGCGCCCCAGGTCGATGACCATGGCGCCGTTCGCGCCGAGGTCGCGGATGGTCGTCACCCCGGCGCGCAGCGCCGCGCGCGCGTTGCGGAAGGCCTTCAGCGCGGCGAGCGAATCGCTCTGGCGCACCTCCGCGGAGAAGTTCGGCTCGCCGTCGAGCGTGAGATGCGCGTGACAGTTGATGAGTCCGGGAAGCGCGAAGCGGCCCGGCGCCTTCCGCAGCTCGGAGCGCTCGCCGTGCGGGGTCTTGGGCACCGCGCCGCGCTTGCCGGCCCACGCGATCGTGCCGTCGGCGACGACGATCGCGGCGTTGCTCACGACGCGTTCGCCGTCGAAGAGACCGTCGACCTCGAGGACCGTCCGCATCGCGCGCAGTATCGTCCACCGATGCCCCTGCCGCTCATCGAGCGTCTTCGCGCGCGCGGCTTCGTCCCGCCCGATTACGCCGGGCACGGCCTGCTGAACGTCGCCGCGACGGTGCTCGACATCCTCGGCGCGCGCGAGGGCGACGATCCCCCGCCGCTCGCCGACCTGGATCCGGCGCTGCGCGACGGCGTCACGCACGTCGTCGTGATCCTCGCCGACGGTCTCGGCGCTCGTCAGCTCGAGCGGCTGTGCGCGAGCGGCGACACGCCGTTCCTCGCGTCGCTCGTCGAGCGCGCGAAGCGCCGCGACCGTGGCCAGCTCCTCCAGGCACGCACGATCTTTCCTTCGACCACGGCGGCGGCCATCACGACGCTGAACACCGCGCGCACGCCACAGGAGCACGGCAACCTCGCCTACTTCGTGTGGCTCGAGGAGTTCGCGCAGGTCACGCAGATGCTCCGCTGGGGTCCGGGCATCACGCGCCGCGGCTCGTACTTCGACGACCCCGCGCTCGATCCGGCCACGTACGCGAAGGTCGCCTCGATCCACGGCCGGCTGCGCGACCGTGGCGCGGCGTCGTATCTCATCGAGCCCGAGGCGTTCCGCCAGGAGGCGATGACGCGGATGCACGCCGCGGAGGCGACGTACTACGGTTACTTCCTCCCGTCGGCGATGGGCGTGCAGCTCCGGCGGATCCTGGCGCAGCGTCCGCACGGGAGCGCCCCGGCCTACGTGTACGCGTACTGGGCGGGCATCGATACGGCCGCGCACCAGCACGGGCCACGCTCCGCGGAGCAGGCCGCCGAGGCGGCCATGTTCGATCTCGACCTGCAGCGCGCGTTCGCGGGAGACCAGTACGGCGACACGCTCGTGCTGCTCACCGCCGACCACGGCCACGCGGCGACGGACCCGAAGGATCTCGTGGATCTCGTCGGTGACCAGCAGCTCGGGGCGCTCCTGCGCAACCCGCCCGCCGGCGAGCCGCGCTGCGTCTTCCTCCACACGGATCAGCCGGACCGCGTGAAGCAGCATTTGGAGCGACGCTGGCCGGAGACGTTCTTCGTCTTCGACCGCGAGGAGGCGCTCGCCGCGGGCCTCTTCGGGCGCGGCGATCCGGACCTCGTCCGTCGCCGCGTCGGAGAGGTCTGCGCGCTGCTCGACGGCGATCGCGCGGCGGCGATCGTGAAGGTCGACGGTCAGATCTTCCGGCACTACGGGTCGCACGGCGGGATGACACCGGACGAGATGGACATCCCGGTCCTGGCCTGGCGCGCCTAAGATTCCGCGCGAGTGGCGACGACCTCCTACCTCACGGACGTGGCTGGCGGGCCCGTCGCGGCGGCCGCGTTCGAAGACGACGACGCCGCGGTGACCGCGGTGACGATGCTCCGCGATTCCGGCGTCCGCGAGCAGGACATCTCGGTGGTCGCGGCCGATCCGCGGCGGGCTGCGAACGTCGCGGGCGACCGGGCCTGGCTTCCCGGAAAGGCCTGGAACGGCCTTGTCGATCGGCTTGCGCGCCTCGTGCCCGGCGGCCCGCTGCCCAAGGAGCTCCGTCAGCGCTACGGCGAAGCGCTGCGCAAAGGGAAGATCGTCGTGGTGGTCGCGGCGGACGGTCAGCCGCCCGACACGATCGCCGCGCTCCTCGCGCAGGCGCGCGGCGACGACGTCCAGCAGTGGTGGCAGAGCCCGACGCGCCTCTTCGCGCCTCCCGAGCTCGCGGGACCGTTCTAGGCGAAGCGTGCGCGTCGTCCGTTTCGCGCCGAGCGGCAGGACCCGGAGCCACGCGCAGATCTTCTCCGGCCACGTGGAGGCGCAGACCGCGGTCGGCGGCGAGATCAGCAAGGACCTGCGCGTCTCCGAGATCGCGTTCAAGGACGGCGCGCGCAACCGCTGGCACGTTCACACGACCGATCAGGTCCTCGTGGTGACGGAAGGCGAGGGGATCCTCGCGGGCGACGGCGAGCAGCACGACCTCGCGACCGGCGATGTCGCGTTCATCCCCGCGAACACGAGGCACTGGCATGGCGCGAAGCCGGGGAAGGACATGACGCACTGGTCCATCCTCGGCCCCGCGGACACGAAGATCGCGGACTAACCGCGGGAGCTAAACGGCCACCGTTCGGTGCGTGTCATCGTCGGAGGACGCGTCCGGTCCAGATCCAGAACGCCGGGCCGAGCACGACCGAGGCAAGCCCGCCCGAAACGAGGACGAGGTTCTCCGCGGCCGCGACGGTCGCGACGAAGAGGAGGACGAGGTCGACGCCGTCGACGATCGCGAGCGTCGCGAGCTCCCGCGGGAATCCGGGGACGTCGCCTGCGCGGATCACCAGGCCGAACGTGAACACCCAGAGGCCGGCGAGTCCGAACGTCGCGAACCCGCGCGGATCCGTGGGCGCGAGGTCGGGCACCTCGATCGCGCCGACCTCCGCGAGCGCCGAATACACGCCGTGCGTTGCCGACAGGAGCGCGTACCCGACGCCGAGCGCCGCGAGCCACCTGCCGTCGAGCGCCGCGATGCGGCCGGTGACACCCACGATCGCGATCGTCGCCGAGAGCCCGCCTGCCGCGATGAGCGCGTTCGCGAGCGCTGACGCGCGGTGCGCCTCGGGATGGCCGTGGACGAGGCCGAGGAATACCGCGGCGTACGCGAGCGAGAAGAAGGCCACGAAATACGCCTGCAGCCCCGCGCGGCGGGAGAAGTCGCGGTCGCCCTGCACCGCGCGGGATTCTACGGAGGGCTAGACCTCGCGCGCGCGGAAGCTCCAGACGGCGAGCGCGAGGACCCCCGCGATCCACGCGACCGACCACACCAGGTACGCGCTGGGCGGGGGCGTCGCCGCGAAGAATGGATTGCCTGCCGCGGCGGGTCCGGCGTTCGCGAAGCCGGCGATGACGGCCGCGGGCTCGAGGCTCCAGACCGCGCCGCGCCAGAGCCCGTCGGTCGGAAGGATGAGCTTCGTCGCCGTCCCGACGTGCGTGATCGTGTCGTTCGCGAACGCGGTCCCGACGCCCTCGACGATGCCGCCGATCCACGCGATGCCCGACGCGATCACGGCGACGACGCCGCCGACGATCCCCGCGAGCCGCGTCGAGAGCGCGAGCGCCAGGGTGATGATCACCGCGCCCTCGCCGAGGACGAAGGCGAGGAACTCGATCGGATGCGGCGGCGCGTAGCCGGTGACGGCGCGTACCGCGAGCAGCTCGACCACGCCGGCGCCGATCCCGTAGCCTGCGAGCAGTGCGACCAGCCCGAGCCACTTGCCGAGGACGTACTCGGCCCGCGCGATGGGCCGCGCCAGGAGCGCGAGCGAGATCCCGGACTCGACCTCGGCCGAGATCGCCGGCGCCGCGACGAACGCCGACGAGAGCATCACCGCCTGGCTGAACATGAACATCACGAGGATGAGCAGCTGCGAGGTGATCGCGGTCTGTTGCACCGGCGGGAGCGGCTGACCGCCAGTCCGCAGATCCGCGATTCGCGAGAAGCCCCAGACCGTGAGCGCGATGACGACGAGCGTCAGCGCGACGAGCGCGAAGAGCAGCTTGCGCCGGGAGGCCTCGCGGAGGATCTCGCGCGCGACGACGAGGCTGGGCATCACTGGCCGAGGAGCCGGAGGAAGCGCTCCTCGAGCGATTCGTGCTGCGGCTCGACGCTGTACACCCGCGCGCCCGCGCGGACCGCGTCCGCCACGAGCTCGGGGACGCGCTCGGGATCGATGCCCCGCACGAGGAGCTCGCCGTCGCCGCCGTCGAGCTCGCCGTAGCGCGCGAGGGCGGCGCGCCCCTCGCGCGTCAGTCCCGCGATGCGCAGGCGGACCGCGTTCGCGCGTAGCAGCTCGTCGAGCGTCCCCTCCGCGACGACGCGGCCGCGGTCGATGATCGCCACGCTGTCGCAGACCTGCTCGACCTCGGTGAGGAGGTGCGAGTTGAGGAACACGGTCGTCCCGAGCTGGCGCAGCCCGCGGATGATCTCGCGCACGTCGTGGCGGCCCACCGGATCGAGTGCGCTCGTGGGCTCGTCGAGCAGCACGAGCGCGGGCCGCCCGATGAGCGCGACGCCGAGGCCGAGGCGCTGCTGCATCCCCTTCGAGTAGGTCCCGACGCGGCTCGTCGCGCGGTCCGCCAGGCCGACGGTCGCGAGAACGTCCCCGATCTCGCGCTCCCAGCGCGCGCGCTCGACGCCCGCGAGCTCGCAGTGCAGGGCGAGGACCTCGCGCGCGCCGAGCCACGGCTGGTAGCGGAAGAGCTCGGGCAGGTAGCCGATGCGGCGGCGCGCCCCGCGGGACCCGAGCGGCTCTCCAAGGACAGCCCCGGTCCCCGACGTGCGCGTCGCGAGGCCGAGGAGGAGCTTCACCGCTGTCGTCTTGCCCGCGCCGTTCGGGCCGAGGAAGCCGTAGACCTGGCCGACGCGCACGGACATCGTGAGCCCCGCGAGCGCGACGACGCTCCCGTAGCGCTTCGCGAGGTCGCGCGTCTCGATCGCGAGCGATCCGCTCACTATTTGAGCGAGTTCGCGACCGCCAGCACCTGTGATTCCGTGAGCGTACCGAGCACCTCGAACATCATGCCGCCCTTCTGCCAGATGACGGCGCTGCCGAGGCCCGTGGAGTCACCGATGAAGAGCCCGTCCACGCCCTGGACCTTCACCGGGTGGGAGATCGCGAGCTCGGCGGGCACCGGCACCGGCAGCGTCGACGAGGGATCGGTGATCGCGCGAAGTGCGGCCGCCAGCTGTGGCGAGATGCCCGGCTGCTGAAGGAGGTAGCCGCGCAGCTCGTCGACGGTGACGCCGTCGCTCGTGACCGTCGGCGCCTTGGCCTGACCGATGACGAGCGTCGGGATGCCGCCCAACGTGCCGCCCGCCGAGCCGGTCGGCCCGGTCGTCGTCGCGGTCGGATCCGTCGCGCCCCACACCTGGATCGCCGCGGGGCCGCCGGTGATCGTGAGCTTCGCGCCGTCCACGTCCTTGGGCAGCGGCGGGATGGTGCGACCCGCCTTCGCGGCGGACGCACGCGCGGCCTCGGCGCTGAACGTGAAGGTCGCGGTCGACCGGTTGATCACGCCGTAGCGCGCGGTGCCCGTGACGCCCTGAGGGAGCGACGACGGAGCGAGCACGTCGAATCCGGCGGCCGCGGTCGCCGCGGGGAGCGAGCGGACCTCGCGCGGCTGCGGCGGGGTGGTCCAGGCGAAGGTCCCGTACGCGCCGATGCATTCCTCGAGGCGCTCGCCGCGGCACGCGCCGCCGAGCTGCGCGAGGTCGGCCTGGCTGACCGGGACGGCGGTGACGCTCTTGGGCTCGAAGATCGTGAGGACCGTCCCCGCGACGCCGGAGAGCGCGAGCGCGCTTGCCACGAGGACGACGGTCGCCGCCGCCGCGAGGCCCTGGACGCCGCGCGTGGAGATGCGCCGGCCTGGCGGCGCGACCACCGGGGTCAGGCCTTCGCGCGCGACGCTCGCGCGCAACCGCTCGAGCCCGCGCTCCGTGTCGGTGCGCGGCTCCTCGGTCCCCAGCGCTCGCTCGATCTCGTTCGCGTTCATCGCAGTTCCCTCCGGAAGGCCTCTTCCGCGCGTCGCAGGAGCGTGCCGACGCTCGACGCGCGGACGTCGACGGCGGCGGCGATCTCGGCGTAGCTGAGCCCGGCGTAGCGGAGCGCGAGGATCGTCGCATCGCGCTCGGGGAGACGCGCGAGGATCGCGCGCACCTCGACCCGCGTCTCGGCGGCCTCCACGGAGTCCGCGGGATCGGGGGAGGCGGCGTCCTGCGGGATCGCCTGCGCCGCCTCGCGCGTCGTCCGCCGCGACCGCGAGCGCAGCGCGTTGAGCGCCGTGTGCGCGGCGGCGGCGTGGAGCCAGGCCGCGGCGTAGTCCGCGCTCGCCGGATGCGCGCGATAGAACGCAAGGAACACCTCTTGGGCGACGTCCTCCGCTTCGTCCTGGTCGGCCACCACGCGGAAGGCCACGCGGACGACGCGCGCGTACTCGGCGCGGAAGAGGCGCTCGAACGCGGCGGGCACCGCGGCCGCTCGGTCGCGGCCGTGCTCGGGCGCCGTCGCCTCCATCGCGGTGGCCACCTATCCCTTGAGCACCGCGGAGCCGCGAAGTGTGACAAGGGCGGCGTCCTCGGCGGCGTATTCGGCCTTTTCGTCCCCTGGCGGGTCGGGAGCCGGCGCCTGCGCGTACCACTCGAACGCGCGCCGCAACCCTTCCTCTCGGCCGACCACCTCGGCGTACCCGAGCTCGCGCCGGATCCGTTCGGTCGAGCCGACGAGGTGCTGCTCGTACGTGGTGTGCGCGTCATCGCGCAGGTGCGCGGGGAGGCGCTCGTTCTCGGCGGCGACGAGCTCGCCCTTCCAGCCCATCACCTGTGCCATGAGCGCCGCCCACTCGCGGTACGAGAGCGCCTGCTCCTCGGCGACGTTGTACACGCGGCCGACCGCGCGCTCGTTCGTCGCGGCGAGCACGATCGCGTGCGCGACGTTCGCGAGGTGTGTGCGCGAAGCGCGGAATGCCCACGCGCGCTCGGTCATGAGGATGGCGGGGCGGCCATCGGCCATCCGCTTCCATTCCCCGTAGAACCGGCGCTGGGTGTCGCGCTCGCCGTGGATCATCCCCAGGCGCACGACCGTGCCCGCGATTCCGGGCGTGCCGAGGACCGCGCGCTCGACGAGGATCTTGTCGTACGCGTCGAGCCAGGGCGGCCTTTGCCCGATGCCGGCCGGCGTGTGGTCGCGATAGGGATAGAGGTGCTCGCGAAGCGGCGAGTCCTCCGTCAGCGGTAGCTGCTCGAGCGGTCCCGGCTCGCTGCTCTGGAGACGGCCGTACGCGCGATACACGTCCATGCTGCTCACGGCGAGCACGCGCGCCGCGATCCCGCGGACCGCATCGACCGTCCCGCGGGCGTCGGCCTCGGTCATCGCGCGCATGTCGATGGCGACGTCCGGGCGGAAGCGCGCGAAGGCGTCGCGGTGGTCGCGGATCCGCGAGCGATCGCCGTGGACGTGCGCGACCTCTCCGAGCTCGAGCTCGTGCTCGCCACGGTGGAAGATCGCGACGTCGTGGCCGACCGCGAGCAGCCCGCGGACGACCGCCGGGCCGATGAAGCCTGTCCCGCCGACGACGAGCGACCGCATACGTCGATTGTCCGCCAGGGCCGGCGGTACGCTCTGCGCCGCATGGAGCTCGCCGTCTGGGCCGTCGCGGCCCTGATCGCGTTCGGCCTCATCGTGCTCGCCGTCGGCCTGGCCCTGCCGATCGACCACGTGGCCATCCGGACGGCGACGTTCCCCGCGGAGTCGCAGGCCCTCTGGGACGCGATCCACGATCCCGCGCTCGCGCGTCCGGCCGCGGGCGAGGTCGAGACAGAGGAGATCGAGTCCGTGCCGCCCAAGCTGCTCGTCACGAAGGTCGTGGGCGAAAAGGCATTCGGCGGGACCTGGACGTTCGAGATCGGACCGGTCGAGCGTGGCAGCACGCTCACGATCACGGAGCGGGGCGAGGTCTACAACCCGATATTCCGGTTCGTCTCGCGGTTCGTGATGGGCCATCACCGCACGATCGACGCGTACCTGTCGCGGCTGCGCAGGCGCTTCGCGGCGTAGCTCGGACGCCCGTCCGACGACCGGACGCCCGTCGTGTTCTGGCATCCACCTTGCGTTTCTCTGCGCTCGAGATCGCGGAGAAGAGGAGCTCGCATGGATGGACTGAGCCTGCTCAAGGAGGACCACGACAAAGCGAAAGAGGCGATAAGGAAGATCGAGGGGACGAACGACCGGGCGACGAAGGAGCGAGAGGAGCTCTTTCAGGCGCTCGTCGACGACCTCACGGTCCACGAGCGCATCGAAGAAGAGATCTTCTACCCCGCGCTCGAGGAGCAGCCGAAGACGAAGGACCTGATCCTCGAGTCGTACGTCGAGCACGACGTCGTCGACACGCTGACCGACGAGATCTCGACCATCGAGGCCGGCGACGAGAAATGGCTCCCGACCTTCAAAGTGTTCAAGGAGAACCTGGAGCACCACATCAAAGAGGAGGAAGAAGAGCTCTTCCCGAAGGTCAAGGACATTTTCTCCCGGGAGCAGCTCGAGGACCTCGGCAACAAGATGGCGGCCCTCAAAGAGGTCGCGCAGCAGGAGCTCATGGAAGAAGCGAGATAGGGAGGCCACAGATGCCGAAGCTCAAGAAGTCGATCGAGGTGGCCGTGCCGGTGCGCGTCGCCTACGACCAGTGGACCCAGTTCGAGGAGTTCCCGCGCTTCATGGAAGGCGTCGAGTCCGTGAAGCAGCTCGACGACAGGCGCCTGCGCTGGCGCGCCAACGTCGCCGGGAAGGTCGAGGAGTGGGACGCGGAGATCGTCGAGCAGACGCCCGATCGCGTGATCTCGTGGCGGAGCACCTCGGGCGCGCGGAACGAGGGCATCGTGCTCTTCACACCGCTCGACTCGGGCAAGACGAAGATCGAGCTCGACCTCCACTGGGAGCCGAAGGACGTGACCGAGCGCGTCGGCGACGTGCTCGGCGCCGAGGACATGCGCGTTCAGGGCGACCTCCAGCGGTTCAAGGACTTCGTCGAGAAGCGCGGCGCCCCGACCGGGGCGTGGCGCGGCGAGATCCACGGCGAGCGAGTCGAGGCGGACGAGGAGGCCGGCACCGGCTCTCGCGGCTGACCCGGGGACGAGACTGCCTTGGCACGCCCGCTGCTCTAGCGGCTTGAACGATGCTCGCCACAGCTGATCTCGCGACGGTCGACCGCTATTACCGGACGGTGGCGCCGTTCTACGCGGCGGAGATGCGGCTGCGGACCGATCTCGACGAGTGGCGCGGGCTCGCGTGGCGCCTCGCCGCGCGGCGCATCCTCGACCTCGGATGCGGCGATGGCCGCGTCGCGCGGGCTCTCCTCGCGGACGACCCGGATCGCGAGGTCGTTGGCGTCGACTGCGGCCGCGCGCTCCTGGGCGACGATCCGCCGTTCACGTTCGTTGAGGCGGACATGCGCGACCTTCCGCTCGACGAGGAGTTCGACCTCGTCCTCGCGGCGAACGATCCCTTCGTACACCTCCTGAGCGACGCCGACCGCGGGCGGGCGATCGCGGAGGCGCGGCGGCTCCTCGCGACGGGCGGTCTGCTCGTGATCGACGGCCTCTACGTACCGCCGCAGGACGACATCGTCGCCGCCGGCGACGGTCTCGTCCGCGAGCGGCATCTCGACGATGGCACGTACGTGCATGAGCTGTGGCGCGCAACGGGAGAGCACCGCTACGAGACGCTCTATCGCTACGAGCGCGATGGCGACGAGACCGAGGCGCGCGCCACGGTCCGCGCCTGGCATCCTGGCGAGAGCGCACTGCACGACAACGCGGCGCGCGTGGCGGGCGGCCTCGACGAGCGCGACTTCGATCCGTGGGAGGGACGCCTCGTCGCGGTCATCGCAGGCTGGTCGTGAAGCTCCGCCACCCGGTCGTGCGCGGGCATCCGCTGCACGCGATCGTCACGGACGGACCCATCACCTTGATCCCGCTGGCGCTCGCCGCCTCCGTCGCGGCGCGCGCTCGGTCCTCGCGCGAGACCCGCTTCGCGGATGACGCCGCGCAGCGCCTCGCGCTGGCGTCGATCGTTCCGGCGGTGCTCCTCGGCTGGTGGGACTGGCTCACCATTCCCGGCGAGCACGAGGCGCACTCGCCGGCGACGCTCCACGGTCTGGTGAACAGCGCGGCCGCGGCCTGCGTGGTCGGGGCGCTCTGGCGTCCGCGGCGTGCGGAGCTCCTCGCCCTCGCGGCGGCGACGATCGCCGTCGGCGGCTGGCTCGGTGGGGACCTCGTGTACGCGCTCGGATGGCGCGTCCGCAAGGCCGAGCTGTTCGAGCAGATCGAGGAGGGGCGCTCGCGCGCGGAGGCTGAGGAGATCATCCGCGAGCACGAGCGGAACGACACCTTCCTCGCGAGCGCCTAGACCCCGCGCGGCTCCCCGGCAAGCACGGCTTCGTAGCCGTCCAGCATCGCGGCGAGCGTGAATTCCTCGGCGCGCCGCCGGCAGGCCGCCCGCTCGACCGAAGCGGTGCGGTGAAGCGCCAGCGTGAACGCGAGGACCGCCTCCTCCTCGACGAGGACCCCGACCGTGTCGTCGACGAGCTCGCGAAGGCCGCCGCGCGCCGAAGCGACGACGGGCGTCCCGGCAGCCAGCGATTCGAGCGCGACGATCCCGAACGGCTCCTCCCAGCGCACCGGCATGCAGGTCGCGCGCGCGGCGCCGAAGATACGGTGCAGCTCGGAGCGCGGGCGCGGGCCCACGTACATGGCCCCCACGACACCGTCGCCGAGCCGCCAGTCGGGCGCCTCGTGGACGTGCGGTGCGACCGCGCGGTCGTAGAACTCGCGGTCGTAGATGCCACCGACGATGAGGAGCGGCATCCCGGCCGCGCGCGCGGCCTCGATCGCGAGGTCCGTTCCTTTCTCCGGTGAGACCCGTCCCGCGGCGACGACGAACCGGCCGCCGTCGCCGAAGGGGACGGCCGAGACGTCGATGCCGTTCGGGATCACGACGTCCACGTCCACGCCCGCCGCCTGCCAGGCCTCCGCGTTCGCGCGCGACACGGTCGTGAAGCGCGCGTCCGTCGAGCGTCGGGCGGCGGCAACCACGCCGCGATCGACCGGCGGCAGGTGCAGCGTGTGCACGACGCGGCAGCGCGCCCCTATGAGCGCCTCGAACGCGGGCGCGTCGTAGGCGTGCGCGTGCGCGACGTCGACCTCGTGCTCGTCGAGCCACCGGCGCGCCCGGCCGAACGCCGCGTGCTGCGCGGGCTCGTCCGCGCGCTCCTGCGCGAGCAGCGCGGCTGGCCGCAGCGTCCGCGCGTCGACGCCGAGATCGAGCACGCGCACGCTGGGCAGGTAGGACCCCGTCGCGGCCGCGAGCGACACCTCGTGACCGCGTGCCGCGAGCCCCCGCGCGATGTCGGCCAGGATCGCCTGGGCGCCGCCGATATGGACCTGCCGCTCGTCGATCGGGGCGACGAACGGCGCGAGCTCGAGGATCCTCAGGCGGGCTTCTGAGCGGGCAGGAGCGAGAGGAACTCCTGCCGGACCTTGTCGTCCTCGAACGCGCCGAAGAGCGCGCTCGTCGTCGTGACCACGCCCGGCTTGCTGACGCCGCGCATCTCCACACAGAGGTGTCGGGCCTGCAGCACGACCATCGCGCCGGCCGGCGTGAGTCGATCGCGCAGTAGGGCGAGGATCTGCTCGGTCATCCGTTCCTGGATCTGCGGTCGCCGCGCGTAGTGCTCGACCGTCCGCGCGAGCTTGCTCAGGCCGACGATGCGCTCGCGCGGGATGTAGCCGACGTGCGCCGAGCCGAAGAAGGGAAGGAAGTGATGCGCGCAGAGAGAGTAGAACGGGACGTCGAGCACCGTGACCATCTCCGAGTAGCCCTCGCGGTTCGGGAACGTCCGCAGGCGCGGCTCCTCGGTCATCAGGCCCGCGAAGAGCTCGCGGTACGAGCGCGCGACGCGCAGATGCGTGCCGGCGAGGTTCGGATCGTCGAGGTCGAGGTCCAGGGCCTCGAGCACCTTGCGGAAGGCGTCCGCGACCCGGCGCGTCTTCGCGTCGAGGCGGCCGGACTCGTCGTCGAGCTCGAGGCGATGGATCGCCACTAGAGCACTCCCTCCGCGGGCATGACGACGATCTCGTCGATGCTCGTGGTCTCTGGCTCGGCGGCCGCGCGCAGGATCGCGCGCGCGACGTCGTCGGGCCGCAGCATCCGCGAGCGGTCGAGCTCGGTGCCGCCCGCGCGGTCCCAGAAGGGCGTGTCGACCGCCCCGGGGATGATCGTCGTGACGCGCACGCCCTCGCGCCGCACCTCCTCGGCGACGACCGCCGCCAGCGCGCGCACGCCGGCCTTCGACGCGGAGTACGCGGCGCTCTGGGCGAATGGTCGCGTCGCGGCGATCGAGGCGATCGCGAAGAGGTGACCCCGCGCGCGGCGGACGTGCGGCAGGGTCTCGCGGAACACGAGGAACGTACCGGTGAGGTTGGTGTCGAGGATCTCGCGCCACTCGTCGGGCGGCGTGTCCTCGACCGCCGCGAACCGGCCGAGCCCCGCGGCGGGGACGACGAGGTCGATGCCGCCCATCGCCTCCGCCGCGTCGCGCACGGCGTGCGCGACCTGACGCTCGTCGCGGACGTCGCAGGCGTGGCTCGTGGCGCGGCCGTCAAGGCGCCGCGCGACGTCCGCGAGGCCTTCGCCGTTACGAGCCGCGAGCGCAACGCGCGCTCCGGCTTCGACGAGCATGCGCGCGGTCGCGGCACCGATCCCGCTGGAGGCGCCGGTGACGAACGCCCTTCTTTGTTGCAGGGGACGCATCCCCTGCCACCCCTCTGGCGAAGGGGCTACGCCCCCTCGCGACCCCCGCAGCCTCGTCATCGGGAGGGTCCCGCGTACGCGAACGCGGAGCGCGGCGTTTCGTAGACGACCACTCGCGCGAGGCCGACGACGTCCGGTGCGATGAGCTCCCAGATCCGCTCGGCGATCCGCTCCGCGGTCGGCTGCACGCGGTCGAACGGCGGGACCTCGGCGTTGAGGTAGCGGTGATCGAAGAGCCGCAGCACCCGCGCAGCGACGGCCTCGTCGAGCGCCTTCACGTCGGCGACGAGGCCGGTCCGCGGGTCGGGCTCGCCCGCCACCGTCACCTCGAAGCGGTAGTCGTGCCCGTGCGGCTGCGGGTTCGCGCACTTGCCGTAGATCCGTCGATTCTCGGCGTCGTCCCGCTGCGGATCGGCGAGCCGGTGGGCCGCGGAGAACGCGTAGGCGCGCGTGACCTCCACGGCACCCCCTTCGCGGCGGTCGGCCCAGAGACCGTCGTTCTCGGCGACGCGGACGCCGAGGAGCCGCGCCTGTTCGAGGCGTGAACGCACGTGGGGTGCCAGCGCGCCGAACAGCGCGACCGCCAGCGCCTCGGTCGACGGCTCGCGGTCCCCCAGCGCGGTGTACTCGACGTCGAGCCGGCGGTGGTCGAGCGGGGCCACCGCCTCGCGCAGCAGGTCGTCGAGGCTGCGGAAGTCGACGAGGAAGTGCGTGCAGGGGTCGATCGACCCGGCGATCGTCGCCGATACGACGTAGTTGTGCCCGTGGAGCCGCGAGGCGTGCCCGTAGCGGTCCGCGGGCGTCCCCTCTCGTCCGAAGCGATGCGACGCCTCGAACCCCCGCGACCGGGTGACGGCGACCTCGCCGGGGGCGACGAGCGCGAGGAAGGCGGGGACAGGCTCGGCCATCCCTGACAGTGCCAGCAGGTGACATGCCCTGCGCATGCCTGCGAGCGCCGGCTCGCTCGGCCACCGCGATCCCCATCTGAGACGCGGGGCTCCCCCGTACGCGGGAGGGCGGGGGATATGAGTAAAGTCGGCGTCGCTGTTCTCTTGACACGTGGACCGCACGACCGTCGAGCGCATCTTCCGGGACCGTATCGAGCTCGAGCGCAAGGCGCTGGAGCAGCGGTCCATCGCTCTCGACACGCTCGCCGAGGAGGTCGCGCGGGCACGCGTGCTCGCGAAGTCGTGGCGATCGCTCCTCGAGGCCTCCCATGACGTTCGCCGCATCGCCGAGGGGCTTCGCGGGTCCGACTAGGGCGCTCGGTGGGCTCCCCAGGAGCTCCTCGATCACCCACGGCGCCTTCTGTCGACGCGCAGCAGAGGCCTAGTCTGACGCGGCCCCGGCACCCGTCGTCGGCACGTGCACGCGCCGCCCGGCCGGAAGGAGTCCGTTCACCAGAGAGACGCCGAGCAGGATGAGGGCGAGCCCGGCGAGCAGGCCCGGCCCGACCGGCTCGCCGAGCACGAGGTGACCGAGGAGCACGCCGAAGATCGGGATCAGTAGCGTCACGGTGATGGCGCGCGTCGGACCCGTCCGTTCGATGAGCCGGAAGTAGATGAGATAGCCGACGGACGTCCCGAGGAGCGCGAGCGCGACCGCCGAGGCTAGCGCCGCGGGATCGAGCGGTGCCGCAGTGCGCGTGGCGATCGCCGGCAGCAGCAGGATGGTGCCGGACACGATGAGCTGGTTGACGGCGAGGGAGATCGGGGGCAGCCGGAGGAACGTCCGGCCCGTGTAGACCGCCGCGACCGCGTACGAGAACGCCCCGACGAGCGCGAGCGCGATGCCACCGAGGACGCCGGGCCCGAGCTCGAGCGAGCCGACGCCGGTGAGGACCGCGACACCCGCGAACCCGATGACCGTGCCTGCGACCTGCGCCGCGCTCGGCCGCGCCCGGGCCCAGATCGCGGCGACGATCACGGTGAAGAACGGCGAGGTCGCGTTGAGGATCGCGCCGAGCGACGCGGTGAGGACGAGCTCGGCCGTGGCGATCGTCACGAACGGGATCGCGTTGTTGAGCGTGCCGAGCACGACGAAGTCGCGCCAGCGGTGCGGCAGCAGCGGATTCCGCCGGCGCGCGGCGCTGTAGAGGAGGAGCGCGGCGGCCGCGACGATGACGCGCAGATCCATGAGCGGGATCGGCCCCAGCACCGGCGCCGCCACGCGGATGAACAGGAAGCTTGCTCCCCAGATCGCGCCGAGGAGGACGAGCAGGAGGAGATCGAACGCGGACACGCACGCGATACTTTGCGTCATGCGCTACTTCCACGAGGAGCAGCGTTTCGCCCGGTCGTGGAGCTGGCTCCTCGTGTTGCTCGTCGTCGTGGCGCTCGTCGCTGTCGCGACCGCGGGCCTCTCCCCGCGTCCCACGCCGGCTGCGGCGATCGCGGCGGCCGCCCTCGTCTTCGCCGTGGTATTCGTCGTCCTGTTCGTGGCCCGCCTCGAAACGGAGGTCACCGCGGACGACCTCGTCATCCGGTTCCACGGCCTGTGGCCCACGCGGCGCGTGAAGCTCGCCGACGTCGTGGAGCATGTCGCGCGCGACTACTCGATCTTCGACTCCGGCGGCTGGGGCGTGCACTGGGGCCTCGCGGGGCTGACGTACAACGTCAGCGGCAACCGCGGCGTGCAGGTCCGCCTTCGCGACGGGAAGCGCCTGCTCGTCGGCTCGCAGCGGGCCGTCGAGTTGAACGCCGCCATCGCGAAGGCTCGTGCCGCGCGTGGCGGCGTGGGACGGTAACGTTGCGGCGTGAACGAGGCTCTCCCGCTGCTCTTCTGCGCGGACGGCTACCGCTTCCCGGACGTGTACCACACCACGCGGTTCCTCTCGCCTGACCCGATCATCGCGCTCGAGGAGGTCGAGGAGCTCATCATCGTCACGAGCTCGCTCGAAGAGGGTCGCGCGAAGAAAGAGTCGCGTGCGACGAGCGTGATCAACTGGGACCGCTACGGCGCGCAGGAGCTCGCCGCCCAGGGCGTCCAGGGCCCGGAGCTCACGGCCACGGTGATCAAGCGGTTCCTCGACGAGCGCGAGCTCGCCCGCGTCGCCCTCCCGGCTTACTTCTCGGTCGGGATCGCCGACCGTCTGCGCGAGATGGGCGTCGAGCTCGTCGTGCTGAACGACCTCGGCGAGCGCCGGCGTGCGAAGCGGCCGGACGAGCTCGAAGCCATCGAGGCGACCCAGCGCGCGACGGAGGAGGCGTGGCAGCTCGGCGTCGATGCGCTCCGCCGCGCGTCGGTCCGCAAGGATCGCGTGCTCGAGCTCGACGGCGCTCCGTTCACCGCCGAGCGGCTGCGCGCGATCGTCGAGGTCGCGCTCCTCGAGCGCGGCTGCGCGTCGGATGGAGCGATCTGCGCGCCCGGCGCGCAGGCCGCCGATCCACACAAGATCGGGGAAGGCCCGCTCCACGCGGGCGAACCGATCGTCATGGACATCTTCCCGCAGCACAAAGCCACGCGGTACTGGGCGGACATGACGCGCACCGTCTCCAAGGGCGAGCCGCCGAAGGAGATCCGGCGGATGTACGACGTCGTCCGGCGCGCGCAGGACGCGGGGATCGAGGCGCTCCGCCCTGGGATCATCGGCCGTGCGGTGCACGAGCTCGTCGAGGACATCATCTGGGAGGCCGGCTACGACACGCTACGTCCCGGCCAGAAAAAGGACCCCGCGAACCCGACGCCGCACGGTTTCATCCATTCGACAGGGCACGGCGTCGGGCTGGAGATCCATGAGGCGCCCGGTATCGGGCGAGGCGGCACGAAGCCGCTCATCGTCGGGGACGTCGTGACGATCGAGCCCGGTGTGTACGACCCCGCGATCGGCGGCGTGCGCCTGGAGGACATGCTCGTCATCACCGAGCACGGCGCGCGCAACCTCACCAAGGCCCCGCGCCAGCTCGTGGTCTGATCACGTCGCTCGACTAGGCTCCGGTCACTGGAAGCACTTCTCTTCGGAGTCGGCGCGGCGGTCGTGTGGGGCTTCGCCGACTATGCGGCGGCGCTCTCCGCGCGGCGTGTCGGCGCGGTCCGGACCGCGTTCGGCATGCAGGCCACCGGCCTGGTCTCGTTCGCGATCGCGCTGTTCGCCTTCGGCGGCTGGCCCGCACTCGAGCCTGACGAGGTCCCGTACGCCCTCGCGCTCGGCGTCCTCGGAGTCGTCTCGATCACGGCGCTCTACCGCGCTCTTGCGCTCGGTCCTGTCGCGGTCGTCGCTCCTGTCGTCGCGTCGTACGTCGCGGTCACGGTGCTGCTCGTCGTGGTCTTCCTCGGCGAACGGCTGACGGGTCCGCAGCTCGCCGCGGCGACCCTCACGTTCGTCGGCGTCGTCCTCACGTCGACCGACGGCAGGCGGCTTCGGGCGACGCTCGGGCGTCCCGTGCCCGGGGTGCGCATCGGGCTCATCGCGACGGTCGGCTTCGGGCTCTGGGGCGCGGTCTTCGCCGCGGCGACGCGCGCCTACCCCTGGCCCGCGATGATCCTGCTGCTGCGGATGACGAGTGTCGTGGTCGTCGGCGTGTTCGTGCTCGCGCGTGGCTTCGACCTGCGGGCGTTCCGCGATCGCCGCGCGCTCGCACTGGCGACCGCGGTCGGCGTGCTCGACACGTTCGCGAACGCGCTCTTCGCGCTGGGGATCGGCTCCGGCTACGCGTCGATCACCGCGACCGGCAGCGGCGCGTACCCGATCATCCCCGCGGTCCTCGGCGTCGTTGCCCTCGGCGAGCGTCCCGCTCCGAACCAATATCTCGGCATCGTCGTCCTTGTGTGTGGCCTCGCCGCTCTAGGAGCGCTCAGCTAAGCCGCCCCGGGCGCGCGAGACCCGCTCACCGTGCCACCCGCGCGCTCGGGCGGCCTGGGCTATGCGGCGGCGGCGAGCCCCCAGAGCGGCGAGGCCGGCCGCGCGATCTTCGTCCGCAGGAATGCGACGGCGGCGTCGCGCTGCGGATCGCCCTGCGCGCCGCTCGGCTGATCGACGACCTGGTCGGGGATGACGCCGCGGCCGGGTCCGTTCAGCTCCGCGCCAGTCCTGGCGTCCTGGATCTTCGAGATCGTGACGAGCAGGATGCCGCCGTCCGGCAGCTCCCGCGGCTGGCCCGTGCCGACGCAGCCCGCGGTCTGCGTGCCGATCACCGTTCCGGCGTCGTTCGCGCGGATCCCCGCGGCGATGATCTCCGCGCCCGACGCGGAGTTCTTGTTCACGAGCACCACAAGCGGCTTCGGCTTGTTGAAGTAGAAGCGGCGGTTCACCTCGAGCGGCGTTCGGCTGCCGTCGCGGCCGGTCTGATACACGAGCGGACCCTGGCGCACGAAGATGCTCGCGATGTCGACGGCGGCGGAAAGATCGCCGCCCGGGTCGCTCCGCAGGTCGAGGATGATCGCCTCCGCGCCGCTCGCGTCGAGCCTTCGCACCGACGCGGACACCTCGTCCGCGACCGCGCCGATGAGCTGCGGCACCTCGATGTAGCCGATGTTCCCGGGGAGCATCTGATCCGTCTGCAGCGGCACCGAGAAGCGGGCGCGCGTGAGCGTGAACGTGAGGTCCTGCGTGCCGCGCTGGACGCCGAGCACGACCTGCGACCCCTCCTGGCCACGCACGCGCTGCGCCACCTCGTCGGTCGTGAGGTCCTTCACGTCGATCCCGTCGACCGTCATGATCCGGTCGCCGGCCTTCAGGCCCGCGCGTTCGGCCGGCGTCCCCGGGATGACGCGCACGATCTCCACCGGGTCGTTCGCCGGCTTGTTGATCGTGACGCCGATGCCGGTGATCGGCGGCGACGGCTGGTTGAAGCGCTTCGCGCGATCGGGGTCGAGGTAGTACGTGTGGCACTCGTTCATCGACTTGGCCATGCCCTCGACCGCGGCGCGCTCGAGCTTGATGCGATCGGCGTTCGGCGTCACCTTGACGATCGCGTCCAGCCGGTCCGTGAACCGGGAGAAGTCGGACCAGGTGCTGCCGCTGAAGCGCGGAGGCTCGCCCGGCAGCGCGCCGGTGTTCAGGCCCTCCTTCTGGGCCTCGTCCAGCACGGACGTGAGCGCGCCGGTGAGCAGCACGTTCGACGCGGGCTTGTCCACGTGCCGCTCGATGAGCACCTGGAACGCCGCCTCCGCCGTCTTGTACGAGGTGTTCGAGGGCAGGAGCTCGCGCTGGACCTCCGCCGGAATGAGCGAGCACGCGGCGAGGACGAGCGCGACGAGCGGGAGGAGTCGCTGGATCCGGGTCACCTGCATCGATGGTATCGGTCGGGGGGCTTCGCCCTCGGTCCGGGGGATGGGGGCAGAGCCCCCAACTTACGAGAGCTGCGGCTGGAGGAGCTTGCGAAGCCGACCGAGCGCGCGGAACTGCAGCGCGCGGATGGCGCCCTCGTTCTTCCCGAGGACCTGCGCGACCTGACGGCTCGAGAGGTTCTCGACGAAACGCAGGACGATGACCTCCTGCTGCTCGGTCGTGAGGTGCTTGACCGCGCCGCGGAGCGCATCGACGGCCTCGCCGTGGACCGCGCGCTCGTGAGCGGTCGGCCCTTCTTCCATGATCCCGAACGCGTCATCGAGGTCCATGGTCGGACGATCGCGGCGGCGACGATCGGTCACGGCGTTGCGCGCGATCGTGTAGAGCCAGGCGAGGAACGACTTTCCCTGCCAGCGATAGCGGTGGATGTTCGCGAATGCTCGCGTGAAGACCTCGCTCGTCAGGTCCTCGGCATCCGAGGGCTCGCGCACGCGGTAGAGCAGGTATCGGTAGACGGAGTCGACGTGCAGGTCGTAGAGCTCGGCGAAGGCGCCGCGGTCGCCGCTCCGGGCGCGCTCGATGACGTCCGGGACCGGACCGAGGACCTCGATCGGTAGAGCTGCGACCTTGGCGACGCTTGCTTCCAAAACCCTTTCCCTCTCCCCCCGTCGTGGGCTGACCATATCGGCCCAGGCACGCGCGCGCCAATGACCCGACGGTACCAAAGGGGTCACAGGGTACCTCCGTTCTGGCCGCGATGCGTACGAATAGCGCAGATGTACTACTTGGCCTTTCGCACGCGGCGAACGACGAAGCGAGCACCAGGATGTATCGCGGCGGAACGAACAGTTGCGCGACGAACGTCGGTGTTAGGGCTTGGTCCCCTTGGCGATCTGCTCGCGCAGGAAGGTCGCCGCCGCATCCACCGCCTGGTTGTCGGGCACGGTCTGATCGGGCGTCACGCCGATGTTGTTGTAGGCGGCGTTCGTCACGCCGCCGACGAACTCCGACACCGTGTACTGGAAGATGCTGCCGTCGATGAGATTGAGGATGTTCGTGCTCCCGAGACAGCCGATGGTCTTGGTCCCGAAGAGCATCCCGCGTTTGGTCTCCTTGAACGCGAGCGCGAACATCTCGGACATCGAAGCGCTCCGCCCGTTGATGACGACCGCGACCGGCAGCTGATACTGCGCCGGCAGGCGGAGCTCTTTCTTCGCCTCGATCGCGCCGGCGTAGCCGTTCTTCAGGCGGATCTTCACCAGCGCCTCACCGTTGTTGAACCAGCTCATCATCGTCTGGTTCTGGATCCCTCCGAGGTTGTTCGACACGTCGAACAGCCACGCCTTCGCGCCCTGCGCGAGCAGCTTGTCCATCAGCTTCTGGACCTCGATGTGCTGCTTGTACGTTCCAGAGTCGACCCATTCCTTCCAGGTGATGTACCCGACGCCGCCTGGCAGGAGCTGCGAGCTGAGCTGCGATTCGTCGGCGCGCACCTGACCGCCGGTCTCCACGCGGGCCGCGCTGACGCCCGAAGGGACGGCTGAGCTCCGCTTCACGTATTGCGTGTGGCAGTCGGGCTTCACCTTCGCCATCGCCACCAACGCGACGTCGGCGAGACGATCACCGGGCACGAGGGCGTTCGCCGACGCGAGCTTCGACGCGGCCTCCGCGAACTTCTTGAAGTCGTCGTTGTTCGGCTCGCTCTTGTCGGTGAAGTCGGGGATCGAGACGATGTCCGCCCGCCCGCCCGCCTTCTGGACCTCGTCCTTCATCGCCTGGAGCGCGGCGGTAAGGACCTCCTTGCTCGTGGGGGCGAAGACGTCGTCGTCGGTCAACCCGCTGTAGGCGGCGTCGAGCTTCGACCGCTTGATGTCGGGTGTCTTCGTCGGCGAGGCCGATGGCGGCGCGACGGCGGTGCACGCCGTGGCGACGAAGACCGCCGCGAGCGCGAGGGCGATGAAACGCCGCATCCGAGAAGGATACGGATGTCGGGGGGCTTCGCCCCCCGGCCCCACGCGTCCGCATCGCGGGAGCTAATCGGCGGGAGCGGCGACCTTTTGCTCGGCCTTCGCCGCGTGCTCGGCGAGCCACTCGCCCGGCGACGCGCAGAAGCCCTCGTAGTCGATGTACTCGGTGATCGTCGGGTGCTCTCCGCAGACCGGGCACTCCGGGTCGCGCCGCAACCGCACCTCGCGGAACGTCGCGTCCAGAGCGTCAAAGAGGAGATAGCGGCCGACGAGGGGCTCGCCGATCCCGAGAAGGAGCTTGAGGGCCTCGTTCGCCTGGATCGTCCCGATGACTCCGGGAAGCACGCCGAGGACACCCGCCTCCGCGCACGAGGGCGCGAGCTCCGGCGGCGGCGGCTGGTGGAACAGGCAGCGGTAGCACGGGCCTTCGAAGGGCTTGAACACGGTGACCTGCCCCTCGAACCGGTAGATCGAGCCGTGGACCACCGGCTTGCGCCACTTGATCGACGCGTCGTTCAACAGGTAACGCGTGGGGAAGTTGTCGGCGCCGTCGATGACGACGTCGTAGTCCCCGATGATCCGGTCGATGTTCTCGGAGGTGAGGCGCTCCTTGTACGGGATGACGGTCACGTCCGGATTGATCGCCTCGAGCGTGGCCTTCGCCGAATCCGCCTTTGGCTCTCCGATCCGCTCGGTCGAATGGAGGATCTGGCGCTGTAGGTTCGTCGCGTCGACGACGTCCGAGTCGACGATGCCGAGCGTCCCCACGCCGGCCGCTGCGAGGTAGAAGGCCGCCGGCGAGCCGAGCCCGCCCGCGCCGATGAGGAGCGCTTTCGACTTCAGCAGCTTGTGCTGCCCCGCCTCGCCCACCTCCGGGATGAGCAGGTGCCGTGAGTACCGCTGCGCCTGATCGGCCGTGAGGCTCTCGGGCTTCGCCCAGCGGAATCCGGAGTCCTTCCAGCGGTTGAACCCGCCGGCCATCGAGAGGACGTTCGTGTACCCGAGCTTGGCAAGCGTGTCGGCGGCCATCGCGGAACGCACGCCGCCGGCGCAGTAGAGGACGGTGAGCTTGTCCTTCTTCGGCAGGCGGTCCTCGGCCCACTGTTCGAGATAGCTCTTCGGCACGTGGACCGCGCCGGGGATGTGGCCCTCGTCCCACTCGTTCTTCTCGCGGACGTCGCCGAGCTGCACGTCCTCCGAGCGCAGGATCGCGTCGACCTGTTGTGGTGTCGCTTCCTTGATGCGCTCTTTCAGCTCGGCGAAGTAGTCGCGGTACGTCGGCATTCGCACGCTCCCTTGGGCTCAATGGTAAACCGAGCGGGGCGCTCGGAAATTCCCCCTATGCTCGCCGCGGGTCGTGGAGACGCTCTATTTCGACGTGCTGCAGTTCATCTATCACCTCGCGCTCGCCGTGCTCGTGGGCGGCGCCTTCGCGCTCGGCGCGGCCGCCGCGCCGGCCATCTTCGGTCCGGGGGGCTCCGCCGCCCGCGAGCCCCCCGTGCTCACGAGGGCCCAGGCAGGCACCATCTTCGGCGCCGCGCTCGCCCGCTTCGACGGCCTCGCGATCCTCGCCGTGATCGCGCTCGCGCTCACGACGATCCTGAAGGCGACGGCGTTCGAGGTCACCGGCGTCCCCGATCCGCGGCTCATCGTGCGCTGGGCGGCGCTCGTCCTCCTCGCCCTCGCGACCCTCTACTCGAGCGCCTGGGCGAATCCGGTCGCGCGCTCGATCCGCGCGAGCACGCCTGGATTCGACGACCTGCCGGCCAATTCCCCCGCGCGTCTCGAGTTCGCGACGCTCCACGCACGCTCGCGGCGCGCGATGTCAGTCGCCGTGCTTGTCGGCCTCGTCGCCATCTTCCTGAGCTAGCGTCTCCTCGTCGCCGAGCCGCCTCGCGATCTCGCGCAGCAGGCGCGCGTCGCGTATCCCGACGAGCGCCGGATCCGGCGCGCCGGGGTCCGCGGGGTCGTCCCGAAGCCGGCGCGCGATCTCGCGGACGAGCTGCTCGTCCGCGACACCGACGAGCACGCGATCTTCGTCCGCCGCCGTCCCCGCGGGCGCGCTCTCACCGCGAAAGCGCCGCGCGATCTCGCGCAGGAGACGCTCGTCGGTGACCTCAACGAACGCGGTGTCCGGCGCGTCGTCGGCGTCGGGGGCGGCGCCGGCCGCGTCCTGGTCCGCGACGACCTCGTCGTCGGAGCCGCTGTCGTCATGGAGTGCCGCGTCCTGGCATTTCCCGCAGATGACGTCGGCCCGCTGAAGGACGTCTGCCGGGACGTAGATCTCCTCGTAGCTCGCGCCGCGTACCCAATTCGTCAGGCTTGCCGCGTCCCGGGCGCCGCATTTCGGCTCCAACCCGTTCGCCGCCCGCAGGTGGATGAGCCGCCGTTCCTCGCGCAGGGCAGGCCTCCGTTTGCGTGACGCCGGTCGGTTCGCCACGCTCGACGTCGATGGCCGCCAAGTATCGGGCAGGGAAGGCGCGCCCAACGTCGTCGCTCGAGGACCGTCTCGCGGCGCACCGCGGGGCGCTGACCAGGCGGCATCGCGTGCGGAACGCGGACCAGCTCGTCGCCATGGTCGACGAGCTCGGCTTCTGCTTCGCCTTCACGGAGAGCGGCGATGTCCCGGTCCCGGCGTGCTTCGACCATCTCTCGACGAACGACCAGGATCGGAAGTGGGGCTGGATGTGGGGCTGGAAGGACGAGCTCGCGGAGGCGAAGCGGCTGTATTACGGGCGGCTTCTGGCGAAGAAGCCTACGTTCGTCGCCATGCGGATGCTGCCGGTCTTCTACGCGACCTTCGGCCGCGCCGGAGAGCCCGACGACCATCTCGACGACATCCGCGCCGGGCGGCTCTCGGATGTCGCGCGCCGCGTCGTCGAGTTCCTCGCACAGCGTGGCGAGACGCAGACGAAGCGCATGCGTGCCGAGCTGGGCATCAGCTCTCAGGAGGGGCGTCTGCAATACGCGAAAGCGGTCGAGGAGCTTCAGCGGCTCATGTACGTCGCGCGCGTGCGAGCGGTCGGCGAGGGACGCGAGGACTACAACTACACATACGACCTCTTCGTTCGTCGCTATCCCGAGACCGTGCGCGCCGCCGAGCGCCTCACCTCGGCCGAGGCGATGGTCGCCATCCTCGAGCGCTTGCTCGAGCTTGCGGGCGGCGTCACCGAGAAACAGGTGGCGAGGATCTTCGACTGGGGTGACGAGCGCGCGCGATCCGCGATCGCGCGTCTCGAAGCGAAGCGTGGCGTCGTCCGCGACGACGGCTTGCTCCTACTTCCGCGGCTAGGATAAGAAACCCCGTGGACATCCATCAGCTCCGCTCGTGGATCTTCGAGCTCTACGAACCGCTCGAGAACGAACGGCAATACATCGTCTTCGACGCGGACCGCGGCAACCTCCTGATCGATGCTCCTCCTTTCAGCGAGCGCGCCCTCCGTCTCGTGCGCGGGGCGGGAAGCGCGTCGCTGCTCGTCGCGACGAACGCGGCGCGCGCCGCCGACGCCGCGAGATACCGCGAGGCCCTCGGCGTGCAGGTCGCGGTCCACGAGGAGGATGCGGCAGGCGTCCCCGATGGGCCGGACGTCGTCCTGACGGACGACGAGCTGCTCCGTCCGGACGCGCGCGCGCTTCGCGTCCGCGGTGAAGGTACGGGCGCGACCGTCGTAGTGCTCCGCAAGGCTGGCGGCGTGCTCGTCTGTGGCGACCTCGATCTCGCGAACGATGCGGCGAAGACGCTCCTCGCGACGGAGTTCTCCGCGATCCTCTCCGCGCGCCGGCCACCGGTATGGAACGCGGGGAAGGAGGCGCTCCTCGCGATGCAGGGCGAGCTCCCGCAGCCGCGGAAGAGCTTCGGAATCTTCCTGCAGGCGCCCTGGGACCGCGCTTACAAGGGCCGTCTCGACGACAAGATGTACCCGCACGACCCGATCGTCCCGCGTGAGGCGACGGCGCCGCGAGAGGCCGCGATGGGTCCGGCTACGCTCGTCGTCGCGCGCAGCGCGCGAGATCTCGTGGAACGTCCCCGTCGTCCCGCGCCTGCACATCCCGAGGCCTCGCTTCGCTCGGCAGGGGTCCATGCTCCTGCCGCTACCACCGACACCGCCCCGGCTCCCGGTCGAGCCGCACCGGCCGTGGCGGCGAAACGGCCGCGGCCTTTCGCCGAGGACTGGTCCGCTCCTGGAACGCCGCGCCCGCCGACAACGATCGCGAACCCCTTGGAGGCGATCGCCACGGCGACGGTGGAGCTGCGCCCCCGCGCGCTCGGGGGTCGGTTCGCTCGCGTCGCCGTCGAAGATCTCGTCGGCGCGCCGCAGGTCGAGGCGGACTTCTGGGGCGGGCCGGATCTGGCGCCCGACGGCAGCGAGGTCGCGTTCGCCTGGGACCGCACGGGGACGATGGAGATCTTCAGCGCGCCGCTCGTCGGCGAGCGGATCTTCCAGCTCACCGACGCGAAGCAGCGCTCGGTGTGGCCGCGCTGGTCGCCGGACGGGTCGCAGATCGCGTTCCTGCGCGACACGAATGGCGACGAGCGTTTTGACGTCTGGCTCGTCGATCGGGACGGCGAGCACGAGCGAAAGCTCACCGACGCGCCGGGGCTTCAGCGCTGGGCGCTCTCGTGGTCGCCGGACGGCTCGTCGCTCCTCTACACCGAGAGTGCGGGGAAAGCGCGGGGCATCTTCGTGATGGACGCACGCAGCGGGAAGTCCCGCGCCGTCACCGACGGGTCGTACTCCGATTTCGAGCCTCGCTGGTCGCCCGACGGACGGACGATCGTCTTCAGCTCGCGGCGCGAGCAGGATCTCAACATCGCCGACCTGTACCTCGTCCCGGGGACCGGCGGCGAGGCCGTACGCCTCGAGACCCGCGGCGGCGCCGTCGGCGAAGCCATCGGCGCGCGCTGGTCCCCCGACGGGTCGCAGCTCGCGTTCACCACGAACACGCGCGGCCACTACGAGATCGCGATCGCCACGCTGCGCGACGGCACGGTCGCGCGCGTCGAGCGGCCGAACCGCACGCCCTTTGACACCACCGACCCGGTCTGGCGTCCCGACGGTCGCGCGCTCCTTTACCTTCATCGTCAGGACGCCGAGCTGAGCATCCGTCGCGTCTTCACGGCGTCGAAGGCGGACGACCCCATCGCGGACCTTCCCGGCGTGCACGTGAGCCCACGCATCGCACCCGACAGCGAGACGGTGGCGTACGTGTACAGCGGCGCGCGCCGACCGTTCGACGCGTGGGTACGGGAAGCGACCCATGTGGAGCCGCGCGCCATCACCACGTCCCTGCCGGGTCGGGTCGATCCCGAGGCGCTCGTCGAGCCGGTGCACCTTCGATACGCGGGCGAGGACGGTCTCGCGATCCCCGCCCTCGTCTATGTCCCGCACCAGGAAGCGATCAAGGACAGCGCGCCTCCGCCCGCGATCGTCTACCTGCACGGCGGGCCGACAGACCAGCATCTGCGCCGGTTCGACAGCGCGGCGCAGCTCTTCGCCAACAACGGCTACCTCGTGCTCGCGCCGAACCCGCGCGGCTCCACAGGCTACGGCCGGGCGTTCCAGGACGCGATCCTCAAGGATTGGGGCGGCAAGGATCTCGGCGACGTCCTTCGCGGCGTCGACTGGCTCGTCAAGCAAGGCCTCGCCGACGGCAGGCGCATCTGCGTCTACGGCGCGAGCTACGGCGGGTACCTGACGCTGCTCGCGCTCGCGCGAGCGCCACAGCGCTTCGTCGCGGGCGTCTCGGTGTGCGGGATCGTCAACCTACGGACGCTCTACGAGACGACGCCTCCCGCGATGCGCAAGGGCCTCGAGCGGATGCTCGGCACGCCCGAGGGGAACGCGGAGCTCTATCGCGATCGCTCCCCGCTCACGCACGTACGCGAGATACGCGCACCGCTCCTCATCCTCCAGGGCGCGAACGACCCGCGCGTACCCAAGGCCGAGGCCGATCAGGTCGCCCAGGCCCTCCACGCCGCCGGGCGCACCTACGAGTACAAGGTCTACGAGGACGAAGGGCACGGCTTCGCGAAGCTCCCGAACCGCATCGACGCACTCCGTCGAACGCTGGACTGGTTCGACCGCCACGGCCGCGGAGCGCATTGACGCGGGATCGCGCGACGCATAACCTTTACTTCCCGTGAGCGCACTAAAGGTCCAGTCCCAGCGGAGACGAGGTACGACGCGGATCAGCGTCCAGAATCAGGTGACGTTGCCGGTCGAGGCGCTTCGTAAGGCCGGCCTCCGTGCCGGAAATGAGCTGCTTGTCGAGGGCATCGGCCCCGGCAAGCTCGTGCTGAGCCGAACTGACGACCCCGTCGAGAAGCTGGCCGGCATGTTCACGGGGATGTATCCGAAGGGCTATCTGAAGAAGCTTCGCCGCGAGTGGCGCGCCTAGTCCTCGACGCGAGCGTGGTCATCGCGCTTCTCGACGAGAGGGATGGCCATCATGAGCGCGCACTTGTGGCGCTAAGAGCTACCCGTGCCGACGAGAAGGTCCTTCCGGCAAGCGCCTATGCCGAGGTCCTGGTCGCACCGATGAGAGCGGGGGCCGATGATCTCGCCGAGTTCGATCAGACGCTCCGCGACGTTCCCGTGATGATCGAGCCGATCTCCGCGGAGATCGCGCGGGCTGCGGCAGCCCTTCGCGCACGACACGCGGGCCTCCGGCTTGGGGATGCGCTCGTTCTCGGAACGGGTCATGTCCTCGCGGC
>Ga0209160_1000611_pt1 | contig 29818 bp, 22 predicted proteins | sample GraSoiAngelo_153_FD_186167 | JGI IMG/M metagenome (GOLD analysis project Ga0209160, IMG submission 186167) | Grasslands soil microbial communities from the Angelo Coastal Reserve, California, USA - 14_1009_12_40cm (SPAdes) (version 2) | ecosystem: Environmental > Terrestrial > Soil > Grasslands ...
TATCCGACCCAACGAGGCTGTGCATTTTCGCGACGAGTGGAAGCTCGGAGGGAGCCCCAATAAGCAGGACGACTACTTCAGGGAATTCGCTCAGGACCGACGCGATTAATTTGGCAAAGCTCTGCTCCGGCCAGCGGCGCTCCGGAGAGAGCGGACCTGTGTTCACATTAACGCAGATAACGCGCTGCCCTGGCAGGATTCCCATTGTCTGCAATTTGTCTCGAACGCTTCTCTCGATTTCGCCAGGGATGACGAGAGGCTCAAGTTCGTAGTCCGCCGATTCCACTCCCAGGCTCCTGGCTAAAGCCATAAACGCCAAAATCGCATGCCGATAATAATTGAAGTGGACCGGATGCGTGAGGAAGTTTCCGCGCCATATCTCCGGCAGATAAAAACCCACAGAGTAACGAGCCCGAACGAAATAGGAAACCAGGCCCGAGAGCCGGGAGAAGAATTCCGCATCGATCACGACGTCGTATTTCTCACGCCGGATGCGGCGAAGCGCCAGGAGCATGGTCCTGAGCACGGACGACAGGCTCTTTGTGTCTACTGCGTAGACTTTATCGAAAACCGGAAGAATTTTTGAAAGGGCCCGGTTTTGCTCAATCGTCAATAAATCGATGCGGGCATCCGGATAGCGCCGCCTGAGAGCCCGCACCATCGGGCTGGCTAGGATCAAGCTGCCCATCCCGAAATACTTCATCACCAGAATTTTTTGCAAACGAAGCGGCTCTTCCAGTGGCAGCTGCGGCCGGCGCTTCAGGCGGTTGAGCAGGCCGAAACAGCCACAAAGCAGACTTCCCAGGTGGCGATCCATCAGCCGCATTTTCGCAAAGCTGAGCATGGTGCGGTTCTAAAGAGCTCCGCTCCTTATTCCCACCACGGCGTTTGTGGTGGCAGTTTGCTTGTCAGCGTCGCGCTTGTAGATGAAATCAAAGACACGACCCGCTGAATGAGAGTTATACGGAATGCCCAGGATATAACTCACGTTTGCATTGATGTCCATAATGGAGACCTTCCCGGCAATGCGGCTCTGGGGGACGATCTTGCCGCCGAAAAAAATCAGCGGTGTGTAGATCTCCTGCGATGAAAGAAGGTAAGAGTGATCGGCAATGAACATGCCGTGATCGGAAGAGATGATGATTGTGAAATCGTCGTAAAGCTCATGCTCTTTAAGCCAGGCACAGAAGTTCTCGATGAGTTTATCTGCTTTATCGCCGGCGCGCAGATACTGACGGGAATAGGTGCCGTACGAGTGGCCGATAAAATCGGTTTCGCTGATGTCCACGATGAACAGACGGGTTTCCGGCTCGTTCAAAATGTCTTGCTTCAGCGTATCGAAAACCAGCTCCTCGGTGCGTTCGGCTCCCAGATTTACCAGAGAAAACCAGCGAACTCTCCAGTGTGGCTTGGAAAAATGACTTACATGAATGCTGCCATAGAGGCGCGCGCTCACGAGGTCGGGCAAGCCATCTACTCGAATGGGCTGTCCGAAATTGTTATTGGAAACGCCGTGCACTCTGGGCGGCGCGCCGGTGATGATGCTGGCGAAGGCCGGATTGGTTAGAGCGCGATATACCGTGATTGCGCCCTCGGACGCAACCGCGTGCTCTTCTGCCATCTTCTTTAGAAATGGCATTCGCGCGCGGCGGAAGGCGTGCAGACTAAAGCCATCTAGATTGAAAAGAACCACTCTCTGGCTGAGCGGTTTTTCATTCCGGGGCTGATGGCGGGCCGGAACAAAGGTCTTGGGCCGCAGCCAGCGCACGCACACCGCCGCAATCAGGATACTTGAGTAATAACCAGCCCCAGACGGCCAATGCCACAACACGGGGTGGTAATACGCCGTTGCCGAAAGCAACAGTGCGTAGAAACCGGAAACGGGAAGACTCAGTGTCGTCGGTGCCAGGGTGAGAAAGGAGTTTACAAACATCCGTAATGGCACGGTAACGTCGCGAGAGGCAACCATGTGCGGCACGTCTTGAAAGATCAACTGCACTGCAGCCGCAAACCCGAAGTTCAGCAGAAGCAAACGCGCCAAGGAGCCGAAAGAAAAGCCCGAGGCCTGAGCCAGGAAAAGGCCAAACAGCGGAAAACACAAGATGAACGTCGGATAGAAATCGGCGATTTTGAAGGCCGCATACACAACCGCCGAACCCAAGATAACGGCGAACCAATTCGGCGTGATGGAATGCCGGAGGTACGACACTGCTATCGTTGCCAGGGCCGCGCACACCACAAATGAATCGATGGTGGTGGCGAAATACATCACCCGAACCGTCACATCTTCGAAGTGCTCCGACACGAATTTACGCCAGCGCGCGAGCAAGCTCATCCTCCAAGGCATCGGGACCAAAGGTCCGCTGCAGACCGGCGTCCACGTTGGTCAGCGTTCCCGGATAAATACGGCGCATTCGGGAAGAATCGCACAGCAGGCTGTCGTCAATGACGTTGGCCAGGCGCCACGGAACGACCCGCTTAACTCCTGGCAGCCAAATCAACCTTTGCACTGCCTTCCAAAACCAGCCCGGCAGGGAGAGTTGTGAAGGGCGGCCTGCCAGCTTTCTGGAAATGAGTTCGGCCAATTCGCCGATGGTGTATGTTTCACCGCTGGACACAAAATACGTTTGGTTGCGTCCTGCTTCCGCAGATGCGAACCACAGCACGACCCGCGCGGCGTCCTCGACGTAGGTGAAACTCGCTCGCCCGGGCCAGTTGAGCTTGGCTAAGAATCGGCCGCGGCTCGCCCAATCAGCGAGCACATAAAACAGCCCGCCCCGCATTCCCGGGCCATAGAGTGTGGTCAATCTCAAAATCGTATAGTCGAATCCGTACTCACGCGCCTTGTCTCGTACCAAGCCTTCTGCTTTGAGCTTCGTTCTTCCGTAGCCGGTGCGCGGGTGAGGCGCGCTGTCTTCGCTGAGCGGCGATTGAGGAAAAGAGTCCCGGTCTATGGCTGCACTGGTGCTGGTGAGCAAGACCCGTTTTCCTTTTAACGAATGGCGAAAAGTGTCGAGCAGATTTTCCGTGCCGACGGTATTTACCTGCAGCTCATCCTCGGGAAGGTCGGTCCGTGTGTCGGCCGCCATATGGATCAGGACGTCCATAGGGGGAAGACTTCCGTCTAACACCGGGCTCTTCATCAAATTGCATTCCAGGCATTCGACGCCAAGCCGCCGCAAATAAGCCAGGGACTTCTGCTCAATCGGAGGCAATACCTTCGGTATCAGGCAAGTAAGCGAGCAGGCGCCAAACTGTTGGACAATTTCGCGCGCGAGCCACGGCCCCAGGTAGCCGGTCGCCCCAGTGACCACAAATCTCCGCGTTTGTGTCCCAAGCGTCATTGCGAAACTGTATGGACGGGTTTTCGACTGCGTAAAACGTCTGTAGGATACATATGCAATCTTAAACTTAAAGTCTGATAGGAGCCGGAAATTTGCCAGCGAATGGGACCATTTTGATAACGGGCGCGTCGGGTTTCCTCGGTTCGCATCTCGCCAATTATGCAGCGCGAAAGGGGAGGAACATCCGTTGCATGGTGAGGCGAAGCAGCGAAACTTCGGCTTTAGATGCAAACCGCATGGAAATCCGCTATGCGGATTTGCTGGATCCGCCCTCTCTTCGCGCCGCGGCGGAATCGCCGGTTCGCGCCGTGGTGCACTGTGCGGCCACCACCTCGGAAACCAAAGTGGATTACGCGCAGAGCTTCCGGGTGAATGTGGAAGGAACTCGAAATCTGCTGCAAGCTTGCCAAGCTCAGGGCATCGACCGATTCATAATGGTCAGCACCCAATCCGCTAACGAACAGAATCCGAGCACCTATGCTCGCACTAAACTGGCCGGCGATCTGGCGGTTAAGGAGTCGCCGCTTGCCTACACAATTCTTAAACCGAGCACAATTTACGGGCCGGGATCGAAGGGGTTGTTTGCAAAAATGGTACGGCTCCTGGACACCGTTCCGGTGGTTCCTATTCTGGGCTCGGGTTCACGCCTGATTCGGCCCATCCACGTGTTCGATCTGTGCGATGCGATTCTCGAATGCGAGGGTTGTGACCAAACTCTCGGAAAAACCTATGATCTGGGCGGCCGCGACCTGGTCAGTTACGAAGACTTCATTCGCTCCATCCTGCATGCACGAAGAAAAAAGAAACCCTTCGTCTATCTCTCCTTGCCCGTGTGTCGCGCCTTCGCCGCAGCTTTCAGCCTTCTCAAGAACCCGCCGTTCACTCGGGACAATGTTTTGGGCCTGAACCAAAACCAGGTGTGCAGCATTGATGCGGCCCGCAACGATTTCGGATTCAGCCCTCGTGGATTGCGAGAAGGATTGTCGCAAACTTTCGCGGCGGCTGAGAGTTCCGCGGCGGCAACTGAGGTAATGGACCGCGGGCATAAACAGGAGATTCGCAAAGCGCAAGCCGTTCAGAACGTGGCCATTATCGGCTTGGGCAAGATGGGGCTCCTTCACGCCTCCATATTGAGCGTTCTTCCTTCGGCGCGGATCGTCGGGCTGGTGGATCAAGATGAAAGTTTGGGAGCCCACGTGCGCACCATGGGACTGAAGGCTCCCTTCTTCAAATCGATGGATGCAGCCCTGGAGCAGGCTTCGGTCGATGCCGTTTTCGTTTGCACCCCGGCTTTCACTCATTATCCAATTGCGCGCCCACTGGTGGAGAAAAACCTGAATGTTTTTCTCGAAAAACCGTTAGCGGAATCGCTGGATGGCGCCCGCAAGATTTGCGATCTGCTGAAGGATCGATCGATCGTCCATGCGGTGGGGTACATGAAAGGCCACAGTCCTGTTTATGAACGCGCCGGGGAAATAGTTTCGAGCGGTGCCCTCGGTAAGGAGATTCTGTTTCGGTCGACGTTATACCTCAGCCAGGTGTTTGCACCCAAGCGCGGATGGATCTATGACCCGAAGAAATCTGGAGGAGGTATCGTCGCCAATTCCACGTGTCACCTGCTATTCCTGCTATATCGGCTCTTTGGACCATTGCGGTCCGTTTGCGCGCAGACTCGCCGGCTTCACTCTGAACAAGTGGAGGATGCCGCCACGGCCCTATTGGAGTTCGGCAACGGTGTGGCAGGCACGCTGGATACCTCCTGGAGCACGCCTGGTTACCCAGTGGAACAGACGGAAATTTTCCTGCAAGGCTCAGCCGGCATCCTGGAGGTCAACGACACTCGCATACGCCTGAATTTAAACCAGAGCACAGGTGCTTATGCAAAAGGCTGGACCACCTGGCAGCGCGCCGAAATGGATACGGCCGATTTCGATCTGAGCCCGCAGTACGGCGGTGAGGGTTACTACAACGAAGACCTGAACTTCATCAAAGCGTGCCAGCAGAAGCAGACGGCTCGAGTCTCCTGGTTCGACGGCTTGAAAGTGCAAGAAATGATGGACGCACTTTACCGCTCGGCAACTGAGGGACGCGTCACATTATGAACGCAAGCCCGCCACAGGTGGTGCTCGGAACCGCAAATCTTACCGGAAACCGTTTGGTCGGGAGAGATTCCCCGGTAGATTTTGTCGAGCGGTTCCAGGCTCCCATGGAAATCGCCTCAGTTTTCAATGATGCGGCGGCGGCGGGCGTGGACGCGGTTGCTACGTTGAATCAACTGGATGTTTTGGCTGCGTTGAAGAAAACTCGGCAAACATTCCCAGGCTTGCAGGTTTACCCCATAATTCCCAACGTTATTGGTTACGTCCGCGAAGCCACGGATTACGGATTGGTTGGAGCTGCACGACGGCGCATACAACAAATGGCGCTGGTGGATCTGCTGAAGATCGGCATTCGCGGCGCCCTGAAAGCACCAGGGGTGTTGAAGCGCGACTTCAATACTCTCATGAGCATCTTATTCGATGTTGAGTTGGCCAGTTTCAAATCTCTAAAGCCGCCAGTCGTTTTCCTTCACCCTCAAATCACGGATTTGGCGCTCGCCTTTGGTAATCGGTCCCTGTTCGAATTGTATGTGAGAACTATGCGAGAGCGCTTCCACACAGAACCGGGCCTGGCCACGAATAATTTGGGATGGCTGGTGCCGAAGTTGAAAGAATGGAACCTGCCGATCCCTTTTCTGCTGACACCTTTCAATCCGAGCGGATTCCTGATGAAGCCTTCCCGGGCCGAATGTGAAGCGCTGCTAGCTTCCAGTTCTTCCGCCGTAATCGCCGATAAGGTGGACGCAACAGCGGACCCCGGCGAAGACACCTGGCGCTATCTTCGCGCGCGCAATATTCGCGCCGCGATCATCGAATTTTGGAACGATAAGTCGTTTGCACCAACGATTAAGCAGGCGAAAGGACTCTTAGCTGGATGAGGCCGGAACCGGGGTCGGGGCCAAATCTCGCTGCCGCAGCATCTTCAAAGACAGGCCTTCGCGCCAAAGAAAGTAAAACCCCAAAGCCGTGGCACTGAGCCACTCCGTCCCATGCAAGGTGAAGGCATAACTGGCAGCTAGGCTTGGATTTTGTATCCCCACAACCGAGAGTCCCAGAATGCAAAACGCGTGGAATGTGCCGGCAAAGCCCGGCGCCGAGGGGAAAGCCACGCCGAAAGTCACAAAAACAAGCACCAACAAAGCGCTGCCAAATCCTAAGGGGAATGCGAAGGAGCGCATCAAGTAAAAGTACGAGGCCGCTCCCGCAAACCAGAGACATAAGGTGAAGAAAAGCACGCGCAGAAGCTGACGCCAATCGCGTAACGCGCTGAACCCCGCAACCGCTTTGGAGAATAACCCAAGCACTTTATGCGAGGCCCCGGGGAACCGCGTTTCCAGCATGCGGTTGATGAGATTTTCTACCCAGCGATGGCGGATGGATGCCAGGTAGAGAACTCCAATCCCACTGGCAAGAAGAAGTACAAATGCTGCTCCCAAGGCGGCCATCCTCAGCCCCACTTGCTGCATTTGCTGGCCATGTATGGCGCGAAGATAGAAGCCCAGGATCGAAAGCAAACACAGCGCATCCACAATGCGCTCGACGGCCAGAGTCGCGAAGGCAGTCACCCCACTGACTTTCGCCTGTCTTCCAATTAGATAAGAACGCACGATGTCACCCATGCGTACAGGAAGGACGTTGTTCGCCATCAGTCCGATCGATGTCGCAGAGAATAACGCGGGGACTGGAATGGGGGGGTCGGCTTCCAGCAAGTAACGCCAGCGTACGGAACGAAAATAAATCGTCAGCAGATAAAAACAAAGCGAGATCGTAAAATACCGGCCATTGATGGCCAGAACTGCCTGTATCGTGCGCGCGAGGTCGATCTTACGCAGCACCAGCCAGAGCAACACTGCGCTCAGACCGAACCCAAAATAGATAAGTTTCCCCTTCATGCAATTCTCTTTGGAATATCTCAGGCTCTTGTATTACCAGGAGCAGGCGCTCTGCTCGAAGGGTGCATCCGCAATGTTACACTGGCAGGCGCATCGTAATCGGGCCAGTTTCCATGCCAGAGTCTAAGTTATTAACTCGACGCGGGCATCGCTAATGGTGTGAAAGACTCTGGCGTTAGGATGAACGGATGACGCCCAAAATGACTGGTGGCACATGAAAGTGGCGGTGATCGGGGCTCATGGCCAGCTAGGTACGGACCTTTGCCAAGTCTTGGCAGCCCAGAGGTTTTCGGTTGTGCCGCTGACGCATCGAGATCTGGATGTTTCCGACTCCGCGCAGGTCGATCGGGTTTTAAGTTCAATTCATGCAGACGTCGTGATTAGCACGGCAGCCTTTCACAAGGTAGAGGAGTGCGAGAAGCAGCCCGCGCAGTCCTTCGCCGTCAATGCCGTGGGTCCACGAAACCTCGCTCTCGCTTGTCGTCAAAGGAACGCTGTCCTGGTCCACTTCAGCACGGATTATGTTTTTGACGGCGCCCAGCGCCGCCCCTACACCGAATCAGATTTGCCCCGCCCGTTGAATGTCTATGGCGTATCCAAGCTCGCAGGTGAACACATGCTGGCGCTCACTTGGGATCGCTGCTTTGTCATTCGAACATGCGGGCTCTATGGTGTGGCGGGCAGTGCCGGCAAAGGCGGCAATTTTGTGGAGACCATGCTGAAGAAAGCTAGCGAAGGCGCGCCGATTCGTGTCGTCGACGATCAGGTGCTGACGCCCACCTTCACCGGCGATTTGGCGGAAGCCGTGAGCCAACTCATTCGCACAGAGGCCTACGGTTTGTACCATGTGAGTGCGGAGGGCCAGTGCTCCTGGTACGAATTCGCTCGCAAAGTTTTCGAGTTGGAGAAAATATCGGTAAACCTCAAGCCGGTCAGCTCCCGTGAGTTCGCCAGCCCGGTGCAGCGCCCTGCCTATTCCGTTCTAAGCAAACAGAAGCTGGGTGGCCTCGGGCTAAGCATGCCCAGCTGGGACGACGGCTTAAGCCGCTATCTCTCCGCCCGCCGCGACACTGCGCTTCGCGTTAGCACTACAAACACGCGTACGCTCGCGTAAGCTGTAAAGCCGGTACGGCATGTTCTGAGCGGGGCGGATTCGGTCATCCGGGGCTTATTTGCACAGACACTTACGACTCGGCGCCACCCTCCTGAAAATGCGCCACAACGTTCACAATGTTCATCGCTCGTGATCCATTTGCGCGAACAGTCTCTTCTCGGCCCCAAGACCTAAACGAGCGAGAGATGGACATCGGGCCATCGCCACTCGGGCTGTTCTACTTTTCCACGAAGATTGCCGTGCGGCATGACATAATACAAATCGGGTTTGTTCCCGCCCGCTTTTTGCATTGGTGAGATTCATGAAAGACGTTCTCACAGTGGCCACTGGTGCCGGAGGATTCATCGGCGGTGCGCTCATTTCAGATCTTCGTAACAAGGGATTCACGAAGATTCGCGCAGTTGATATCAAGCCAAGTACGACAGCGCACTTTACCATACCACCGGCCGATTGTTCATGCGCGGTTGATGCGGTAGGCTCAACTTGACGTCGACAATTTCGGTGTAACCTGCCCCCCGTTTTTGGTCCAGTCATAAGTTAGCACTTCCGAGGAAACCGTATGCCATCAGAGCAGGCCCCAGCGAGATCGCAGGGTTCCCACGGCTCGTTTTTGGGCCAGCGAAGTCCTACTGTGGAGCGCCAAACAGGCCAAAGTAGACACTCAATAGTCTAGGATGGGACGCCGAGGGACGTGCTTGGTGCCAAGCGTATATCTGGCCCTCTGAGGCGCGCAAACGTGCTAAGAATTCGGTACTACTAATTCGTCTGTCTGCCACGATCTGTCTGCGCTTTCGCAGCGTGCGCGGCAAGCAGCGAATCGCTCCCCAGAGGCCCCGCAAGTACGGAGTCAGGCCGCCTTTCTGAACTGCAAAGCTGAACCACAGAATTTGGAATGCCAAAACCCGTGGAAGCAACCGCACTAGGATCCAAAGCGGATAATTCTTCACAACCAAAGAGAGTTGATTCCGCGTCACCAGCTCGAGAATTTTCGGGTGCAGACGCTCTCCAAGCGTGGCGCTACCGACATGGTAGGCAACAGCTGACGGAACGTACAAACCCTTGTATCCGTGCAGATGGCACCGAAGGGCTAAGTCTACGTCGTCAAGGTAGGCGAAGAAATCCTCATCCAGACCCTGGATTTCCTCGAGCACTGAGCGGCGAAATAGGGCGGCCGCACCACAGCCGGCCAGCACCGCTGATTCTTTGTCAAACTGGCCGGCGTCAGGATCCCCGTGGCCCAGCCGGTAGGCGCCCCCGCCAAGAAGTAGCGCGTCACCCGCTCCATCGAGTCTCCCCTTATCGTTGGCATTCAAGAGTTTTCCCACAGCAAAGGCGCAGCGCTCGTCTCTCTCTAGAACAGAAACGAGCGTCGCCAGAAAAGCAGGCTCCAGCTCGACATCATTATTCAGAAGAAGCACATACTTCGATGAGCTTGCGGCAAGCCCCCGGTTGGTAGCGCCCGCCGTTCCGTAGTTGGCACTGAGCAGAAGGCGGCGCGCGTTCCAAGGCAATGGATGTTCCGGCGTCGCATCTGCCCGGGCATCGTTCTCCACCAGGACGATATCCCATTGGTCCGCCGGCAAATGCTGCTTGGCCAGAGATTCGATACAACTTCGGGTCAGGTCCGGCCGGTGCAGCGAGGGAATGATGATGGAAACAAGCTTACGCTGAAGCGTCGGCATCACGTGCGAAACGGAGTCTATATTTCATTCTCAAATCCTAACGAGGAATGCCCTTGCTCTTTTGGGGGCACTGTGATCCCTGACTCAGGGCGAGACTTCCACATTTATTTTAATGGGCCTAACCCCCACATCGTGAAACCAAGTAACGAGTTCAGAGACTAACTCCAACGACAGAACATAATTCCCGGGTTGCTCTGGCGCGTCAATAACACCGGTAAACGTGTAGTTGGTTCCCGGGTAAACCGGATACTGGAGGTATATTCTGCCTGTTCCAACTTCCTTGCCATTTGCATCGCGCCAAGAATAGCCCAGTCCTACCGAGCCGGCGGGGGACGGGGGATGCGATAGCCAGACGGCAGTACCGGTGTTCCGTGCATAAAACTCAATTTTTCCTTTTGCGCCCGCACGAAACACGCGGGAGACGGCTCTCAATTTATATTCAGCCGATAAACCTCGCGGCGAGTTTATGCTGGTTGTCGAGGGTAACCCGGTAAGAGTCACTTTTTCGCTCATTAATTGCAACATCTTGTGATCCAATGACACAAGACGAAAGTTATATGTTCCTGGCGGTGGCTCTTGGGCGGAAGCCAGCACTAACTGAATTTCTCCAGCGCCAAGGGATAGCGGCAAGTCTACTGAGGTCGCGAACCGCGCTACGTTTCCTGAATGCTCTTCGATCCATTCCCCCCCAATCTCCTTAGCCTGCGAGAGATTCCCGGCAACCCAGCAGCTTTTGGGCGAATAAAGCGACAGCAGAAATCGAAATTCCTTTCCCGTTTCTGCAATCTTTGGCGCTTGCAAGCCCAGCGTGAGATCAGAAACCTGCGATAGACAGACGGGCGACTCCGCCAACCCGTAAACGAGCGTGGGGCCGAATCGTGCAGTCTCGATTAAGCCTGCTCCTTGCGCGCTGGATTGCCAGTCCCGAAGCGTCGTGGGTGGGATCTTGTGAGTGTGCAAGATTACGTAGCGCAGGCCTAGCCCCCGCAGCAAATCGACCGCATTGGGAGAAGGCATTTCACGCGCCCAGCGCTCCACTTGACTATAGACTAGAGGCAGGTGACCACTATAGCCGTTGAACAACGGCTGCCAGTGAAAAGAACTGGCGTACACATATCCTGCAGCTTCATACGGGTCGAATCCGGAGCCGTACTTGCTTATGGGCAACTCCAGAGTCGCCGAGCCAGCTGGCTGGGCTGCCAGCCAGCGGTATTCGGGGGCGACACTCGCTGGCGTCATGACCGGATCGAGATGGACTGGCGTGAAGTCGAATTCTTGAATCAGAAACAAGAAGGCCAGGCTGGTGAGCACAGCCTTTGTATGAGGGTATCGAAAAATTCGCCACCGCTCGCCAAGTCGCAAAACATTCAGGAAGCCGGCTCCCGCCAAGATCGCCAAGCCGAACATCAGACCCAGGGCGAATCGGGCAGGCACACGGAACACACCCATTCCGGGTACCCAGTGTTGGAGCCAGAAATATGGCATCCTGATATTCGAGGGCTGGTCATGGATCCGCAAATAAGGTCCCAAAGAAAGCAGATATGACGCGACAACGGCCAGGACCGATCCCACAACCGCACTCCGCCATTGATTGGCTGAGGGTTCTAACTTCGGGGTGCGTCCGTCGTTTGGCGGTCCGTCAGCGCACGCGAGCCTAGACTTGGGCCAGAGACAACCCGCGACTGCAATAATGCTCAACAGAATGGGCAGGAATCCGGGGAAAAGATTCTTCTCCCAGTCAAGGTCTTTGGAATGAAACCTGCCAAGTAAGTGCCCGTAAATATGACGCGGGCCAAAGCCGGCATTTAAATAGCTGGCGATCGGACTAGCCGATGCTGCAATCGTATTTGCAACCTCGCCCTCGGGCGAGAGAACTCCTCCATGTCGCAGCCGCAGGTACGGGAACACCACGGGAGAAAGGACCATGCCAACCGAAATAGCGCCCAGGCCCAACCACAAAATTGCTTTGCGATCTGACAATAGATGAGGCACCGTCAACCGTACTCCCAAAAGAAGCGCCAGGAGAAGCAGCGTCTCCATATAGCCCAGATACAAAGAGCAAAAAACCTGCATCGCCACGCAGCCGCAAAACGCAATCAAATTCCCAGCGTTTTTTCGGATAAGAAAGCCGTACAAGAAGAACGCCGACAGCGGCATCCACTCCATGGACAATAGCTGCATGTGGTTCACCTGACTGAGTCTGACCGGCGCGAAAGCAAAAACGAATCCCGCGATGGCAGCCGGCCAGGGGCTTCCGGTCAAATACCTAACCAGAAGATACATACAAAGAGCACATAGCCAGAAAGAAGCCAGAATCACCGAGTTTGACGCCCAGATGGGGTTTTTCGTAGCCGCATAGACTGGCCCGAAAATCAGTTGATTACCAAGCATGTTTTCCGAAAGAGCCAAAGTGTCTCTCGCTGGGTAGAACATATTTGTGTCAAACAGGTGACGGGGATCGGAGGCAAGCGAATGCGCAACCCAAGCCTGCAAGTAGGCGTTGAGACGACTGTCGCCGAGTTCTATGGCATGGTCCTTCATATCAAAGGCTAGCGGGCGGGTTAGATATACCGACAAAAGGAGCGCAGATACAACGACAACCAGGACTTCAATGAGCAGCTTTTGCCGAGATGAATCTGCGGTATCTCTCATATGCGAGGGGTTTCTGTGCCCAAACCAGCTACAACGAGCGTGCAGATCGCACAGTTTACCATCTCACGGATAAAGACAAGGTGACTTGCGTGTTTCAGGCTCCGCGATCTCCCGAAAGTGGAATTCCGGGAAAGGAAGCATTGGCCATAGGGGTTTGTCGAACTGATGACTATGGGGTCCCGATTCTTGCCGTCTCGTTTTCAGAATTAAGGACACGATACCTTTCCGCTAATGAAGAGACCAGTCGGCCGCCCTCGGCACATCTGTCAAATCCGATCTTCTGCACGCATTACAGGGTTGGTACCAAACTCAGGCGCTCCCAGCTTTCTACATCCCCGCCGCCGTGAGCGACCGGTCTCTTTTCGCTTCGGCTGCCTGTCGGAATACTTGTTCCAGCTCCTCATCATCGTTGAAGAATAAGTCTCCATCAGTACCTTGCTCGGGGAGCCCGCCCACCGTGGAAAGGATGGCCGGACGGTGGAAGAGCCGGGCGCGCGCGGCTACGCTAGAAGACCAGATCTCTCTATAGGGAAGGACCACCCAGTCGCTCGCAGCGATCCATGTATCGAACTCCTCGTCCGTCAGGAAGCGCTCGTGCAAATGAACGTTGCGCGATGCTCGGGCCAGCTCGCCCACTTCAGCAAGATATTCGATTGTTTCTTGATTTTCGACCCTACGTGAGCCCACCACATACAGATGGGCCCGTTTCAGCGACGCCTTTTCGAAGGCCCAGATGGCTCGATCAAATCCCTTGTGCCACTGGATAAAACCAATACACAGAAAGATTTTGTCGTCTGGCGGGAGCCCAAGCTCTTCGCGCGCCGCTTCCCGCGAAATGTCTCGAAATTTCTGGAAACCGGAGTGGTGCGGGCAGATCTCAATCTGATTCGGCTTCGCAGACAGCGCATAGTGTTGGAGCAATTTTTCCCGCTCTCGCTTGGTATGCAGGATCAGCTTGGGAACGAGCTTCCACTTCCAGCGAAAGAACCGAGGGTTGAACGATAGCTTGGAGATCGGGCTCAGATATGGGATCTCGTGGCCTATGACTTCAATCTTTCTGCGCCCCAGAATCCACAAGATCATGAACGAAAAGGTCGTGCACAGGGAATCCCACCGGTGTGCCGCGTCAAGCAGCCCCTTGTAAAAAAAGGCCGAACTATATTGAATGACCACACGATCGTAGAAGGGCAAGAGTGCAATCAGCTTGAGAATCCTCGAGCCACCCTTGAGGTTCCAGGCAAAGTCAACGTTGCCCAGACCATCGGGCGACAGTACATCCACCAGGTTTCCACTCTCCCGGAGCTGCCGCACACTCTGGCTGGCATAGGCACCAATGCCACAATGGGTCGGCGGGAATGGAGTCACAAAGAGATATTTCACAGTCCCTTCCTGAGTTCATCCCCTGGCAAATACGAGGCACGCGCCGAACGATTCTTCCACACGCGTCTCGGAAAGTTCAATCAGGCCCAATGTAAGCAATATACTCAAATCCGGATAAGCGTTGTGCCAGCCTTGTTTATACCAGACATCTGCCGGATTCTGCCCGTTGAAGACGTCTTGCAACTGATCGAAGACGCGTTTACTCGTGGGAGAAACTGGAGAAGTCAGGTAGAGCTGTTCCTTCAAATGTAGTCCGTCACAGAACAGGCGGCCTTGGAGTGTCGCCCGGTCATAGCGGCGCTCGAAACCGGAATAGTAGAACGTGCTCGTTTGTTCAGTATAGGCGGCGCTGGTTGGAACGGTTACCACGAGACATCCCCCGGGACGAAGGACACGGCAAAACTCGCGCATGGCCAAAGAATCGCCGTTGCCCGGGATGTGTTCGATCGTGGAAACCGCGGTGACCATGTCGACGGAACTATCCGCGAAAGTCAGGCGCGTAGCATCTTCCTTTTGCGTACGGAAGCCGTCCGCGCGAAGACCCAATATGTCCATATACGTTCTCTGTCTCTTGAGGCAGGCAGGGTCCATCTCGGTGGCGAATGTTTTCGCCTGCCAGTGGCTGTGAATCAAAGTTGGCAAGGGGGAGCTTCCGCTCCCGATATCCACGTAGATCTTGGCGGGCTTCATAAACGTAAATGCGTGTTTCAGAGTAAATGCATCTTCGACATTACGAAAGATATCGGTACGCTGCCCAATAAGCTTGGAGTGCTGGAACAGAAGCCACCAGTACTTAAGCAGGTCGTGCGACAACATTCACGCTTCCTTTTTGCATGGCCTTGCGAATCGCCTCGGTTGCCCCCTTGGCGATTCCAGGCCACGCAAAGCGCTCCGCCGCAACTCTCCGCGCTCTTTGACCAAGTTCAACCCGGCGCGCCGGATCGCCGAGCAAACACTCTATTTCTTTCACGAAGTGCTCTCCTGCGCAAACGACGCACTCGTCTCCTGCGAGTTCCAATCCGCGAGCTCCGGCTGGCGTGCTGACTACGGCAAGCCCGGCGGCGAAGTAGTCGAGCATTTTTAGATTTGTCCCTGATCCCGAAAACATTGGGTTAATGGCCATATCGCAAGCCTTATAAATGAGCCGTTTGCGCTGATTATCTACCGTGCCCGTCCAAGTGATATTCGGGAGAGTTTTGCCTGCTGCCTGGGCATCAAACGAGTCCCGCACGCTGCCCACGATATAGAAGCAGCACTCAGGTAGTCTTTCAGCGACCTGACAAACGATAAAGGAGGCTGCTTCCGTGTTCGGTTGATAGCCGCTTCCAACGAAAACGATCAGCGGGCACTCAAGCGGCAGCCCCAGCATATTTTTGGCCCGGATCTTTTCTTCTTTTTGGGCCGGGCGAATTTCCTCGATGTCCACCCCATTGGGAACTGAGACGATTTTATTTCTAGAGACTCCGTACAACCTGGATAGCTGCAGCGCGTCGCCCTCTGAGCATGCGAAGATCAGGTCAGCCTCGCGGCACAGTTTTCGCTCTAAGCGCCTGACGCCCGTAGCGAGCAATTGCCCTGCCATGGTGCCTCCCAGAATCTTTTTCTTCACTAGGTATTCGCAGTTGTGAGCGTCGTAGATCAGCAACTGATCGGGTCGTCGTGGAACGTAGGGATAAACCCAGGGGTGGGAGATGATAATGACGCTGCTATCTCTCGCCTCAGCTTCCGCCAGTCGAGCGAAGCGCGGAGAGCACCGCAACAGATAGGGGATCGTCGCGTCGATTACGGTCTGTCCTCCTGCGCACCATCTTATCCAGCCGTCGAGGCGAAAGTGCACCTGCGTCAGTGGAGTTACAATCTCACGAAAATGGGGAGAAAGATTCTGCTCGCGGTAAGTGGGCCCCGGCCAATCGTAGGCACCAACGTAAGTTACGTCAAACCCAATGGAAGCAAGATGGCGATAAAGCTGATAGATGCGCAGGCGGCCTCCGCCCACCGGAGGATCGAGAACTTGGTTGTCAGAAACAAAAACTTTGACGCCGCTTCCGTTCGAATGAGCTCGCCTGGATCCTGAAGAAAAATGGGATGTTCCTGCTGCGGCCAGCAGGCGCTGCGCGACATCATCCCAGGAAAGGCTAGGGAGATCGCGAAAGCCCTGCTCACCCATCTGCGCCGCCAAGGAGGGACTCTCAACAAGAGTCTCGATAGCCGCCGCGACATCGGCGGGATTGGGTTGGGCCACAAAACCATTCTGCTGGTCCCGCAGGAAAGCGGTCGGTTCTCCGGAATCCGTGCACGTAATCACCGGCTTGTGGCTCATCATGGCTTCCAGGGTCACGTACCCGAAGTCCTCGTCCTTCGGCACAAAAAGCACACCGAGAGCATGTGCATACAGCTCAATCATTTCCTCGTCGCTCACGTAACCTAGAAACTTGATCCGTGGATCGTCCTCCGCTAGCTCTTTGAAGCATGGTTCGTCCTCCCCTGTGCCGGCGATGAGCAGCGGAATTGGACTCCGGGTCAACTTGAATGCGCGAATGGCCAGATCGACGCGCTTCCAGCGGTGCAGCCGCCCGGGCAAAAAAAAGTAATCCTGACCGCCGCAGAAATACCCTCTGTCCTCCAGCGGTGGATGCAGGGCTTCCGAGTCGAAGTGGTTGTAGTGCCTGAGCCTGCGTGAAACTTCGTGTCCAATCGTAAAAACCTTGCGCACTCCCTTGAACGCACAGTTATCTAACTGATGAATCAGATCTCTTCTCTCGCTGTGTTCAGCAAGTGTTACAGGATCGCAGTGACCATATTCATCATCGAACCGATCATAAAACACCCGGATTTGGTGAATTAGCCAGCAAATATGATTCGCATGCCGGACCATATATGTCGGATTTTTGGTGGAGATCACTGCGTTGTATTTCGAGAGGTCCAGGTCATAACAGTCAAGATACGATTCTAGGACGCTGTCCCAGGTCGCTTCGCTGACGGGCACCTCGATCCAGTCCACTTCGCTAATCCTGGAAAGGGCCCGATACGTCGATTCGATTAATCTCTCCGCCCCAAATAGCCGGCCCTTCGCCGGCGATCTCGGACTAATGAACGCAACTTTCATCCTTGCAATATCCCCACCTAGTCTTTCCTGAATGGTCCGCGGTGGCCCACGACGGCATAGTCTTGATAGCCAAAGAGAAGCTTATTCATCTGCTCCAGAACGTGATTGAAGCGGTCCAAGTCAGGTCCAGGCAGCGGCAATGTAAGCTTCGGAGTTGGCTGCCCAAGGTTCGCTGGTGAACTGAACTGCAGTTCTACGTTTTCAAAGTGTACCGATTCCAGCAGGAATCGCAGCATTTCTGGATGCACGGGCCGGACATGGGTAGGATCCAGGAAGAAATTTCTGCACAGCGCGAAAAGACATTCAGGATTGATGGTTTCGATCACTAGGGGAGAACCAGGCTTTAATTTCTTGTGCGAGAGGGCCACCAGGCGGACTTCTAGTCCCGAGGGAAGATGCTCGATCACCTGGCTGCAGAAGATGCCTCCGATGGACGCATCGGGAACCGACTCCAAATAATCGAACAGGCTTTGTTGCACCACGTCGAGGCCCTTTTCCCGGCAGAGCAGGAACATGTCCGTATTGCTTTCCACGCCGCGCGCGGAAACTCCATTTTCTTGCATCAGTTCCAGGAACTCGCCACGGCCGCAACCCAGATCAACCACATTCTCCCTGCCCTGGAAAATGTCCAGGTAACTCCGCTGCCTATTTTTGATATCGTCCTCAGAGCCCCGGAAGCGCTCCTCAAAGAGGAAGTAGTCAAACTCTGATTCGGATGGGATATCACTGCGGAACATTGGCGGCGTCTTCGTTATCGCCGCACTCTTGCGGTTACTTTTCTGTTCCAGCAGGTAGGCCACCCTGCGGAAATTCCTTTCATTGAGCCGCAGGCGTTCTTCCAATTGTTCCATTCGATCAAGCCTTTCGCCGAGGCCCCGCATCATTTGCTGAAGATTCTCAAGGGCACGTGCTGTCTCGTTGAGTGTACGAGTTACGGAGCCGTGGAACTCATGCAGCGGCCGCGTATACCACATCGACATACGCCTCAGCGTTTTCTTCACCAGTTGAATCAGATGGTTATGCAAACCGGGGCGCCGCGGGTTGATCGTCCCGACTTGACTCCGCAGTTTATCGGTGGCCGCTGCGTTACGACGCAACTCACTGAGGTCGTAGACTGATAAGGTTGCCGCTGCTTGCTCTTGGGAGACCGGAATGGAAGCTGCCGGACTGACCATTGCGCTTCCATTCCCGGCCTGCTTGCGCAAACGGACTCGTTCCCTGATCTGCTCCATGATTTGTTCTACATTCAGGGCGCCGCTCATTTGCTCCGACATAGCGTTCTACCTCCTCAAGCTTTGCACTTCCGTTGGTAACTCTCGTGCCAGAACGGCTTCGGCGGAATCCCGGCCCCCGATCAACTCTTCGTGTTGCAAGCCGTCTTCCAATAATCGAACAGGTCTCCCAGAGTCTGCCGCATATTGTATGCAGGTTTCCAGCCTGTGGCACGACGCAATTTGCGGCTGCTGCCGTAAAAAGTTGGGATATCCCCGGGACGAAGACGCTGGTGTTGCGCTGAAATATGTATGGGCCGCGAAGAAAGTGATACAAGCGACAGAACGATCTGTTTCACCGAGATCGGCCGGCCGGAAGCCACATTGTAGGCTTCGCCTGGTTTCCCCTTTTCTAGCAGCAATTCGTAGGCGCGAACCACGTCACGCACATCACTGAAATCACGCCTTACTTGCGGATCGCGCACTTGTAAGACTGGTCGTTCGCATCCTGGACCTGACTCGATTATGGCGATTTGGCGGGCATAGTCGGAGCAAACAAAGCCCTGCTGCTGTCCGGGACCGGTGTGGTTAAACGGGCGCGCTCGAATCACATGCAAGCTGAACCTGGAGTGATACTGGCCACCCAGCATATCTGCCGCGGCCTTACTCAACGCGTAGGGATTCAGCGGGGCGAAAACTTGGTCTTCCGTGATAGGAAGCTTGCTCGCCTTTACCGCACCATAGCATTGACCGGAACCAACCACGAGAAGTCGCGCTTGGGTGGCCGCTTGACGGGCGGCTTCCAGAAGATTGTATGTTCCCCAGAAATTTGTGTCGAATGCATTCCTGAAATCTTCCAGAGATTGGGAAGGCGACGATTCGCCTGCTAAATGGTAGATTCGGCCGGGGCAAATCTCTCGCGTGATGGCAAGAACTCGGGCAGCGTCTCGAATATCACAGTGAAAGAGTGCAGCATCGAGAGCCCATTCGCGTGGCGGGGTCAGGTACGTTCCGTAGACGCTGTGCCCGCGTGAGAGCAGCAGCCTCACCAGATGCTGGCCGACGAAACCGGTCGCGCCGGTTACGAATACACGCATCAAGAGCCTGCAAGTGCCACCGAAGCATAGAGAGGCAGGCCCTTGTCAAGTCGATAGATGTCGTGATCGACCATCATGGCGATCAATTCGGAAAACGAAACCTTCGGTTTCCAGCCTAACTTTGCACTCGCCTTGCCTGAGTCTGCCAGGAGGTGATCCACTTCGGCTGGACGCAAGAGCGATTCATCCGTCTTTACAAAGTCTTGCCAGTCCAGTTTGGCCGAGTCGAACGCAATTCTCACCAGATCGGCTACGGAGTGGGCCACACCGGTGCCGATAACGTAGTCGTCCGGCTCATCCTGCTGTAGCATCCGCCACATTGCCTCCACGTATTCCCCGGCAAATCCCCAATCGCGCTGTGCCTCCAGGTTGCCGAGAACGAGCTCCTTGCATAAACCTGACTTGATCTTAGCCACGCCCTGCGTAACCTTGCGCGACACAAACTCAATGCCGCGTCGGGGCGACTCGTGGTTAAAGAGAATTCCGGAGCATGCGAACAGGTTGTAACTTTCTCGATAGTTCACGGTCACGTGGTGGCCGTAGACCTTTGCCACTCCGTAAGGGCTGCGCGGATGAAAAGGCGTCGTCTCGCGCTGGGGAAATTCGGATGGCTTTCCAAACATTTCACTGCTGGACGCCTGATAGAAGCGAATGTCTCGGTCAACTGCGCAGATCGCTTCCAACATGCGGGTCACGCCCAGGGCAGTGAACTCCGCCGTCAGTACAGGTTGTTCCCAAGAGGTCGGCACGAAAGATTGCGCCGCCAGGTTGTAAACCTCGTGAGGGCGGGCTCGGCGCAACGCGCTGATGAGTGAAACCTGGTCAAGCAGATCAGCTTGTATAAATGTAACCTGGTCGGCGAGATGCGCGACCCGCTCACAATTGACACTGCTGCTGCGGCGAACCACGCCGAAAACCTCATAGCCTCGCTCGAGGAGGAGTTCCGCCAGGTAGGATCCATCTTGTCCGGTCAGTCCGGTGATTAGCGCGCGGCTTTTCATTTCGCCCTCGTCTCCTGGCTTGGGGTTGATCTCCCTAGGAAATAGGGAAGCATTCTGTTCGTGATCGCCTCATAAGTAAATTCGTCCTGGACCCTTCGCCGTCCTCGTAATCCCATCTTTTCGCTTTCGCTCGGATCCTCCAGGATGCGTCGGATCGCGGCAGCCAGTGTTCCGGCTTCGCCGAATGGAACCAACAGCCCGTCCCACCCCGCCGTGATCAATTCCCGCGTTACAGCCATATCCGCGGCAATTACGGGCTTGGCATTCGCCCAAGCCTCCAGGTACACGAGCCCTAAGGACTCCACACGCGAGGGTTGTACCACGACAGTGGCCGCTGCCAACGCATCCTTCTTCTCTTGCTCGCTCACTAAACCGAGGTTCAACAATCGCGGGAACTTTGAATCCTGGTTCTGAAGGTATTCGTCAACCGACCGCAGGCTCGGTCCCGCCAGAACCAGCCACGCTTGTATATTCTCGCTCCACAGGCATTTCATCGCTTCGACAACGCAAATGCTCCCCTTATCGGGCGCCTTCATTCCTAGATGAAGGACGACGGGACCCTTGATACCGTATTTCCCACAAAACGCCTCAGCGCTCCCCCCCGTTACTTCGGAAGGATCGATGCCGGCACTTGTAAAGGCGACCTTTTCCGGGGGAATTCCCAAATGAATAAGGCTTTGGCGTTCCGCCCGGGTGAGGGCGAATGTATGATCACACTGCTTCAATAAGGCCATTTGAAATTCCTGCGTGTAGTAGCGCGAAACTTCGTCGTTTCTCTCTTCGCCAAAATGCGTGCAGGGAGTGACCAGCACCCGTATTCCTCTCCGCCGCGCCTCTCGAAAACCTTCGTACATCAATTGGTTGTAAGGAAGCGGACCGACGTGGATGATATCTGCGGATATGCTCTGCAACGCATCCCGTATCCCGATGACCTGAAAACTTGGCGGAGCAAAGCGGGCTTTGAGGTCCCAGATGGGTAGTAAACCGAGCAAGCGTGAAGCACGTCGCCGCCAGCGGCGATGGCAAATGGGCAACCGTAAGATTTCAATTCCATCATGGGTTTCTCGTCCAGCCGGCAAGCTCCGGAACCCTTCCATCCAGAAGTGCTCGAGGTCGAAGGCATTCGTCGTAAGAACGGTCACCGTGTTTCCGGCAGCACTCAAACTCCGCGCAAGGCCCTTGACATAATTTTCATACCCCCCGGGATAGGGGTGAAAGCGGGGCACCACAAACGTAATATTCATCTTCGAATTACTATCCTCTTATGACCGATTCCTCTGGGTGATGCAGCAGTTCCTCATACCGGCCCACAATTTGATCTGTTGGACCGTCGCCCAAGAGGACCCCGTTATGGACCAATAGGACACGATGGCAGAGCTGGCGGATTGCGCTCAGGTCATGCGACACAAAGACGATCGTTTTGCCTCGCTGGCGGAAGTCGTCGATGCGCGCCGAGCACTTCTGCTGAAAGGCGGCGTCTCCGACGGCCAGAATTTCGTCCATCAACAAGATGTCCGGATCCACTTCCGTGGCAATCGCAAAACCGAGCCGCATGAACATGCCGCTCGAGTACTGCTTGATCGGAGAATCGATAAATTCACCCAGTTCGGCAAAATTCAGGATTTGCTCTTCCAGCCCCTGCATCGTACGCCGGGACAACCCAAGCAAGAGGCCATTCAGAACGATATTCTCTCGGCCGGTCAAATCGGGGTGAAACCCCGCGCCTAGTTCGATGAGCGCCGCTACCTTGCCCGATATCCTAACTATGCCCGAACTCGGGCGATACACTCCAGCGATGATTTTCAGAATTGTGCTCTTGCCCGAACCGTTCCGGCCGATCACGCCGACGACTTCGCCATCCCGGATGTCGAAGGAAACGCCTTGCAGGGCCTCAAAATTGTAATAGTCGGTTCGGCTGCGGAAAAGATGTGCAAAGGCTTCCCGCAGCGTGTCGGGGCGTTCGCGAATCACACGAAAGCGCTGCACTACATGGTCGAAGCAAATTCGCGTCCGCGTGGTATGAGAATCAGACATAAAACACCAGGCTGTCCTGATAATGCCGGAATATGCTGTAGCCGGCGAGAAGGGCTCCCAGTCCGATTCCCAAGGACATGGCCATCGATTGCGGCGTGGGCAGTAGCCCATAGTAGATCGCCAGCCGAAAACCGTTGAGTGGATACAACAGCGGGTTCAGGCGAAAAAGTGGGCGGTAGCGCTCGGGTAGAAAATCGAAGGAGTAGATGACCGGTGAGAAATAGAACCAGGCTGAGAGCACCACCTGGAGGATGTGGGCCATGTCGCGGAAGAAAACATTCGCCGTGGCGAAGAAAAAGCTGCAGCCGAGGGTAAACAGCACCAAACTCAGGAGGGGCACTGGCAGATAAAGCCAGGTTAAATGAAACGGAAACCGGAGAATCACAAGTAACAGGACGAGCGGAATCATGGATAACAAAAAGTTAATTCCGTTGGAGAGAACCGCCGCCATTGGGAAAACCGACTTGGCGACATAAACCTTCTTCAGAAGATCACCGTTGCCCACGATCGACTCGGTGGAATAAGCCAATGATTGGGAGAAAAACGTCCACGGCAGCAGTGTGCTGATCAGAAAGATTGGGTACTGGGGCACCGGAACTCGCATAATCCTGGAAAACACCATCGTCAGAATGACCATCATGAGGAGAGGGTGCAATAATGCCCAAAGGAAGCCGAGCGCGGAACGCTTATACCGGACCGTAAGTTCTTTCAGGGCCAGAGCCCAGATCAGCTCTCGATATTTAAGAATCTCGCCTATTAGTTGTCCCATTAGAACCTTTCGTGTACCACCGAAGGTGGCTACTATCCTAATACACTGCGCACGCTATCGTTTGGATTCTGTCAGGGCGGGCACGACTTTTTTCAGTCCGGGCTAAACGCAGGCCGTCCATGTACCTAGCTGATATAATTCGCCGCTCATGATCGTGGGTTCCGCAATTGTCGTGACCTACAATTCTGCCGGACAGATTGGGCGCTGTCTAGAAGCGCTTCGCAAGGAAGCCCGATGGCAGCGCATCGTGGTTGATAATGCCTCCCAGGACGATACCATCGAACGAGCCGAGAAAGCCGATCCCGCCGCCCGTGTGGTCAAAAACCGCGAGAATATGGGCTTCGCCGCCGCTGCGAACCAGGGGGCGCGTTTGGCCTCCGGCAACATCCTCGTCTTTCTGAATCCCGACACGATCGCCAAGCCCGGCGCGCTCGATGAGCTCGCTAAAGCGCTGGAGGAGGAGAAAGTGGGGGCGGCTGGAGGCCGCCTATTGCGGGAGAACGGCGAAGTTGACCGGGGTTTTTGCTTGCGCCGGTTCCCGACGCTATCATCCATGGCGGCCGAGATACTGCTGCTCAACCGTCTGTGGCCTTCCAATCCCTTGAACCGAAATTATCGCTGCCTCGATCTGGACTATTCCAAGCCGCAAGAGGTTGATCAACCGCCGGGCGCCTGTTTGGCGGTCAGGCGAGAGGCCTGGACGAGCATTGCAGGGTTCGATGAAGGCTTTTTCCCGGTCTGGTTTGAAGACGTGGATTTCTGCCGCCGCTTGCGGACTCACCATTGGAAGATTCTCTATTCTCCAAGCGCTGTTTTTGTGCACCGGGGAGGCCACAGCGTGAGCCAGCTTCCCGTGAGCGATCGCCAAGTTTTCTGGTATCGAAACCTCCTTCGCTATTGGCGAAAACACAGCCGTCCTGCCGCAGTGGTGGCTCTGCGCGCGATCATCACCTTGGGGATGGCGCTGCGTTCCCTCGCCACGCTGATCGGCTTGGGTCCGGAGAATGCGCCACCCGCCGAGGCGCTGCGAGCTTACGCTCGCGTGGTGCGCCAATTTGCCTTGAAAACTTCAAGCTGCCGGAGCACTGACGCGCGATGAGGATCGCCATACTCGGCACGCGAGGCATTCCGGCGCGCTACGGCGGATTTGAAACGCTCGCCGAACACCTTTCGGCTCGCCTGGCGGCCCGGGGCCACCAAGTCACCGTGTACTGCCGCCGCCCCTTTACAACTCCATACGACGATATAGCTCCGGGCGTCCAGCGCGTCATTCTGCCCACCATTTCGAGGAAGCACTTCGACACTGCCTTCCATACGTTTCTGTCGCTGATTCACGTTTCTTTCACTGCAGCCGAGGTAGTCTTGATCTGCAATGTCGCCAATGGTCCGATCGCCTGGATTCCGCGCCTCTTCGGGAAGCCGACCGTGCTCAACGTGGACGGCCTCGATCGCAAACGCAAGAAATGGAACCTCCTCGGCCGCTCTTCTTTGTATTTCTGCGAACTGCTCTCGGCGCTCACGCCCACGCGAGTGGTGACCGACTCCCGCACGATGCAGGACTACTACTGGCGGCATTATCGAAGGCGCTCCACGATGATCGCTTACGGCGCGGAAGTCCCCGCAAACGGCGCGCAAAGCCAAAGCAAGGCGCTCGATTTGCCCGCGAACCAGTTCATCCTCTATGTCAGCCGCCTGGAACCGGAGAATAACCCCGAGCTCTTGCTCGACGCCTATCGCCGGGTGAAAACCGATTGGCCGCTGGTGATCGTCGGCGGAAATGCCTACGACGCGCGCTACGTCCAGCGCCTGAAATCTCTTGCTGACGACCGCGTAATCTTCCTCGGCCCCGTCTACGGCGCTGGGTACTGGCAGCTCTTGCGGAACGCCGGGCTCTACGTCTTCGCGTGCGAGGTGGGCGGCGTTCATCCCGCGCTCATCGAAGCCATGGCCGCGCGGAAGCCGGTCCTTTACCTGGATACGCCGGAGAACCGCGAAACGGCCGCGGACGCCGGAATAGACTTTCGTGCTGATCGCGCGGACCTCGCGGCAGCAATCACGCGGCTTTTGCGTGACGCCAGTCTCCGTCAGGAGTTGGGCCGCAAAGCCGGAGAACGAGCTGCGCGAATATTCGGCTGGGAAGAGACCACGCAAAAATACGAATCTCTCTTTTCCGAACTTCTGGGCAAAAACGGCAAACCTACTCGGGCGATGGGCAACCCATGATCAGGTTGTCGAGCGGGAAAAGCGCGTGGCAATCACGCGGCTTTTCCCGCATAAAAAAGTCAATCCGCGGGCACACTGTGCGGATGATTATCGAACCAGCGGACCAGTTCGCTTTCGCTGATTCGGCGATGCGCTTGGATCCATTTTCGTTTTTCCCGGATCGCTTGGCGTTCCCGCCAGAACAAACCCAGCCCCGAAAGCAATCTCCGGTTGAAGAGCACGCAGTATCCGAAAATCAGCAAGTCGCGCGCGGTGACGGGAATCAGCAGGCGCAAGTACAAACCGGCGGAGATATTTTTGGCGCGCATGCGAAAGCGATTCTTGATGGAATGCCGATTGATCTCGTCTGGGAGTTGCCGAAAGCGCTCCGGAGTCACTCGCCGCACGTGCCAGGCCACGGCCTCCGGCACGTATAAGCAGGACCAGCCCATCAGTTGCGCGCGCCAGGCCAGGTCCGCGTCTTCGCGGTAGGCGAAGAAGTCCTCATCGAAAAATTCGCCGCCCACCGAAATATCTTCCACCATGGTCCGACGATAAAGCGCGGCCGCTCCCGTCGCGCCAAAGACGTATTCCCGCCGCTGGTATTGCCCGCGATCGGTTTCGTCGCTCCCGCGATCTAGATGCCGGAGATTGCGAAGGAAATAGATTCCCGTCGAATCGATCACATGGCTGCGCTCTTCGCTCGCGCCGGGCTTCCAGCGCAGCAGCTTGCCGCAGAGGGCGCCGATCTTTCGTTTGCTCGGGCTTTCGCCCGGGTCTCTGCCGTCTGCTGCCGCTAAGAGTTTCGATAGGAAATCGGGCTTCAAGATCACGTCGGGATTCAGGGAGAAGAGCCAATCGCCGTGTGCCTGCGCCATGGCCTGGTTCTGGCCCGCGGCAAAGCCGCGATTCGCATCGTTATAGACCGCGCGCAGGCGAGCCCTGCGCTCGCCCGCAAAATGACTCTCGAATTCCCGCAGCACCGCCCGCGTGCCGTCACTCGAGGCGTTGTCTACGATAATGATCTCCCGATCCGCATAATCCTGCTGCAAGACCGATTCCAGGCACGCTTTCAGGAATTGTGCGGAGTTGTAGGTAGTGATGAGAATCGAGACCATCGCATCGTTGCCGCGTAAAGCGGCCTAGGGCAAGAGACGCGCTTGCCATTGGCATGGGTATCCCGCCAAGGAACGGCGCCGATCGAGCGCCAATCGGGCGGGTTCAATATAGTCCAAAATCGGCCGGAGACGTGCAGGCCCTATCGTCCATATTCATCGGGCGTATTCATCACGGCGGCGCACCCAGAACTGGCTACGGCCGCCTTCGTCGCGCCCCTTGGGTGTCAAATCGATGTAGTTATAAGCGGTGTTCAGCAGGTCGATCCCGCGCGCATACGTGGAATAGGTGTGAAATACGCTGCCGGCCGCATCCTTATAAAAGACGCTTGTTCCCTCACGCTCTGAAAACCAGGGATCCTGCGTGGCGAAATTGTAGAAGGCCTGCTTCTTGGCCAGCTCTTCGGGCGTGAACGAGACGTAGTAGTCGAAATTGAAATCGCTTCCGTGCGATGACACCCACTTGAAATTCCAGCCCATGCGCTTCTCGTAGGCCGCCAGCTTCGCATAGGGCGCGCGAGACACCGCGATCATGGTCGTGTCGCGCTGATTCATATGCACGATCACCGGATTAAAATTATCGGCCCAAAAGGAGCAGTTCGGGCACCCCGCGTCCCAGCTGGGGTCAAACATGAAGTGGTAGACGATCAGCTGGCTTCTTCCGTCAAAGAGTTCCGCCAGAGTTTGCCTCCCAGCCGATCCCTCGAAAACATACTCTTTCTTCACAGCTTCCCATGGCAGCTCACGTCGCTCGCGGCTCAGTTCGTCCCGTAGCCGCGTGAACTCCTTCTCCTTGGCGAGAAATGCCGCCCTCGCGGAAAGCCACTTCTCGTGCGAAACCACTGCGTGATCCTTGCTGCCGCCGTCCTGAGCGACCGTCTTGGTGGCCATGCTTTCTCCTTGGTTGTCTTTCTGAAGCCGTCTTGCATTCCGGTAAGTGTGTTCAGGCCTCTGTTTCGAATATCACCGAGTCGATATCGTTCGGTCCCACGTCTGATGCCTTTCTGAATTCAATTTTCCCCTTACGAATCGCCAAATCATATAAAGGCGTAACCGATTTCAAATCTTTCGAGATCACGCACGGCGCCAGAAAATAGATTTTGTGCTCTTGGTATAGTTGCTTAAAGACCTCCAGATTTCGAGAACCGGGTTGTGGGTTCATCCGATTGATGCGACTCACGAATAACTGAATGTCATGTTCGCTGACACTGTAGCCCGCAGCTTTCAACCGCTTGACCCAGGCATCGGGGTCTGTGCCAATGTGAACTGAGTATCCGTCTCCCTCGCCTTCAATCGGCCCTTCTATGATCGAGACGCGAAGCTCTTCAAACTGATCGTTGTTTCCGTAACGATTATGCCATTGCTCGAAAATCTTACGGGCAGCCTCTTCATTTTTGTAAGCAATTCCGAGAATAGGCGGTTTTCCCGGTGTGTAAGCGAACAGAGTTGCTTTCCACTCTGCGGCATTCCATAAGTCCACGTCGATAGGGACGGTCATATACATCGAGGGGCTCGATTTAGCGGGTTTTGGTGGCAGTGATCGACGCTTCCCGAGCTTCGGCTTTACCGTTTTTGGCTGATCGGTCAACCTGAGGTACAAACCCTCGTAACCCGTGGGTCGAGCAAGGCTGTAGTAGGTCGCGCCTTGCAATGGCAGAGGAATGTGAACTTTATGCTTTTCCTCGAACACGACAGGAATAAATTTACTGTTCGTTGTACCTGCATTGTAGATGTGCTGGTAAATCAAATTTCCTTCCCAACAGACACCTAATCCGACGCCCTCCTTCTCTTCACCCATAACACGCTTGTAGTAGGGCTCCGTACAGATTACAAGTACATATTTCGCGCCGCGAATCTTCTTGTTCATCCACCTAGGCCAACCTTCAGGCGGATTTACTTCATACTGATCAAGGACACAGTCCACGCCTTCCGAGCGCAAACGATTCGATAGCTCTAACACTCGTTCTGAGTGCTCAACAGACTCTTGGGTATAGCTGATGAATACTTCCTGTGAATTGGTATCAGAGGGCATCGATTCGTCTCGTTTGGGCCAAAGTCTTCTGCTTAGAACGGAGTTGAAATCGCGATAGAATCCATGGCCTGGGTTCCGTGTCGCAACCGAATTTACCACGTTTGATCTTTACTCAAGCCCTGTTCTGCCGCTTCCTGCCTCGTCGCCGCACCTAGCGGTGCGCCGCCTGACCCCGTGAGCTAGTCAAGTATCGCGGAGCCTTTCTAAGGCTTAGCTCATTTCCGTCATTCGAATGAAGTTCCAAACATTTTCCCTCCGCCTCCTACTCATTCATTCGAATAAATCGCGCCCCTCCCTTCATTCGAATAATCTATCAGGTAAACAAATATGTTGACGCTTATGTACTTCTATGGTAACATCTCGTATGACTACCGTACAAGAACCACCCACAGATGCTATTCCGCCGTTTCCTTTTTTTATCGAGAATCCTGCTGAGCTGAATCACACCGATCTCCCGACGAACTCTTCGCGCGAAAGTCATGGCAATCAGGAGCTTTCGCGCGTCAACAACGTCCGCCCGGAAACTTCTCCCAACCCATTGCCCGAGCGCTGCCAATTCGACCATCCGATCAGGATGGTCGTCCCGTCTGCCGGCGAAAGTCACCTACAGGATGAGCTTTCGCCGGTCAACAAAGTACAACGTGAGAGAGGGACCTCTCCGGAGCTTCGCGGCGATCACGGCTTCATAGACACCAACCCATTGCCCGAGCGCTGCCAATTCTTCTTCTCCGACGGGCGCCAATGCCGCATGGCTCGCTCCGAAATTCATCCCTCGCGCTGCCCCTTCCACGCCGAAAGAGAAGATCAGTTGTTCGGCGACCCCGCACCCGGAGGCAACGTCGTCGGCGCCGCACTCGATCTTCCCGAACTCTTTTCCGCCTGCCGCGACCTCACCACCGCCGCTGGCGTGAACCGCGCCCTCGCCCAGGTGTTTCGCCTGCTCGCGCAACGGCGCATCTCTCGCCAGGAAGCCGCCACCTTCGGCCATCTCGCCCAACTCCTGCTGCGAACCATTTCGGCCGCCCGCGCCGAATCCGCCGATCCGATCAGGTCCTCCGGCGAAAGTCACCAACGGGATGAGCTTTCGC
>Ga0209160_1000613_pt1 | contig 29800 bp, 27 predicted proteins | sample GraSoiAngelo_153_FD_186167 | JGI IMG/M metagenome (GOLD analysis project Ga0209160, IMG submission 186167) | Grasslands soil microbial communities from the Angelo Coastal Reserve, California, USA - 14_1009_12_40cm (SPAdes) (version 2) | ecosystem: Environmental > Terrestrial > Soil > Grasslands ...
CCATATCCGACTTCGGTCCAGTATTTTCGGTCATTTACGGCGAGCAACACCATCACGCCGCGGTCCTTGCCTTTGGGCCCCACGCCCCATTTCTCAAAGAGGCGGTTGGCAAAATCCTGAGCCGCATCGCCTTCGAGCGTGTGGACGGTTACGACGGCAAGCTGCGCATCGGCTTTTTGGTCCAGTTCCTGGCATAAGGCCGTAATCTTCTGGCGCGATTCGGCATCCATCACCCCGGCGAAATCATTGACGTAACCTTGCGGTGAGAGCTGCTCGACCTTTTCAGCAGCCGCGAGTTCCCCGCAGGAAGCGGCGGAGAAAAGAACTGCCAATGCAAGCGCCGCGCGCAGCAGGAAAGCAGCGATCCGCGTTTGACAAAGCACCGATCGTCCGCTACCGTAATTGCTTCGCGTCCAGAACAGGAGCAAGGGATGGCTCAGGGAACACCCACGAAGGTAAAGAAGCGCAAGAAATCGGTACTGAAGCGCGCCGCCCAATCGATCAAGCGCTCAGCCATTAACCGGGCCAATCGCACGCGCGTGCGTTCTATGATTAAGTCGCTGCGCGGCGCCATTAATGCGGGCGATGGCGGGGCCGCGGGCAAGCTGCTTTCCGCTACCGTTGCCTCCATTGACCGTGCCGTTGCCAAAGGCGTGCTCGCCAAGAATACGGCAAATCGCTACAAATCTCGTCTCGCGCTTGCCTGCAACGACCTGCAAGCGCAACCCCGCGCTTAGATCAAATCGGCCCGCTCTCAAATCATTAAGTTTGACGCATTCCTAGGTCCGCCTCGTGCGCTGCGCGTTAAGCCGTAAGTTGCGCGACCACGAACTCCAGCACCGCCCGATCGTTCGTTGAGCCCGCTTTGAGTGTGCTGTCCGCGTCGTATAGCGCCCGCAAACCTTCCACCAGCCGCGGCCGCGGGATTTTCCTCGCGTGACGAATGGCCATCTCCGCTGTCGCCACGCGCATTCCCAATTGGCCGGCAGCTTGATACGGCGAGGTGTGTGGACTCAGCTGTTGCGCCTCGATCAGTTTTCGATACATCCAGGCCATCGCTCCGATGAGGGCCGGCGCGGCTTCTCCTTGTTGCAGGATATTGGCTAAAAAGCGGAATGCGTGCGCGCGTTGCCGCGTAGCCAATACTTCGGCGAGTTCCCAAACCGAATATTTCCTTTCCGAGACGACCAGCGCTTCCACGTCTGCCCGTCCAATGGGCCGGCCGGCACCCGCATATGTCGCCAGTTTGTCGATCTCGCTTTGCATAGCTCGAAGATCACAATTGCATAGGTCCGCCAGTTCTTCCGCGGCGTCAGCTTCAATTGCCGAATCTCGATCGCCTGCCATTCGAGCAGCCAGCATCGCCGCCATGCGCGTGCGCTCGCGCGGGTCTTCCGGAAGCTCCGCGGACAGAGCGAGAGCCTGTTCCAGCAGCATTTTGGCGAATTTCGTGCGCTGATCCAGTTCTTTGGCTTCGAGAATCAGCACGGTAAACGGTGCGGGATCGGCAAAATAATCCGCCAGGTCCTGCATTTCAGCCTGTCGTCTCTCCTCCGGCATCTTCTCGAGCGCTTCGGCTTCGGTCACGATCACAACTTGCCGGTGCGCCAGCATGGGCACCGTTCGGGCTTGCGCCAAGGCACCTGCAAATTCCCCGCCCTCCGCCGAAAAGCGCGACACGCCCCAGCTTCGTGCCGCCGGCTCAATCGATGCTTCGATCACTTGCGCCCGGAAAGCATCTCGCAAATAAGCGTCCTTCCCGAGGAGCAGAAGCGCGGGCACGGTCTTGCCTTTCGTCAGCCGTGCCATCAGCGATTCGGCGGAAATGGTGGGCATCAGAAATTCTCAAGAACGTCGGATATAAGTTGCGCCGCGAAATCCCTCGACATGCGATCGAGCGCCGGGCCTTCTTCCTGAAAGAACGAAGGGATGTCCACGGAGATTTCGTACGGCTCGCGGAAGACGAAATTATTATTCTGGTAAAAAATCTTCCCTGCAGGATCCTGCAACGCAATTCTGAGGTTCACCGTCACCAGCACCGTGGTCGCGCGACCGGTAGTGGGATCAAAGAGCACGGCGCCACTCGCGATATTCGTGACTTCTCCGTGCAGCAGAAGATCGGCGCCGTCGGGTTCAGGCACCACCCGATAGCTCGTGCGAGCGATGAATTCGCGCACCACGGCTTGCGTAAGGATCTGCTCGATTCGATAAGTCGCGGTCCGGTTCACGAAGGCCGGTATGGCAATCGTGTGCGCGCCCGAGGGAAGCGTATTCGTTCGGCCCACGACGTGATAGCCGCAACCGCCGCTCACCGCCAAAATAGCCGCCAGAATCCAGGAAATCGTCGCGGAGCGGGAGTTCCGGTTAGGACGCAAGGAGCCTCTCTGCAATCTGTGTGGCATTGACGCTGGCCAGCCGAAAATTGTCCGCGGCGCCCCAGAACCAATACCCGTGTGCCACGTTGGCGTCGCGCTCAGGCGCCGTGATCAGCGCTCGCGTCTCCCCGGCGGCACTCAGATTTGACGGGCTGGGCTCATCCGCCGGGACGACTTTAAATCCTGTGCTGTTCAATCGGGTGGTTAGCGTCTCTTCGTTCACAGAATTCTTGAACTCCGCCCAGGCCGCAAATGCATGTCCGTAAAACACAGGCGCCTGCACGAGCATCAGAGCAGGTATTGAGATGCGATCTACGAGATACCGTTGTACCTCGCGGGCAATAGCCATCCGCGCGTCGGAGAGCCGCTCCCGGCTCGCCGCGCCCCACCGAGCGGCCAAATTAAACGCGACCTGGGTATCGAAAACTTCCTCGGGAATTGGCTGAAAGGAGAGTAGCTTGATCGTTTGTCTCTCCAACTCGGTTATGCCCTCTTCGCCCCGTTCAGAGACAGGCTCAAAGAATACGATTGTGACGCGAACCGGGGAAAGCTGGGCAAAAGCCGCCGCCAACGAACAAGCCAGGATCACCGGCGTCGAAGGCGCCACATAGGTGTGATAATGATCGTTTGGCAAAGCAGAAGGCGTTGGAGGGGAGATCAGCGCGTCCAGCCGCGGTATCCATGGTCGTGCGCGCGGGCCCGCCCAGAGACCTCCCGTCATATCAATGACCGCAGCACCCGCTCTATCGGCAGCAGGCCCGTGTCGCGCCGCAAAAGCGGCCGAACCCGCGAAAAACACGAACCGCAATCCCTCGAAGCTGCTCTCCGTAACCGGCTGCACGATCGCGGGTTCCCCTGCCACCTCCGTCAGCGCCCCTGAAGCTATCTCTTCATCCACAAGCCTGATTTCACCCGCGGGAAATCCGCCCTCCTCGAGCCAATATTTCAAATCTTTGCCGCGTAACGAGGTGGCTCCGGCGATAGCCACCCGCAGCGAATGCTCAGGCAAGGACATCGCTCAGGCAGTACGCGAGACCAAACGGTGGCGGACCAGGCGCACAACGTGTATCGTGAGGCCCGCGACCGTGTAACTGGCGGCGATCAGCAGCAACACAATCTCGGAATAGACCACGATCGACCACACCAGCAGCCCGACAGCAACGATGATCAACGAGTGCTGGCGCGTCCCCAAGGGAATCACCTTGAAGCTGGCGTAGCGGATGGTGCTCACCATAAGGCCGGCGAGCAGCAAGACCAGAAGCAGCCAGGCAGCGGACCAGCGCCAATCCTCGATCGGTACTTTCCAGGCATGCACCACCGCGGCAATCATTCCCGCAGCCGCTGGCGTGGGCATGCCCACAAAATACCGTAGGTGGGCGCCGGGCGCCATTCCGTGAACGTTAAACCGTGCCAGGCGCCAGCCGCAGCATAGAGCAAATGCCAGGCTCACCACCCAGGCCAGATCGTAAATGTGGCGCGCCTCGGGAATATCGCTCTGCGCTATGGTGCGTACTCCCCAGGTGTACGCCAAAATCGCAGGCGCAACCCCAAAGCTGACCATGTCGGCCAGAGAATCAAATTGTTTGCCGAACTCCGTGTTGCTATGAGTGGCGCGCGCGACGAAGCCGTCGAAAGCGTCAAAGACAATGGCAAAACCGATGGCACGCGCGGCATAATCCAGGTCGACAATTCCGCCCTTCACCGTCGCCAGGACGGCATAGAATCCGCACAGCAGGTTGCCGATGGTAAATGCGCTGGGCAGGAGATAAACGCCGCGCCTCAACCGATGATTCCGCGGCTCGAAAAATCCGAAGTCTTGCTGGTCCGGTTCTCTCATCGCCATCGCGCCAGCACGCTGATCCCACCGGACACGTGCTGGCCAGGCCGCGCCAGAATTTCGGCATCCCTCGGCAGCCAGACATCCATGCGTGAGCCGAAGCGAATCAGTCCGATTCGTTCCCCTAATTTCACTTTGTCGCCGGGCGCCTTCCAGCAGACCACGCGCCGCGCGATCGCACCGGCAATCTGTTTGAAAACCATCTCCCCACGCTCGGTTTGCAGGTGAATGATATTTTGTTCGTTTTCCATGGAGGCCCGAGACCGCATGGCATTGTAGAAGCGGCCGGGCCGATATTCCACTGCTCGAAAGCGTCCGGCCATGGGCGCCCGGTTCACATGAACATCCCAGATGGATAAAAAAATGCTGATCCGCTGCCCCGGACGGCCCTCCACGCTCTCGTCCGCCAGCTCCATGATCCGGCCATCGGCCGGTGAAACGACCACCCCCGGCTCAGCAGGAGGCACCCGCTCAGGATCCCGGAAAAAGAATGCTACACCGGCGCAAAATAACAACAGCACGGCAGCCGTAACCTTCCAGCCGAGGGCCACCGCGGCAATCCCCGCGCAGAAGAGCGGGAGAACGAACTTGTAGCCGTCTCTGACCATTCCTTGCCATAAGCCGTGCGCATCGCATCCGCAGGATGCGCTTGGTAAAAGCGCACAACGACAACTTCATTGTACGATACATTAATACTGCGGACGGCGTACTAATGGGTAGCTGATTTGGTGCGCCGCGCGATCAGCCTTTCCATCTCATCTTTCACGCGCAGCTTCTTCTTTTTCAGATTTGCTTCCAGAAGGATATCTTCGGCACTCAGGTAGGGACTTTTGGCGAGTTGCTCAAGCTGTGCTTCGTAGCGTGAATGCTCTTCAGCCAGGTGTCGGAATTCTGCGTCGCCGGCCAGCAGTTGTTCGCGAACTTCCCGGAGCAAAGACATCATGCGCCTCCTGAGTGTGCCAAGGTCTTACATAATTGGAACCTAACACACGCAGGTTCACGTCACAAGGATTTTTCCCTACCTATTCCACCGTGCGCACCAGCACGAATGCGTCCTCTGCCGGCTCCCGATAATAGTCCCGGCGCCGCCTGGCCTCCGTAAATCCCATTCGCGCGTAGAAGCTTCGCGCGGCCTCGTTGGACTCCCGAACTTCCAGGAAGATTTTCTTTATGCCTGCGGCTTTCAACGCCGCCATAGCATCTTCGATCAGCCGCGAACCCATTCCCCGCCGCCGCACTCGCGAATCTACAGCTAAATTTAGAATCTCTGCCTCGTCCGCCATCATTCTAAAAGCAACCAGCCCACAGACTTTCCTCTCCTCCTCTGCCACTCGCACAAAGAAATTCCTCTGGGAGGCAAGTAGGAAATCATCCGCAGACCACTGGGTAGCTTCGGGAACCGTCGATAGCAGCCTCCGGAGGCTTTCCACATCCGCCGCATGGAGCTCGCGAATCATCTCGGTACGCGGGAGAAGGCCGCCAAGGGACTCCAACCTGGAATTCAGCCGCCTTTCCAATTCATTTCGGCATCGGACCGCCGAATATAGTTAGCGTCCAGATGCAGCGCATCTACCACGTCGCCTCGGATCGCTTTGGCGTATCCAAGCTGGCCGATGAAGGGGGCAAGCACAGTAGAAACCGTTTCCATCCGGCAACATCCCAGACCCTGGCGCTCCATCGCGGGCCCGATCATCCCCGGCAACGTGCACGCGATAGTCAACTCGCGGGCGCTTCCCAACTGTAGGCGCAAAGCTTGCAAGAACTCATCTGGGCTCGCCACAACCTCCTCTCCCGCCGGATCGAGCGCTCCGGAACCATCGCTTCGGCTGCGGAAGGCACCCCCGAAGATTTGACCGCGGCGGGCATCCATGACGGCAGCCAGCAAGGAACCTGGCGAAGCCAATCGCGAGATCTGGCTGGCCATCGCTTCCAGTCCGCTCACCGCCGCCACTGGGCGTCCCCAAATCTCGGCCCAGCCTTTCACCGTTGTTAGGCCCACACGCAATCCGGTGAAAGAACCTGGTCCGGCATCCACAGCAAATAAGTCAATCGCTTCTAGAGAGATGCGCGCTTCGTCCAGCAGTCCGCAGGTATCCCGCAGAAGGCTGGATGAGTATGGTTCTTCGGGCGAACTCGCCCGATGCGTCAGAATTGTTGTGTCCCGCAGCAAGGCCAGACTGCCCGAAGGTGAGCTGGTGTCGAGCGCCAGGATCAGCATGGTCGGTTTCCAGGTTTGGCTTTCCGGAATGTGACGTGAATCCTTGCCGCGGGCTGCTGCCCGAGCAATTTGAGTTCCATCCTCGAGGCCAATTTCGACATAACTACCTGATTCTACGAGAAATATATTGACTATACCTACAAGAATTGCCTAAAATGAGTGCATCGTGTTTTGCTTTAGGGGGAAATCCTGCAATGGAATTTAAGATCGGCGACAAAGTAGTGTATCCCAATCACGGCGTAGGCGTCATTGAACAAATCAGCTACGGGATGCTCGACGGACGAACCGAAACCTACTACATGTTGCGAATCAGCTCCAACTCCCTCAAAGTCATGGTGCCCCGTTCGAACGCCGCAGCGGTGGGGCTTCGCCCAGTCATTCGAAACGGCGATACTTCCAAGGTTCTCGTTTACCTCGAGAGAGGCAAATTCAACTCGCATCACGACTGGAAGCATCGCTTCAAGGAAAATTCCGAGCGCATGAGAACCGGGTCACTCATCGAAGTGGCCGCAGTTCTGAAAAGCCTCGTTGCCTTGAGCCACTCCAAACCGCTCTCGTTTCGGGAAAAGAAGATGCTCGAACGTGCTAAATACCTCCTTATTACCGAACTCGCGACCGCCCGGAACTCCACTCTCGAAAACATGGAATCAGCGTTGATCAAATCATTAGCCAAGGCGCGTTTGCGCATGCCTCCTACAGGTGAAGAAGCTAGCGCCGCAGACTGAATTCTCGGCCACAGCCTATTTTGTGAACGTCCATCGGTAAGCTGGTCTGCTTCCCGCCCCATGTCCCGTTTTTGAATGATCCGGCAGAACGTCGGAAACAGCCTTCGCCATTCAGGCCATTCTTCCCTCAAGCCAGGGATAAGGTCGGCTCGGCGTTGAGATCCCAGCCGGCGAGCTGGCCTGCGAGGAGTCTCGGATAAGCGGCTGCGGCAATCATTGCCGCATTATCGGTGGAAAGCTCGCGGCTGGGGAAAAACACCCGGAATCCTCGCGGCTCCGCTTCGCGTTCGAATGAATGGCGCAATTCGCTATTTGCGGCCACGCCTCCAGAAACCAGAATGCTTTGTGCCGCAGTATCCTCCGCCGCTTGAAGAGTGCGTCTGACTAATTCGGCTACCACTCGTTTCTGAAAGCTGACGAGAAGTCCTAACGTTTGCAGGCTGCAGAGCGGAAGCACTTTATCGGCCGCGCGCTCGCCCTTACTGATGGCGAGCCGCCGTTCCTGGATCTCCGGTTGCAATCCCGGGTGCGCTCGAAGATAGTAGAGCACCGCTGTCTTGATCCCACTGAAGCTGAAATCGTATGGATTTCCCCTTACCTTGGTTGGCGAAAAATCGATGTGTTCTGCCTGCGTGCGGCTTACGTCAGCGCCATCAGCCGCCAGCCGATCGATGATAGGCCCACCAGGATATCCCAAGGCCAGGAGCTTTGCGACTTTATCGTAGGCTTCGCCCGCTGCATCATCGCGCGTTTGTCCCATTTTCCGATATCGCAGAAGCGCGGCAGATAGCGGCTCAGCCGGTCCGGACGCCGCGGCTTCGTACAAGACGGTGTGCCCGCCCGAAACGATCAGGCAGACTGCAGGCAACGACAACTCCTGCCCCGATCGAAGAGTCTCCAAAAATACCGCACGAACATGGCCTTCGAGGTGATTGACTCCTATGAGCGGTTTGCCCAGAGCGTTTGCCACCACTTTCCCGTAGGTCAAACCCACCAGCAACGCACCCACCAGCCCTGGTCCATAGGTGACTCCGACAGCATCAATGTCTTGGAAACTCAGCGCTGCACGGTCTAGGGCTTCCCGTACAACCGCAACGATGCTCCGCAGATGCTCGCGCGATGCCAGTTCCGGCACCACTCCCCCGTACTTGCGGTGCACGCTAACCTGCGAGGCGACGACGCTGGACAGGATTTCCCGGCCGTCGGCAACCACCGCAGCCGCGGTTTCGTCGCAGGAAGACTCAATTCCAAGGATACGCGTGGGCATACGATCTCGCGTGTTTCGCGCTTTCGTATGGTAGCATACGGCTTCAGCTCATCCGCTGGCTGCGGGCGCTGTCCGTAAGTGGTTTTCTCTTCATCGAAGAAGCGAGGTCGTACTGGCCTATCGAGCAAGCACCCTTTGGCCTCCAATTCTTCTAGACAGGTATAACTTCCGGAATCTCGTCATGACACAGAAGAGCCGACGCGTGCGCAAGGCCGTTCTTCCAGCCGCGGGACTGGGCACCCGATTTCTGCCGGCCACCAAAGCGCAACCCAAAGAGATGCTTCCCGTCGTCGATAAGCCCCTGATTCAATACGTCGTCGAGGAATGTCTGGCTTCAGGCATCGAGAACATCATTATCGTTACAGGGCGAGGCAAGAATGCCATTGAAGACCATTTCGACAATGCGCCCGAGTTGGAGAGATTCCTGGAGAATAAGGGAAAAACCGACCAAGTCGAAATGGTCCGCTCCATCAGCAACATGGTTCATTTTAGTTATACGCGGCAGAAAGAGCCCCTAGGATTGGGTCACGCGGTGCTTACCGCGCGAGAACTGGTCGGCGACGAGCCTTTTGCCGTACTGCTCGGCGACGTAATTATTCGAGGACCCTGCCCTGCGACCCGCCAGATCGCGGAAGTTTACGAAGAGACCGGTATCGGCACCATTGCCGTGGAGCCAGTCCCAGCCGAGCGCACCCACCTCTATGGCGTGATTGATGCCCAGCCCGCGGAACCATCCCGATGGGGCCAGCGGCTGCTTCGCGTACGCAATCTGGTGGAAAAGCCTCAGCCCGGAAAGGCGCCCTCCAATCTGGCGGTCACGGGCCGCTACGTACTCCCGCCGGAAGTCTTCGACTGTCTGGAGCGAACTTCTCCCGGGAGTGGAGGTGAAATTCAGCTTACGGACGCACTGCGATTAATGGCTCGAGAGCACGGACTCTGCGCATTGGCTTATGAAGGGAAGTCCTACGACGCAGGCGATAAGCTCGGCTTCTTGAAAGCCACCGTGGAGATCGCACTGGAGAACAGCGAATTTGGCGAAGACTTTCGCGCCTATCTACGCGGGCTCAAGCTCTAAAGCGGGAAACTACTTCTCCCTACTGGCCTTCCTCTTTTCCTTGCCTTCGGACGGCGTTTTCGTTTCCGTTTTCGATTCGGCCTTGGTGTCAGCCTTCGTTTCCGACTTCTCAGCCGTGCTGCCGTCGCTCTTCTCGGCTCCCTGGGAGGCCCGGGCATAGTCGGTGACGTACCAACCGCTGCCCTTGAATTGAATGGCCGGGGGCGACATTAGACGCTCGACCGGCCCTCCGCAGCTCGGGCATTTCCTCAAGTGCGGCCCCTGGAGTTTCTCGATTTTCTCAAAGTGCTTGCCGCACTTTCCACACTCGTACTCGTATAAGGGCACGTCTATTTCTCCGTCAAATCAACATCTTACCATGAGGCGGACCTCATACTTGGTCTGTGGCCGTCGGCCCGCCACCTCGAACGCCTCCCGAAGCATCCGCCCGCGGGAAGCGGCCAAACGCGCCCATGCTAGACTGACCAGCGCATGCAGAACCCCGTGCTCGAACCACCGGACAATTTGCCTTACAGGAAGGGCCGTCTCTATCTCCTGGCGACTCCAATAGGCAACCTCGAAGATATTACGGTCCGCGCCCTGCGCCTGTTAGGTGAGGCGGACCTGATCGCCTGCGAAGACACCCGGCACACCGCCAAACTCCTGAATCATTATGGGATCCACAAACCGACTGTCAGCTACCACCAGCACAATGAAGCCTCGCGCGCTGACGAACTGCTGAAGCGCCTGGAGCAGGGCGCGCAAATTGTCTTGGTGAGTGACGCAGGTACGCCAGTTATTTCCGATCCGGGCCACCGCCTGGTTTCGCTATGCCTACAAAGACAAATTCCGGTTATCCCGATTCCGGGTCCCTCGGCCGTGATCGCCGCGCTGGCGGCTTCAGGACTCCCTGCGGAGGAGTTCTTGTTTGTTGGTTTCCTTCCCTCGCGGCCAACCGCGCGGCGCAAAGTACTCCAGAACCTCGCTAAGGAAACCCACACCCTCGCGCTCTATGAAGCACCCCATCGGCTCGTGGATACCCTTTCTGACGCACTGGAATGCCTGGGCCGACGCCAGGCGGTCATCGCCCGCGAGATCACAAAAGTGCACGAGGAGTTCCTGCGCGGTGATCTGGCCGAGCTACTCGTCCGCGTACAACAGCAGCCGGTTCGCGGGGAGATCACCATTCTCATCGGGCCATCGTTGCCCGGCAGCGACAAAACTCATGAATTATGCGCAGCGCCTCTCCACGAACGCGTGGAACAGATCATGCGTGAGCGGCAGATCGATCGCAAAGCGGCCCTGAAGCTTGCCGCCCGTGAGCGTGGCTTGACGAAACGCGAAGCTTATAAGCAATTAGTAAGAAATGGTTAATATCTTGTTTTCAGAGAATTACGACTGCGCATGCGAATCGAAGAGAATCGTGTGGCTTACGGTGTTCCCATCGTGGCAAGTTCAATGGCAAAGAAAGCGTCCACGCGCTCCAGGATCTCCCCCGCCGAACGCGCCGTGGTCACCTGCTGCCGGAGCTCGGCGCCGTTCCGAACGCCATGCGTAAACCAGCACGCGAACTGCTTCATTTTCCCAATCGCGTCGGGCCACCCCGCATCGCGCAGATGGCGGAAATATCTCGAAAGCAAATCGTAGCGATCGCCATCCGAGGGCTCCCCATAGCGCCCCGTAGCAACAAACTGTTCGATCTGGCTGAAGATCCACGGATTCGTGCTTGCTCCGCGCCCAATCATTACGGCGTCGCAGCTGGTCTCGCGCATCATACGCAGCGCATCTTCGGGCGCCCGAATATCACCATTGCCGATCACGGGTATGCCAACTGCTTGCTTGACTGCGCGAATCAGGTCCCAATCCGCAGATCCGGTATAGCCTTGCGCACGCGTTCTGGGGTGCACCGCAACAGCTTCCACGCCGACTGCTTCTGCCATGCGGGCGACTTCTACGGCCACGATGCTCTTCTCGTCCCAGCCGGCCCGCGTCTTGATCGTCAGCGGAATGCGCACGGCGCTGCGAACGGCGCGCAGCAGCTCCTCCAGCGCGCGAAGGTCGCGTAATAGCCCCGAACCGCCGCACTTCACCACCTTCTTCGCCGGACACCCCAAGTTGATGTCCACGACGTCGAACCCGAGGTCCTCCACCAGCGTCGCGGCGTCGGCCATCACCCGGGGATTCACGCCGAAAAGCTGCGCCGTGATGGGGTGCTCGTCAGGCTGGAAGTAAAGGTATCCGAGCGTTCGCGCCGCGTTGCGCGTGACGCCTTCGGCGCTCGTGAATTCCGTCATGATCAGCCCGCAGCCGCCGAGGCTTCGGATCATGCGCCGGAAGATCGTATCGGTAACGCCGGCCATCGGCGCGAGCACCGTCGCTGGTGCGATCTCAATGTCGCGGATCCGAAAGCTGTTCCACATCGTCAATCCTAACTCCCGCGTTTTGCCATTGTTTCCAATTCCGCAGTCTGAGCTTACTCGCGATCGGGCCGGCCGTTAGTTTGCGCCGAGCCGCTCAATCTCGAAAGGTGTGATGCCAAGGCGTCGGTAGAACCCTGAAAAAATCCTTCCACGAGTCGCGCGACGGCATGGGTACGGGCCTGGTCCGCCGAGAGATGGGGTTTATAGAGCCACGCACGGCCGGCCTTCTTCCGCTCCACCACGCCCTTCTGCGCTAAGCGATCGAGGATGGTCATAATCGTGGTGTACGCACGTGGACGGGTGTTCGCCAGCGACGCATGAATATCCCGCACGGTAGCCTCGCCCAAACGCCACAAGGCATTCATGCAATCGAGCTCCAGCGGCGCAAGATCCAGTATGGAGCGGCGAATCGCTCGGCCAGGGGAATTGGACATTAGACCGTCTTTCTAAACAATCTTCGTGTTGACTTCTGTTTCCGTGCCAGGCTTGTGCTCATTCTCCGGCGCGGCCGTAGCTGCCTTTTCCGCCGGGGCCACGCGAAATTGGTCCAGGCGAAGCAGCTTTCGATTCAGGGCCGAGCTAAAGGCGGTCCAACCGGCTTCGCCTCCGTCAGTGCCCAGAACAGCGCGCGCTGCGGCCATTTTTGAATCCAGATCATCGAGGTAATGCAGCACCAACGCCTCGCGAAACATGGGCAGCTTAGGCGAGCCGAATTCATATTCGCCGTGGTGGCTGATCAGCAAATGCTTCACCAGAGTCTTGTAGTCAGCCGGGAAGCCCTCCAGGCCATTCATTCTCCCGGTCACCTGCTCGAGGCCCAGGACGATATGCCCCAGCAGTTGCCCGTCATTTGTGTAATGAATCGCGCGCTCGTAGCAAAGCTCATCGAGTTTGCCGATGTCGTGCAGAATCGCTCCCGTTAGCAATAGATCGAGATCCAGCTCGCGATAGTGCTGCGCAGCCAGGCGGCACAGATCGCACAAACTGACGATATGCTCGAGCAGGCCGCCCAGGAAAGCATGGTGCATCATTTTCGCCGCCGGGGCGCGCTTCAAGCGCGGAGATATTGCGGGGTCCTCAATAACTCCGCAGACAAGGCGGCTCAACCAGGGATTCTTGATCGTTGCAACATGCTCACGCAACCGGCCATAAAGCTGCTCGATGTCCTCCGCGGTATGAGGAAAATAATCCGACAGATCCACTTCCGCGGGCTCGGCGCGGCGGAGTTTCTCCACGGCCAGTTGCAGCCGGTTCTTGTAATTTTCAACGCGCGCCTGAACCTTAATAATGTCGTCGCGATCGAAGAGAGCCGCCAAGCTCTCCGCATTATCCCAGAGACGCGCCTCGATCGTTCCGCTTCGATCGCCGAGCTCCAGGCGCAAAAAAGGCTTACCTTCGCGCGTCGAGCGCAGCTCTTTTTCACAAACGAGGAAAAAGGACGTAATGCTGGTGTCCGGTGTCAAATCAGAAACGTAGGCGGCTTTCATTCAGTCGGGTTTACTGCCTGGGACAGGCGTCGCCGACGTTGGCGCCGACTTCTTCTTTTTCTTGTCGTCGTCAGGCGTTGGAGGAACCTCTTCGATTGTGCTGGACGGTACGGCGGCCGTATCCGCATACCCCGGCTTCACCGCGACGTAGCTGTCTACCCTCAGCGTTTCCAGATACGCGCGCAGCGTCGGCCGCAATTGCTCATTGTAGAGGCGGTCCTGGATTTCGGTGTCGACCTTCTCCTCCGGCTGCTGCCCGGCAGCATAATGCTCTCCCACTTGCAGGATCAAAAATCCCGTCTTCGTGGGGATTACATCTGTCGTTTGAAGCCGCTGCAGCGCAAACACGGCTTGTTCGATGTTGGGGGCAAGCTGACCGTGCTCGAACCTGCCCAGGTCTCCGCCCTGTTTGGCCGTGCTGCCGTCGGAGAAATGCTTGGCAAGTTCTCCAAAATCCTCGCCGTTCTTGACGCGTTGCAGCAGGTCATCCGCCTTCTTTCGCAGGGCGGGTATTTCCGATTCCTGTTTCCCCTCGGTGCTGACGAAGATCTCCCGGAGCGTAACCAGCTCGGGGCGCACGAACTCGGCCTTATGTTCGTCGTAATACTTCTGCACCGTCACATGGTCCAGGATAATTTTCGATCCCACCTCGTGCCGGATCACTTCCTGCTGGAGCATCTGGTTTCGGATGTTGTTCTTGAAGTCCTCGAAAGAGACGCCGCTTTTGTCGATCTGCGTCTCCAGCTCTTCCATTGAGGCGATATTGTTCTGGATGCGAATCTCATCCAGACGCTTGATCACGTCGGTCTCGACGTTGACGCCCATATCCTTGCCGCGCTGAACAAGCAACGAGTTATCTATAAGGTCGCGCAGAACGTTCTTATCTTCCGCCGCAACCCTTTGATTAATCTCTTCCGGCGTGCACTTGGGACAATCCTGCTGCGCTTCCTGTTGCATCTCGCTTCGCGCGCGCTCCAGGTCGCTGCGGGTGATCGCGTCGTTATTTACGCGCGCAATCACCTCTTCCACAACCACGCTCTTTTTCTGTGCCAGGCACGAGAGCGCCGGGGCCAGCAGCATTATCCCCGCGCAGATACACACATTCTTCAGCATCTTTCTCCTTTGCAATTCTAGCTCCCCGTTTCCAGTGGAAGCAATACGTTTCCGATGGCCTCTGCAATGCTCCTGTTACTGCGTTCCAGAGTGATGGTTAGGACGCCACTCGGGTCGAGCTTCGTGCCTTTTTCCTTTCTCACCAAACGCACCAGCCTTTCCGGACGGACCGAGGTCGTCGGGTAGAATTTGATGACGGCCTCATTTGCCCGGCGATCCACGGACGAGATTTGCAGCCGCTCGCAAAGCGATTTCAAGACCGCATAATCCAGCAGGTTGTTTATCGCAGGGGGCGGCGGGCCAAAGCGGTCTGCGAGTTCGCGCCGGAGAATCTCTCTCTCGTCTTCATTACGTATCTCCGCGATCCTCTTGTAGGTACGCAAACGCAAGCTTTCGCTGGGCAGGTACTCGGGCGGAATACGAATATCCATGCCGAGATTCAGTGTGGCGCGAAGCTCGGGTTGCTCTGCTTCACCCTTCTTGGCGGCCACGGCGCGCTCCAGCATCTGAGTGTAGAGATCGAACCCAATGGCGGCGATATGGCCGTGTTGCTCGCGGCCCAGCAGATTTCCGGCGCCGCGCAGTTCCAAGTCCAGCGCGGCAATGCGAAAGCCAGCGCCGAGTTCGCTGAATTCACGCAGCGCCGCCAGCCTGCGCCTTGCCACCGGAGTCAGAGAGGCCTCCGGAGGAACCAGCAAATATGCGTAGGCGCGCTGGTTTGACCGTCCTACTCGGCCGCGAAGCTGGTAAAGCTCCGAAAGACCAAAACGGTCGGCGCGATTTACGATGATGGTGTTGGCGAGCGGTATGTCCAAGCCGTTTTCGACAATCGTGGTGGACACCAGCACATCCGCCTCGTCGCGAATGAACTGGAGCATCACCTTCTCCAGTTCTCGTTCGCCCATCTGCCCGTGCCCGACCACGACCCTCGCCTTGGGCGCCAGCTTCTGAATCAGGGCCGCCATGGAGTAAATGGACTCCACGCGGTTATGCACAAAAAAGACCTGCCCCTCCCGGTCCAATTCCTCGACGATGGCCCGCCGGATCGCCGATTCGGAGAAGGGCGCGACCACGGTTTGAATCGCCAGCCGGTCCTTTGGTGGTGTTTCGATCACGGACATGTCGCGCAGCCCCACCAGCGACATATTCAGGGTCCGCGGAATGGGCGTCGCCGTCATGGTCAGTACGTCCACGTTCCGGCTCATTTCTTTGAGCCGTTCCTTGTGGGTCACGCCAAACCGTTGCTCCTCGTCGACGATAAGCAATCCCAGATCGTGAAAAACGACGTCTCGCGAGAGCAGTCGGTGTGTGCCGATCAGGATATCCACCTTGCCTGCTTCCAGGGCAGCCAGCACCTCCTTTTGCTCTCGCGGACTGCGGAACCGGCTCAGCATCTCGACGCGAATCGGAAACGCCGCCATGCGGCGCCGAAATGTCTCGTAGTGCTGGAAAACCAAAACCGTGGTGGGCGCGAGCACGGCCACCTGTTTGGAATTGGCCACAGCCTTGAAGGCCGCGCGCATCGCCACCTCAGTTTTTCCATATCCCACGTCGCCGCAAAGAAGGCGATCCATGGGCGTCGGGGTTTCCATATCGCGTTTTATATCGGCAATCGCCGTCGCCTGGTCGGGCGTCTCTGAAAATTCAAACGCATCCTCGAATTCGTGCTGCCAGGGCGCGTCCGGAGCGAATCCATACCCCGTTGCCGTCTTTCGCTCCGCGTACAATTCCAGCAATGTGTCGGCAAGATCGGTCAGGGACTTGCGCACGCGGGTTTTGCGCGCGGTCCAAGCCGTGCCACCTAGACGATCCAGTTGCGGCTTGGTGCCCTCCAGGGAGCGATAATTCTGAACCAGATCCATTCGTTCCAGCGGAACATACAGCCGCGCGTCATCGGCATACTGCAAGCGCATGAACTCACCGCGGCGGCCATCGCTCTCGATCGTCTGCAGTCCCTCGAATTGCCCGATTCCGTGGTCCACGTGCACCACGTGATCGCCCGCTTTCAGCTCGCTGAAATCACTGAAGAAACCTGCAGTTTTTGGGCGCTGCCGCGGCCGTTCGTGCGCCGGTGCGGTCTCGAAGAGATCGCCGGTGCCGTAGAAAGCCAGCTTCGCCTCCGGGATTACAAATCCCTCCGGCAGCGGGGCGCGAAGCAAGACGGCAGCCGGAGCACTTCCCGAGGTGACTTCCTCGACAAGTCGCGCGCCGGTCGCGCTCTGTTCGAGTTCTCCCAGGCGATACGGGACATCATATTCACGGCAAAGGTCGGCGAGCCGCTCGAGCTCGCCGGAACTGGCGGCGGCGATCAGGACTTCGTCGCCGGCGCTGAGCCGTCCTCGAATCTCCCCCAGAAATGCCTGAATTTGTCCGTGATACCGCGCGGTTGGCTGAACCTTGAGTGTGCGGGGATCCCTGCCGTCCCGGTGCAGTGGCAATTCCTCCAGGCTAAACCGCTGCTGGCGATCGAGCGCTTTCTTCCACTGGTCTTCTGGCAAAACGAAAGGAACCGCAGCATCTCCGGCGAGTGAAGCAGAATCGGCCAGCAGCCGGTCCCGCGACTTCGCCGCCCTTTGGGCGATTTCCTCCGGTTCATCCAGCACGAGCAGAGTGCCTTCGCGAAGATCGAACAAGGTTGCCGCTCTCTCCGCCTCCGTTTCCTCTATGGCGGCCTGGAACCTAGGAAAATCGAGATCCTCATCATCACGCCGGCTTGCCGTTAACGGAAACTCGGTCAGCGGCGGCAAGATCACGCGATTGACCGGCCCGGTGGAACGCTGCGTATCAGGGTCAAATTCGCGCAGCGACTCCACCATGTCGCCTAGAAGCTCGATACGCGCAGGTCTTGCCGCCTCCGCAGGGAAAACATCGAGTATTCCGCCGCGCACGCTGAACTGGCCCTCCATTTCCACCAGTTCCGTTCGCATGTATCCGGTCTTCGCGAGATGCGCGATTACCTCCTGCAAAGAAATCTCTGCGTCCCGCGTGAGCGAGAGCGACAACGATTCATAGAATTGGGGGGCGGCGAAACTCAGGAGTGTGGCGTCAATCGGCGCCACTACGATCGAGCCTTGGCCGCTGACGAAACGAGCGAGCGTGGAGGCGCGCACCTCGAGAATTTCAGGGTGGGGTCCCGCGCCCACTCCCGGCAGCGTATCGAGTGCGGGGAGCAGCAAAACAGGCGCCGCGGAATTGCCGTTGAGCGTGCGATAGAAGAATTGCAAAACCTCCAGGAGGGACGCGGCTCGGCGCTCGTCCTCCACCAACACCAGGGCCGGCCGGCGCAGCTCTGTCGCCGCCAGCGCGGTGACAAGTGCTTTGGCAGGGCTCGTCAATCCCGCCATTTTTTCGGCAGGTGAACCTTGCCGCAGCGCTTCAAGCGCATCATCTATGGCAGGGAGACCTGCCAAATGGCCGAGAAGTTCGGTGACTGCCGGGAAAAGCATCAGTGGGTCGCCGGGTGCGAAGGGCTCTGAGGGAGCTTACGAATTTTCCGCAGAATGCTGGTTGTGGAATACCCCGGCTCCAGTGGTACGGAAACCACGCGTCCGCCCGCCCCTTCCACCTCCTCGCGGCCGACAATTTCCGTGGGGCCCCAATCGGCGCCCTTGACCAGCACGTCGGGAAGCAACTGCCTGATGAGCGCGCCTGGGGTAGGCTCGCTAAATAGAACGACGAAATCGACGGCTTCCAGCGCCGCCACTAATTCCGCCCGTTCATCCTCGGCGATCACCGGCCGCGAATCGCCCTTCGCCGTCCGCACGCTCGCGTCACGATTCAATCCCACCACCAGAACGTCGCCCAGCGAGCGAGCTTCCTCCAGCGTGCGAATGTGCCCGGGATGCACCAGGTCGAAGCATCCGTTTGTAAACACAACTCGACGCGAGCCGCGATTGGCGCGGCTGACAAGCGCGATCAATTCTTCTTGCGAAACAACGCGCCCCATCTGTTTCCACACGGGCGACATCACATCAACACCAAATTTTAACATGCGACGCCTGTTGCTCGCCGGGCGACAGAGCCCCGTCGCCTTCCTCTTCGGTGATATACTCGCCCCGATTGTTATTAAGACGGATTGCTTGCCAGACCAATCGCTCCGGGCTGATCGCGGCGGATTAACGCCTGTCGATGTCTCCAGCCGTCCATCCCGACTCCAGCCCTGGATCGCAAAGAGCTGAATCTATGGCCTCGCGGCGGATTGCCATCGTTGGCGGAGGACCTTCCGGAGCTCTGTGCGCCGAGCGGCTTGCCTCCGCCGGCTTCCAGGTCGATCTTTTCGATGAGCACCTCGCCTGGGAAAAACCCTGCGGTGGAGGCCTCACGCATAAAGCCGTCCTTAACTATCCATTCTTGCTCAATGGCCCGCACCCCAAAAAAATGATTCACCAGGTCCAACTGATCTCCGGCAATGGCGACCGGGCGCACTTGTGCCTCGACCATCCGATCGTCATCTACTCTCGTGCTGTCCTGAATGGGCTACTGCTCGAGCGAGCGGCAAGCGCCGGATGCCGGATCGTCCGTTCTCGTGTCAGCTCCGTAGACATCACCGGCGAAAGGCCGTCCTTCACTGCCGAAAATGCCATGCAGTTCGCCGATTTCCTGGTCTTGGCCTCGGGCGCGCGAAACTCATTTTTTCCTGCCACCCGCCCGCTGGCTCCCGCGGATTTGGAGATCACCCTGGGTTACTTCGTCCGCTCACACGCGGACGCCATTCAAGTGAAATTCGTGCGCGGCTTGCAGGGCTACATTTGGTCTTTCCCGCGCTGCGACCATCTCTCCGTCGGAATCTGCGGCAGCCTGGCCCGGCATACCAGCCGCGAATTGCATCAGCATCTGGCTCAATTCATGCGCGAGGAGCGTATCTCCACCGAAGACGCCCGCTTCTATAGTCACGTGCTGCCTTCCCCTCGCGCTCACACCCTGGCGTCACGCCGGATCGCCGGGCGCAATTGGGCCCTCATCGGCGACGCCGCTGGATGGGTGGATCCGATCACCGGCGAAGGCCTCTATTACGCCTTGCGTTCGGGCGAGCTCTTGGCAGAATCGCTCGTCTCCGGCCAGTCCGAGCTGTATCCTCGGCGCGTCCGCGACGATTTCTCGGCCGACCTCGAAGTTGCCGCACGGATCGCTCGCAACTTCTATCATGGAAACTTCTTGGGAGGCGCAGTTACCACGCGCATGATCCAATTCATCGCCCGCAGCACGACTTTTCGCACCATGATCGCCGACCTCTTCAGTGGGGCGCAAAACTACTCCACCCTCAAGAGGCGTCTCTGGACGCAACTCGCCGCCACCCTCGCAGAAGTGCTCGACAGCATTTTTCGCACCGCCAAATCGACCACCCCTAGCCCCAGCCCAGGCGATGCCTGATCCCGGCCTGCGGCGCAGAATGAACATCTCGGCGCAGACCACGGCTCCTAGCCCACTCATGGGGAGTCTTTAGATTAGAACGCGGTGCGGCGTACGGCGGGCTTGCGCGTTGGGGGCGGAATTAGACTTGCCATTTTCCGGATCATGGCCAGGACGAGGCGCTTGTCACCATCCGATAAGCTCGTGCTGTATCGCTTGATCTCCGAAAGGAACCGAATCTCGTCCTCCGAGAGCTCGCCCAGCATTTTCTGCGTATCGCGATCGTGCGCCGTCTCCGTTCCGGGGAAGAAATCGGCCAAACTGATGTCCATCGCTTCGGCTATTTTTGCCAGAGTCTCGAGCGACGGCACCGTATGCCCGTTTTCCACCCGTGAGAGGTAACATCGGAGGAGCCCGGTGCGGCGTTCGATGTCGCCCTGCGATAATCCTCGCTGGCCTCGATAGGTTCGGATGACCTCGCCGATATTGACTTTGGGCTTCTCCTTCGGCATCCGATCGTTTCCTTAAACGCGCGGTATCTTAAAACGTGCGGTATCTTACGCAGGCCACCATGGGCGCGCAAGAGGATTTTGGTCCCTCGTGCTCATGAGTACATGGGAACCGAGAGACTGAATTCCGGGTTAGAAGGCCGCGCAAGCTACCCTCCTGGTTGAACGCACGCAGAGGCAACGGGCCCGCTTCCTAATCGGCCATTCACTAATCAGAAAGAACCGGGAATTGCCAGGCCAGAATGCGCCGGGGTTGCGTGGGGATTGCCGAAACTCGCGCCTTGGCCTCGGAATTTGCCGCCACTACGGCGCAACCTGGTTGCAGACGTCCGGCTGGCCGCCCGGACAGCAGCTTGACCCTGCTGCTGTACTGTCTCTCTGTTTGCGTGATTTGCTGGCCAGGATATTTGGTCGTCTTCGCTTGGTTCCAAAGTACGGCGCGCGATCCGCGATGGTCCTTTGCCGCGGAACTTAACTCCGTGTTCGCGCTCGGTTTCGTATCGACATCGTTCGAGGGGATGCCTCCATCGGCAGATGCAGCGGCGAAGCTGATGGAGAGAATCTCGCCGATATCATAAAGTCGAATCTTTCCGTTCGCTTCAAACTGCACGGCACGCTCAGTGCCGCCCAGATATTTCCCTTGCACGAAATTGCCATTTTTCAATTGCAAACTGTCGGCGTGCACTCCTGGCACGAGAAGCAATAAAATTCCAGCCATGGCTATCAAAATTGTCCGGAGATGCCACATGGCGTCCTCCTGGTTTCTCTGAGGTGAGCCCTTCGTGGCCGCGACGGCACTTCACGAAGTCCGCCTGGACTAGAGCTTTCAGGATACACCCGTCGCGTGGCTGCAAGCGCTAGTTTATCGAGGGGTACAGCAAACCTGGTATGCAGCAGTTGTGAGGATCTTCAATCGTGTGGCTCCCGCCGCGTTCAATAAATCCGCAGCGGGAGCCAAGCGCCTAAAACCGGAACCACACTACTGCGGCCCGAGCTCCAAAATTACAAACGAGTTTGGAATTGGCTGGGGACGCGGACGTGGATTATCCGCAGTCGGCGCGCCCGCAGGCTTATAGTCCGCCGTTTCGGTGAAGACGTGATGCGTCTTCGGATCGAGCGCCATCGTACGAGCGCCAAATTGCGTGTTGACGTTGCCCACGATGGTGTATTTGTCCGGTGAGTCCTGGTGAATAACGGTCAACAACCCTTCCCGGCACGTCGCAAAAATTAGCCCCGTTCCCGGATCGAACCCATTGCCGTCGGGATCTCCCCCGATGGCCGGTGTGGCCACCACTTTGCCCGTGTCCGGGTTGAACACCGCGATCATCTTGTCGCACGCAGCAAAAAAGCGATGGTTCTTGGTGTCTGCTGAAAGAGCGGACGGGCCGTCACAAGGCGCGAGAGACCAGGTCCCCTTCACGGCCAGTGTTTTGGTATCGAACTCCATGATGGAACTCTTGTCTTCCAGGTTGACGAACATGTTGCCCCGGCCGTCCAGCGCCGGCTCCTCTGGTCTTCCACCCAGATTCACCGTGCCTACAACTTTGTCCGTGGTGGCGTCGATCACGGTGGAGTTATTGCTCTTGCCGTTCATCGTGAACACCCGCTTGGTTGCGGGATCATAGATAATCGAGTCTGGGTTGTCGCCCGTGGTCTTGATCTCGCCAATGGGCTTCAGCGTTTTCAGATCAAAGACGGTCACCGTGCCCGCTCCCCCGTTGCTGGTGTAGCCCTTGTTCAGGTCCGCCACAATCGCCGCGCCGTGAATCCCTTTTGTATTCGGCAGGTCGCTGATTACCTTGCCGCTCACCTCATCGACGATCATCATATGATCGCCGCGTGCCACGTACAGGCGATGTGCATCGGGATCCACTCTAATGTAGTCCCATCCGCCTTCGCCTCCCACCGGGATTCGCCTCAGCACTTTGTAACTCTGAGCCGATGCTGTGCCCGCGGAGATAAGCACCAGCGAAGAAGCAAGTACGCAGGCCCAGCACAACCGTCCTACGAAACCTCGCCGCCCCATATAAGCATCCTCCTTACTTGCTGAATGGGCCCCGCTGCATCATTTTCGGAACCCTATTCGGATCAATTCCCGCACATTTCGTCACAGACTTCGTCGCTCACCTCTACGCCTCGACGACCAGCTGGCTCTTCCGAGTCATGAAAAACTCCATCGCCGGCGTGATGACGAGCGACAAAATCATCGAAATCAGGATCCCTCCGATGACCGCAATGGCCAGAGGTTGAAGCATCTGCGAACCCGAGCCGATGGCCAGCGACAGCGGCAGCATGCCGGCCACCGCGGCCATCGCCGTCATAACAATCGGACGAAGCCGGCGCCGTCCTGCCTGCACCAGGGCTTCTTCGGCCGAGAAACCTACAGAACGGAATTTCTGGTTCGCGTCGAGCAACAGGATGCCGTTCTTGGCCACGATGCCGATCACCATGATCAACCCCATGAACGAAGAGACGTTAAACGTCGTGCGCGTAATGAGCAACGCAAAGAAAACGCCGGAGGTGGAGAGCACCGCCGATGAGAGAATCGCCAGCGGCGCGGAAAATGCCCGGAACTCCAGCAGCAAAACGACAAAAACAAGAACCAGAGCAAGCAGCAGCACTACCACCAGATCGTGAAAGGACTTCTGCTGCTCCTTATAAGTTCCTCCGTACTCCACCCGGATCGATGGCGGCAGTTTCAGATCGCTCACCGACTTTTGCACTTTGGCAACGCCTGTCCCCAGATCGAGTCCTTCCAATCGGGCCTTCACTTCTACGTCCCGCTGCAAATTATCGCGAATGATTTCCATCTGTCCCGGGAGTTCGCTGATATCCGCTATTGCCCCCAGCGTGGCCGTTCCGCCGTTTGAATTCACAAGAAGCGTATTCTTCATCGCTTCGAGCGAAGATCGGCTCTGTTTGGGGTAACGCACCCGCACGACGTACGGCCGGTCGTTAATGACTACCGGAGTAGTTGCCGGCTCGCCGTCGACGATTGCGGAGGTCACTACATTGAGCTGATCGGTCGTGAAACCTGCCTTCGCCGCTCGCACCGGATCGACCGCAAAAACCACGGCTGGACCGCTCGTCGTACTGTCTATGCCATTGTCGATATCGACGACGACCTTCTTCCGGTTGACTTCAATGGCGCCGATGGTATCCGCCACTCGCGGCGCCCATTGGTTCATGGCCCCTACATCGTCGGTGTAAAGCTTGACCACGATCGGCTGGGGCGCCCCAGTCAAATCGCCAATCATGTCCTCCAGCACCTGGTGGAAATCGACATCAACCGCAGGTTCAGCAGCGGTGACCTTCCCCCGCACTTCCGCAATGATCTCGTCTATGGGACGGCTGCGCTGATCCTTGAGTTTGACAGATATGTCTCCGGTGTTCACCTCGGTCACAGCCGCCAAGCCCAATTGCAGGCCTGTACGCCGAGAAATGCTCTCCACTTCGGGCACGCTCCGCACGATTTGCTCCATATGCGAAACCATTCGGTTGGTCTCCTGAAGCGAACTGCCGGGCGGTGTCACATAGTCGAGAATGAAGCCGCCCTCGTCCATTGCCGGAAGCAGGTCACTCCCCAGCGCCTTGTAGCTAAAGTAAGAAATGACGATCAAAATCGCGCAGAGGCTTCCAAGCCACACCGGATGCGCGAAAGCTCGGCGCAGCCAGCGCTCATAGAACTGGATAATGCGCTCGAACCACCCTCCTCTCAGAGAGGCTTCCTCAGCCGCCATCATGCGCCGGATCTGTTCCATCTCCGCCGATTCGGCGCCGGCCGCTTCCACATGTGGCATCCGCCCTTGCGGCCCATCGACGCCGTTATCGAATTCCTCCGGGCCTCCGTTCGTTCCGTTCGCCCCGTTTATCTCCGGTACGGCAGCGGGCTTTCCGCGCCGGATCAAAAACGTCCCCAGATTTGTGGTCCAGGAGAGCGCCAAGACCAGCGACGTCAGCAACGAAACGCTCATGGCAATGGCCAGAGCGCGGAAGAACGTTCCCGTCACGCCGGTAATGCTGATCAGCGGCAAGAAAACCACAATCGGCGTCAGCGTCGAACCGATTAGCGGAACGGTCAGTTCCTTCAAAGCGCTGGCCGTGGCTCGCAGCGGCCCTTCACCGCCATCCCTGTGCAGAACGATGTTCTCCACCACCACGATCGCGTCGTCAATCACCAATCCGCCGGCTGCGGCGAGTCCCCCAAGCGTCATCATGTTGAAACTCTGTCCCATGATTTTCATCACGATGAACGTCACCATGATTGTCACCGGCACCACCAGGCCGGTCATGATGGCCGTGCCCCAGTCTCGCAGGAAGAGCCAGATAATCAGCCCGGCCAGAAAAAGTCCGATGGCGATCGCATCGCGCACGCTGCCGATCGACGCCTTGACGATATTGGACTGATCGTAAAAGACCCGCAGGTCCACGCCGGACGGCAGGCTCGGAGCCATATCCTGGATCGCCTGGTGAACTTCATTGGCCACTTCGACGGTATTGCCGTCCGGCTGCCGGTTGATGCTCACCAGCACGGCGGGCTTTCCATTCGCCGTGACCACCGTGTATGCAGGCGCCGACGAAGGCGAAACCGTGCCGATATCCCTTATTCGCACAGGGACGTCGCCATTGGTCTTGATCACGATATCCCCGATCTGGTCGGGGCTTTGCGCTTGTGCGGTCACCAGACCCAGGAAGAGCTGGTGATTGCGGCTGAGCAGGCCCGGAGAATCGATCAGGTTCGTGTGATTCACAGCATCCAGAATGTCCTGCAGCGCCACATGCGCCCGGAGCATGCGCGCCGGATCGGGCGTGATTTGAAACTCCGGCTGCTGCCCGCCCTGCACCAAGACGCTGGCCACCCCGGCCAGCCGGTTCAGGCGGGGCTTGAGCTGGTAGGTTGCCAGTTCCCAGAGTTGTGTCTGGGGAACTTTGTCCGAAGTGATGCTGTAGCCCAGAATCGGAAAGCTCGCAAAATCGAGCCGGTGCGCCTCGATCTGAGCGGTCGAGGGCAACGTGCTCTGAATCCGCGCGATTGCCGAATCCACTTGCTGGAGCGTCAGGATCATGTCTACGCCCCAGTCAAAGTCCAGGTCGATTTCCGCCGAACCGCGGCTGGTAATCGAGCGAACCTGCAGCAACCCGGGAACGCTATTGACCGCCTCCTCGATGGGCCGCGTAATCGTTACTTCCATCTGATTGATGGGCATGACGCCGTTATCCACGCCGACGATGATTCGCGGAAAGTTCGTGGTGGGAAACACGGCGATGGGAAGCGTGAAAGCCTCGTATATTCCGACCACCGCCAATGTAAGGATCATGAAGATGATCGATTTGGAATGACGCGCAAACCAGTAGTGATTGGGATCATTGATCGGCGCGACACGGCGCGGCGGGGTCAAGATCGTAGTCCCCGCCTTGACTGAGGTCGTTGTCGTTATCTTGTTGTCCATGGAATGTACCGTCAACCTGCTCCCAAAGTCCTAGAGCGCTGGAACCGTCCGATCGCGGCGCATGGCCATCCGTCTCATTGGTTCTCGTCGTCCTCTTCTGGAATATTCGGCGGAGCCGCGACCTGTATGTTCGTCTTCGCCAGGACCGGATCGTCTTCTTGCGAAAGCGCGAAGGCGCCCACGGTCACCACGCGCTCTCCGCCCAGCAAGCCCTCCGTGATCTGCACGTCTCCGGCATCTCGGATCCCAACTTTCACCTTCTTCTTGTGCGGCTTGTTGTCAGTATCCAGAATAATTACCGAGGTATCCCCCTGCGAACTAGTCAGAAGGGCCTCGGCCGGAATCACGATGGCGTGTGGGACCGCCTGCGCCACGATTTGTACCCGCACGCTACTTCCCGGCTTCAAACGATCGCCGGGATTGGGAGCCTGCACCCACACCTCCACCGTCGTGCTGTTGGGATCGAGTGCCGGACTCACCAGGCTGACCTTGCCTTTGAGCGCTCCCGGCTGGCCCGGCACGGAGATCGTCGCGGCGTCGCCCACCTTGAGCTGCGACGCCTGCTGCTGATCGATGTGCGCGCGAGCCACGATTTGCGACAGATTCATTACCGTAATGATAGGTCCCGAATTCGAAGCCATTTCTCCGGGGTAAACGGGACGGTCCGTAACCACGCCGTCGATGGGGCTCACGATTCTGGAATAATTCAAGCCAACTTCCACCACGGCCTTCTGCCCTTTGGCCGCATCCAGTTGTCCTTCCGCAACTTTGAGGTCGAGCTGTTTCTGCGACGCTTCATAAGCGTTCCGCGCCTGGATCAATGCCACGTTGGCGTCGTCGACATCCTTAGCGGAGACTGCTCCTTGTTTATAGAGTTCCTGCCGCCCGTTATAGAGTTTCTGTGCCGCGTCCAACGTCTCCTTAGACAGCGTGAGGTCCTGTTTAGCCTTCTGAACCGCTTGCTCATAGCCTGCTTCAGCCTGGGCATAGGCTCCTTCGTTTACTTGTTTCTGGGCGAGCAAGTCCTGATTCTCGAGTTCCGCCAGCAACTGGCCTGCGTGAACCTTGCTGCCCTTCGCCACGTAGAACTTCTTAACGGGCGCGCTGATCTTCGGTACGATCGCCGACTGTTCCAGCGGATAAAGCGTCGCTTCGGCGATCACCTTCCGTTCAATGGTCTCGTTCTCCGCCGCGCCCACCTGCACCGTCACCGTCGGCGACGCCTCTGCGACTCCCGCTTTGGAGCAGCCGGACGAGAGAAAACTCGCCGCCAGAGCCACCCCCAGCAAGCCGCCGGCCCAGCGGCTTGCGAAAATAGGTCCAGGGTTCATATGAAGAATCGCTAAGCGCATTGCTTTCTTATCCCCGCTCATGTTCCTGTCTCTTGACCTTTTCTAGAAAATTCCCGTAAACGTCTGTAAAGTCGCCAGCGCTGTCCGATAGCGTACCTGCACGTCATCATATGCGTTGCGGGCTACGATCAGAGTGGTTTGCGCGTCCACCACTTCCAACGTCGTGGATGACCCGCCCTGATAGCGCAGGGTGACCAGGCGCAAACTTTCCCCCGCCAAATCCGCAGTCTGCCGAAGCTTCTCTACCGCCTCGCGTGCTACGAGAGCTTCATTATATGCCGCATAGAGCTCAGCGAGTACACGCCGCTGGGTCTGGCTCAGCGACACCTGGGCCTGTTGCTGCTTGAATTCGGATTGGCGCAGCTTGCTGCGCAACGTTCCCCAATCCCAAAGCGGAACATTCAAAGAGGCCTGAATGTAATAGCCCAGGGTCGGCGTAGCGCCGGCCTCGGGAAGGGCTGTGTACACGCAATGTAACGCGACGCAATTCGCTTCAAGACCCCAAACAGGATCAAAGGATACGGCGGGCAGAAACGCGCTCCTGGCGCCTTTCACGTCCAGATTGGCCTGACGGAGAGATTCCGTTGCCACCCGCACATCCGGATTCAAGCGCCCGGCCATTTCTTGTACTTCGCCGAATGTAGGCAACGGGCGGGGCGTATCCAGATCGTCTACCGCCGCGAAATTTTCATCCAGTGTCGGAAAGATGAGGACGGACAGACCCAGCCGGGCGTCCTCCATGCCTAGATTAGCTTCCGAGAATGCCGTCTCCTGCTGCTGATATTGGATCTGCGCTTTGATCACGTCGCTGTGTGGCGCTTGGCCGGCCCGTTCCGTTGCTTCCGTTAACTGGAGAAAACGCCTTGCCTGCTGCAGCGCCTCTTGCGCGGTGGCATACTTCCGCTGCGCGATCACCAGCGCATAGAAGGTCTTCGTGACCGTGACGGTCAGCCCGCGGCGGGCTATTTCCGCCTTGGCCGCCGCGATCGCTTCCGCGGCCTGGGCCCGCTTGTAATCGGTGCCCATCAAGGTGTTCGCTGTGAGATCCTCATGCAGCACACCCCATTCACGGTAGACGTGCACGCCGTCGTTCGTGACGTACCTGCCGTTCGGAGTAATTCCGTTGCCCTGCGTGCCGAGATATTCGCTTCGGAAGCCGAACTGTGGCAGTCGCGCATTCCTGGCCTGCAGGCGGTCTTCATGCGCGGACTTTTCGTCGGCAAGAGCCGCCAGGAATTCAGCGTTATTTTGCTGCGCCCTCTGCAGCGCATCCGCCAGCGTTATCGTAGCGGGCGGTCCGGTTTGCTCCGCCGGCTTGGGCGGATATACAAGCTGCACCGGTGCCTCGGGAGGCGTCTGAGGCGGCGGGGTTTGCGCGCTGCCTATCGAAGCTCCGGCGCAAATCAAGAGCAACACCAAACTATAACGAAACGCGGGAGGGATATGGGCCGTGCGGTGCGTTCCCCCGTAACTCTTTTCGCCAAGCAAAGATCTCTTGCGCGCAGCAATCACGTTGCTTTCCTCCACCTTCTCGAAATTTGTTCTCACGATTCTTTCCGATTTCTTTAAGGAGTTTCCCACTCGCCCTTAACACGACCGCTCGCTTGAATCCAAGAGCCTCTGCAGGCAGGTCCGCAATAGCCCAAACTATTCTAGATTAAGATCAGCTTAAGACGTATAATCCCGCCCTTTCAGGAAGACGCCCCGCCCGGCACAGGGACCGAACGGGGCGTCATTTACCGGGGTCTCAATAAGCATATTGTGGAGGCAGATACATTAAATAGAGCTTAACTCCGGCTGAATCGGAAGCTGGACCCTCATCTCCGTGCCCTGCCCGTCGCGATTGACGGCCTGAATTTGCCCGCCGTAGGCCGTCACCATGGCTTTGCAGATCGCCAATCCCAGCCCAAATCCTCCGGTAGAACGAGACCGCGAAGGATCACCGCGATAGAATCGCTGAAAGACATGGGGCAACTGTTCCTCTGGAATGCCCGGACCCGAATCCTCCACGGAAACGCACGCTGTGCTACCGCCGTTGCGCACTACCTGAATCGCCACTCTCGATCCCGCCGGACTATACTGCAGCGCGTTCTCCAGCAGATTCACCCAAATCACTTCCAGGTCCTCCGGATCGGCCTGCAGGTGAACCTCTTGCGGAGCAATCAATTCAATTTCAATGTTGCGCGCCTGGGCCAAAGCCTGGATTCGAGAAATGGCCGCCTCGCAAGTAGAAGTGACTTCGGTAATGCCGAGCCTGCGCTTCATGCCGTTTTCAGCCCACTGTTCGATCCGCGCCAATCTCAATAGGCGCCCGAGCAAATCTTCCAGCCGCCCGCAATCCTCCAGCATGCTTTCCAAGCCGGCGCGATATTCGTGCTCCGGACGCGGCCGCTGCAACAGGGTTTGCAACGTCGATTTGACGATCGCCACGGAGGTCTTCAGCTCGTGAGCGGCATCGCTGGTGAAATCGCGCTGCTGGCGGAAGGATTCCCGCAGCCGCTCCAGCACGGTTTCAATGGCCCCGGTAAGGGGAGCCAGTTCTTTGGCCATGGACGCCTGGGCCGGCGGCCTAAACTCCCAATTGAGCACGGATATCGCTCCCGCCTGGCCGGCCAATTCTCGCAGCGGCTCGAGCCCTCGGCGC
>Ga0209160_1000617_pt1 | contig 29778 bp, 31 predicted proteins | sample GraSoiAngelo_153_FD_186167 | JGI IMG/M metagenome (GOLD analysis project Ga0209160, IMG submission 186167) | Grasslands soil microbial communities from the Angelo Coastal Reserve, California, USA - 14_1009_12_40cm (SPAdes) (version 2) | ecosystem: Environmental > Terrestrial > Soil > Grasslands ...
CGACTTCATCGGCAAAGAGGCCCTGGTTCGCGCCAGAGAGCAGGGCATCACGCGCAAGCTCTGTCCGATCCTGCTCGACGAGGCCCGCTGGATCGCGCTCGGCGGCGAGCCGGTACGGGTCAATCATCGACCGCTGGGCCGGGTTACCAGCGGCGGTTATGGCTACACGATCGACCGGAGCATCGCCTACGCCTATCTGCCCATCGAGCACGCCGTTGCCGGTACCGCTGTCGAGGTGGAGGTGTTCGGCCGCTGGATCCCCGGGTCGGTCGCGGCCGAGCCGCTCTACGACCCGACCGGGGCCCGGATCAAGGCGTGACCGAGTCAGACCGCCTCCTGGCCTTCGCCATGGAGCTCTGTGACGAGGCCGACCGGATCGCGCTCCGGCACTTTCGGCGGGACCACGCGGTGACCACCAAGCCGGACCGATCGCTGGTCACCGAGGCGGACACCGGCATCGAAAAAATGTTGCGCGAGCGTATCGAGAAGTCGTTCCCGTCCCACGGCGTGCTCGGTGAGGAGCTCGGGAATGTGTCGGGTGATGGGGAGACCCGATGGATCATCGATCCGATCGACTCGACCAGCAACTTCGTCCGCGGTGTCCCGGTATTCGCCACCCTGCTCGCGCTCGAGCGGGCCGGGGAGGTGCAGCTCGGCGTCATCTCTGCCCCGGCCATGCGCGAACGCTGGCGCGCGCAACGGGGAGCGGGCGCCTGGTCGGCAAATCGCCGGCTGTCGGTGTCGCGAGTGGCGGCACTAAAAGACGCGCAGGTCTTCTACGCGTCGCGCACGGCGTTCCAGGCGGTCGGGAGGGAGCAGGGGTTCGACGCGGTTATCGGCTCGGCCTGGCGCGACCGTGGCTTCGGCGACTTCTGGGGTTATGCCCTGGTGGCCGAGGGTACGGGCGAGGCAATGATCGAGCCCGAACTCTACCCCTGGGACCTGGCCGCCCCGCTGGTCCTGGTCGAGGAGGCGGGCGGGCGGCTGACGGACTTCGAGGGGCGGCGGACCTACGACGGCGGTAATGCGGTCGCTACCAACGGCCTGCTCCACGACGTCATCCTGGAGAAGCTGAGGAACCCTCAACCCGAACCAGCGCGATCGCCCCATCAGCCACCATCCGGCGCAGGCCCTCGGGCGTAACCGCACCCCACATCCCCCAGCGTTCGACGACGGCGTCCACCAGCTCGGGAGTGAGCTCGTCGGCCCGAACGAAATGAACCCGGCTCTCGAGCATCGCGCCGGCTGCCGGCAGGCTCACCCGCACCCAGGCGTCGGTCCGCCAGCGCCGGGCCCGGAACGAGAAGGGGTCACCGAACAGGTAGAGCACACCGGGCGGCGCCACGATGAACCATACGTGGACGCTCCGCTCGGTCGAGCCCTCTCGCGAGCTGACGACGACCTCCTCCTGGCCCTCGAGCGCACGCAGGAATTGAGCCGGGAGGGGGGTGAGTTCAGCCTGATCCTGGGCGATAGGTATCAGTCTGCGCCATAACCAGGGCTTAACCTGCCCTTCCTTGACATCCGGTCCGGGAGATGGTTAAACGGGGGGTACACAAGCTGAACCCACGAAGGGAGGGGAACATGGAGCACACCCGACTCCGAAGATTCGACCGCGCCCGGCCACTGGTGATCCTGGCCGGGGCGATGCTGTTGCTGTCCGCCTGCGGGTCGACCACCACGACGGGGACCGCCGACGCAAAGACCGCCACCTCGGCGGCAGATATGGGCGGGATGTCGGCACTGGTCACGGCGGCCAAGGCCGAGGGCAAGCTCAATGTGATCGCGCTACCCCCAAACTGGTGCGACTACGGCGACGCCATCAGTGCCTTCACGGCCAAGTACGGCATCGCAGTCAACTCCGAAAACCCCAACGGCAGCAGCCAGCAGGAGGTCGATGCCATCAACCAGAACGCGGGCACCTCGACCGCCCCTGACGTGGTGGACGTGGGGCTCAAAGTCGCCGTCTCAAACACGTCGGTCTTCGCTCCATACAAGGTAACGACCTGGGGCGACATCCCGGGCAGCCTGAAGGAATCGACCGGCCTGTGGTACTCGGACTACGGAGGCTTCATGGCCATCGGCTACGATTCGAGCAAGGTCCCCGGAGGTACCATCAATTCCGTCCAGGACCTGCTCGGTTCTGGGTTCAAGAGCAAGGTCGCGCTCGCCGGCGACCCCACCCAATCCAACCAGGCCTTGAACGGCGTCATCCTGGCGTCGGTCGCCAACGGCGGTTCGCTTGACGACGTGAGCAAGGGTGTCGACTTCTTCCATCAGCTGAAGGTGGCGGGTAACTTCGTGCCTGTGATCGGCACGTCCGCCACTGTCAAAGCCGGGCAGACCCCGGTCCTTTTTCAATGGGACTACAACTCATTGACCCACGTGAAGGATGTCTCGACCTGGAAGGTCTTCGTGCCTACGAACGCGACGATCTTTGGGTCCTATGCGCAGGCCATCAGCAAGACGGCCCCCCACCCCGCCGCCGCGCGGCTCTGGGAGGAGTTCATCTACTCAGATGCAGGACAGAACATCTATCTCAAGGGTGCTTGCCGGCCGGTCCGCCAGTCGGTCATGAAAACGGCTGGAACGATTGATACGACTGCCCTCTCGGCGCTGCCGGCTGTGACCGGCACGCCACTCTACCCGACTCAGGCTCAGCAGGTCGCCGCGGGTACATACGTCTCGGCCCACTGGTCGGCGGCCATCGGTTGACGTCTGCCGGCATCCCCGCCGTTAAGGCCGCCGCTCGCCCCACCGGGGGCGGGCGGCGGCTGCGTCTTTCCTGGCTCGGGGTGGTGCCATTCTTCGCGTACGTTGGAGTGTTCCTGCTCTTGCCCACCGTGATCATTGCTGCCGGGTCGTTTGCCGCCAAAGACGGCAGTCTGACCATCTCCAACTTCACGTCAATCAACCAGCCATACCTGGTCAAGTCTTTCGTGAACGGCGCCGTAGTTTCGGTCGTGAGCGCCCTGGCCGGAGGGTTCGCCGGCGCGCTGCTGGCTTATGCGGTGGTCACCGGAAGTCCGCGTGGCCTACTACGGCGCGCGGTGACGTCGGCCTCCGGCGTGCTCGCTCAGTTCGGCGGCGTGACCCTTGCCTTCGCATTCCTCGCCACGCTCGGAACGACAGGGGTCGTGACCATATTCCTCAAGGACCACGGAATCGACATCTTCCCGAACGGTGTCTGGCTGTACGAGCTGAGCGGCCTCACCCTCCTCTACGCGTATTTCCAGATCCCCCTGATGGTTCTCGTCTTTCTACCGGCGCTCGACGGCATCCGGCCGCAGTGGCGTGAGGCGACCGAGAGCCTGGGCGGCACCACCTGGCACTATTGGCGATACGTGGCAGGCCCGTTGCTGGCGCCATCATTTTTGGGCTGCACGCTACTCCTTTTCGCCAACGCTTTCTCCGCCTACGCCACAGCGCAAGCTCTCATCTCGCAAGGCAACCTGATCGTACCCCTGGCAATCAGCAACCTGCTCACCAGCGAGACAGGACGCGCCCAGCCCGGACTCGCGAAAGCGCTCGCCCTATCCATGATTCTCATCGTCACGATCGTCACGGTCCTCTACGCGGTGCTGCAGCAACGAAGTGCCCGATGGCTGCGATGAGCGTTCACCGCCCGGACGCGCTCGAGTGAACAGCGCGCGCCGTCTCAGGCTGCGGATCTTTCGCATCACCGTCTTCCTGGTCATGGGTGCGTTCTTTCTAGTTCCGATCGGCGCCATGTTCGAGTTCTCGACGCGCGGAAACAGCCTGACCGCACCGCGGACGCTGGACACGTGGACGGCCATCATCAAGGTTCCCGATCTCGTCCAGGCGATCTCCGTTTCGCTGCAACTGGCCGTGATCACCTCGGTCGCCATGCTGGCTCTGCTTCTCCCGACCATGGTCTGGGTGCGGCTGCGCCTTCCCGCTTTGAGGAGAATCATCGAGTTCATCTGCCTGCTGCCGCTCACGGTCCCGGCGATCGCCCTGGTCGTCGGCATGGTGCCGCTGTACAGGTGGATCAAGATCAACGTGAGTGAATCGATTCTGATGCTCGCGTTCGCCTATCTCGTCCTCGTCCTGCCCTACAGCTATCGAACGCTGGACGCCGGTCTTGCTTCCATTGACCTCAAGACGCTGACCGAGGCGGCTCGCAGCCTCGGGGCGGGATGGGGCACGGTGATGCTGCGAGTGGTCGTCCCGAACATGTCGACCGCGATCCTGAACGCGTGCCTGCTCTCTGTCGCGCTCGTGCTCGGAGAGTTCACCTTCGCCAACCTGCTGCTCTACGAAAACCTGCAGGTGGCGATCCTGTACCAGAGCTTCGTCAGCGCCGGCACCTCGATCGCCGTCGCGGTGGCGGCCCTGATGTTCGCATTCGTCCTGCTGCTGATCCTGTCGTTCGTCGGCCGGCCACGGGAACGGGTGGCACGGGCGGAGGAGGCGGCTTGACGTGGTGAGCTCCAGCTCTGGGGCCAGCAGCCGTCCGTCGGCGCGCGCCGGGGTCGAGGTCCGGCTCGAGGATCTGAAACGGCGATACGCCGGGGTCACCGCCCTGGATGGACTCAGCCTGACCCTCGCGCCTGGCGAGCTCGTGGCCCTGCTGGGACCTTCGGGCTGCGGCAAGACCACCGCGCTCCGGCTCGTCGCGGGCCTCGAAGAGACCGACGGCGGACGCGTGGTCTTCGGTGGCGAGGACGTCACCAACGTGCCGGCCAACAAACGCGAGATCGGCATGGTGTTCCAGGCCTACTCGCTGTTCCCGCACATGACGGCGATGCAGAACGTGGCCTTCGGTATGCAACTGCACAGGGTTGGGGTTGCCGAGCGCCGGAAGCGGGCGAGTGACATGCTCGAGCTGGTCGGACTTTCCCCTCACGCCCACAAGTACGCGCACCAGCTCTCGGGCGGCCAGCAGCAGCGGGTTGCGCTCGCGCGCGCGCTGGCGATCAAGCCAAAGGTCCTACTTCTGGACGAGCCGCTGTCGGCCCTCGACGCCAAGGTCCGGGCGCGGCTGCGGGACGAGATCCGCCGAGTGCAGCTCGAGGTCGGGACCACGACTCTCTTCGTCACCCACGACCAGGAGGAGGCGCTTGCCATCGCCGACCGCGTCGGGGTCATGCAGTCGGGCCGCCTGGAGCAGCTGGGACCACCGATGACTGTGTACTCGCGGCCGGCCACGCCGTTCGTCGCCTCTTTCGTCGGTCTGACCAACCGGCTCAACGGGGTGGTTCGCGACGGTGCCGTCGAGGTGAGGGGAACGCGCCTGCCTCTTGTGCAAACCGACGCGACCAACGGGCCGGCGGTGGCACTGGTCCGCCCCGAGGCCGTCACGCTCGCGGGCGAGGGTGACAGCACCCCCGGACCCCTGAACGGAACCGTGATCGCGACCGCCTTCCTGGGCGCCACCAGCCGGGTGACCGTCGACCTGGGAGACGTGACCGTCCTCGCCCAGCTGGCGACCTCGGACGCCGCCGCCCACCCCGCCGGCACCCGGGTGCGGCTGGCGCTGCGCCCGGACCCGGTGCTGATCGAGAGGGACGAGGCAGCACCCGACCACGGGTGAGCAAAGCGCGGTGACCCGGGTCGTGCTCCTCGGGCTCGACGGGTTCCCCCACCGCGCCATTCGGCCCGATCTCACGCCGCGCATGTGGCGCCTGGCCCAGGAGGGCGGTCGAGCGCCCGAGGGCGGGGTGACCTCCCTCCCCTCTTCGACGGACCCGGGCTTCTGCACGCTGCTCACCGGTCAGCTCCCCGAACGGCACGGTGTCCGGACGACTGCCTGGAGGTTTGCCGATTTGCCCGACTGGGCCGGCAGCCGTATACCAACTGCGCCGACCATCTTCGAGCGACTGGCCGCGGCCGGGCTGCGGACAGCCGCGGTGATGGGAGACGACCGCGGGCTGCTCTGCACCAGGGCCGCCGGCTTTCGCTGGCCTCCCGATGATGCGATTCCCGAAGGCGTGCCCCTCGACGCCCACGGCTACCCGGCCAACGCGGCCGTACGCCCTCATCTCCTGAAGGTCCTGGAGGACCGCGACATCCCGTTCGTCTTCGGACACATCAACGAAGCCGACACGGTGGGACATGACCAGGGGCCCGAGAGCGAGGCCGCCTTGACCTGTTACCAACAGACAGACGGACTGGTCGGCGAGCTGCTCGACGCACTGCAACCGGTCTGGTCGCAGACCGTGGTCATCATCGTCTCCGACCACGACATGGAGGCTCGGACCCCAACGCCTCCGATCGATTTGACGGCCGACCCGGGATTTGCCGAGCTGTCCGACGGCGTCATCCCGGACGGCGGTGCCGCCCTGGTCCATCTGCGACCCGGGATTCCGCAGGAGCGCGCGGGAAATGTCCTGGCTCGGGTCGACGGGGTGGCGAGCTGGCAACCTGGCGGCCCCGAGCTCTTGATCCTGGGCGCTCGACCCGGATGGATCTTTGCCGCACCAGCGCATCCCTCAGGAGGCTTTCACGGAGGCCCGGCGACCGCCCGCACCGTGGCCATCGTAGGCGGCGGCCATGGAGCAGTGCCGCGAATCGCGTCGGCGATTGCACGCCGGCGTCCCCACCTGGCGACCTGGGCTGGCGTGATCCTGGATCTACTGGAGGTGCAAACGAGCGCCAAGGTATCCGGCGATCAAGCCCGAGGCGTCGTGTAGAAGCGGGCTGCCGTGACCGAAGTAGGCGCGCTCGAAGGTCAGTCCCGATAGGCGAAGCGGCGCTCTCTGCGCCCGGCGATGGTTGTAGTTGACTGTCCATGGGGGCCGGGCCAACCCGCGCTGGTTGTTCAGTACGTCACCGAGGAAGAGCGCCGATTCTTCTGGCGCGAACAGGCAGATGCTGCCGGGCGTATGGCCCGGTGCATGGATGACGCGGAGGCCGGCAATCGTATCGCCCTCGTAGAGCCTGGTCGTCTCGCAGGCCGCACAGGTCATCAGGTACTGCGCCAGGCCGGCGGGAATCACGTCGATCAGCCCCCAACCGGTCATCCGCTCCCTGGGCCGGCCCGGGACCAGGTAGGGCGCGTCGTCCGCGTGGAGGGCCAGACGGGCACCAGTCGCCTGGCAGAGCGCCAGCGCGGTCCCGCCGTGGTCCACGTGGTGGTGAGTCAGGATCACCCAGCGCAGCTCCTGCGCGGCGCGACCGTGTTCGGCCAGAAATCGAAGGACCGCCCTGAAGCTACCGGTGTAGCCGGGGTCGATGACGGCCAGGCCGCCTGAGCCTTCGTATAAATACGCCTGGGCGCCCCGAACCCCGGGGATGCTAGCGATCAGTGCATCCATTATTCCCGAAAGATAGGAAGTCCACAAAACGAAAAGAGGCCCCGCCGGACCGCCGGCGAAGCCTCTTCCCATTCGGTAAGTCAGCGACGCGTCGAGCTCAGCCTCCGTGTTGCCAGAAGTCCGAGCCCGAGCAGAAGGGCAAATCCTCCAAGAAGGGCACCAAACGGCAGGGGACTTGAGCCGGAGGTAGGTCCACGGCCCGTCTGTGCGAGCCGGCTGGCGGCACTAACCACGACCGTCCCGACCATGTGGTCGTGGATCCGGCACATATAGGCAAAGGTTCCCGTTCTCGGGAAGGTGAACGTGAAGTTGTTCGGGAATGGTGCCGGCGCGTTGGCCAGGATCCCGGACGAGGCGACGGTCGAGGTGCTGGTGATCGCCCGCGGCCCCAGAGGACCCGGGATGAGGTGATTCTCGACCTTGTCGGGTGAGGCACAGCCAAACGCGGGAGGGCCTGCCGCCGGATTGGCGGCCGTGTCCACTGCGCCTGTCCCCTCACAGACGAACGGAATCGGGTCGACGCTATTTGAACCGGCGCCGTTGGGGAAGGTGACCGTATGAATATCGGACCTCGTTTTCGTGACCCACTTCACGCGATCGCCCTGTCTGACCCGGACCTGGCTGGGCAGCATCTCGGCAACTTCGACGTGCTGGCTTGCCGTCCCCGCCGTCATGGTGATGGTGCGCGAGCCGTCGGCGCTCGTCGTCACGGCCGCACTGTTTGCCGCGTTTTCAGCCGCGAATGCTTCCGTATTGTCGGCAGTGTATTGAGCCGCCGCCGCTGCCGAGACCTGCGCCGGGGTGAGCGGCGAAGCCTCAGAATTAGCTGGCACGACCGTGACGGCGCCCTGCATCCCCGGGTGGATCAGGCAGACAAAGTGGACCGTCGTCGGGGAGCTTGTGTCGAGGGAGATATTGACGAAGTAGTGGGCTCCGGTTGCCGTGGGCTGCGCGCCGGAGTTCAGCTCGGTACCACCGCCGTAGTGGCAGGGGCTGCCCACATCGTGCCCGCACGATGGATCGGGCCCCGGCGCCAGGATCGCCGGATTCAACTGAAGCTTTCCAGTGCCATCGTCACTGTCGGGAACCGCGACTGGGTGATCGCTGCCCCATGTGTTCGGGCCGGGGGCCGTTCCTGCCTTCAGCAACGTCGCCGTATGGAAGCCGTCTGGGGAACCTGGGTTCCAGGCAAAGTCCAGGGTGGCCCCATCAGGGATCAGCGTCGGGCTTGCTCCGGAATCATCCAGAGGGAGACCACGCGGGAAAAAGTCGACGTACTCGAAGTCGTGGCCGTTCGGCGTGGCGTTGTCCACGCCAATCGTGTAGGTGGTCGAGGTCGCGCTGGCTGTGATCGAGCTACCGAAAAAGCCAGCGACCATCGCCGACGACACCAACAGCCCACCCACTGAGAAGGTGCGTTTCCCCATTCTTCCCTCCTGTCCTCCGTGTCCAGAGCGTCACCCTAGGTGACCTTGGAGAACTATGGGAGGTTACTAAGGGAAAGTCAAGAAGGGCCCTCACCCCGCTCTCTCCCCCGGGGAGGGCCAGCTATTAGGATTGGTGGCCGGGATACGTCGGTCGCTGGATCTCGGGCCGGTTGATTCCGGGCTGAGGCACCTCAACAGGGGCGGGCGGCGGCTCCTGGATTTCCGGCCGGTTCGGCTCCGGGGCGAGCTCCGGCCCCTGCGGATCAGGGACTCGCGGTTGGCCAGGATTGGTGATCGCCGGGTCGGGCGTGCCGGGAATTTGTTGCTCCATCTGGGCATAATAACCGGGTACGGCTTTGACGGTTAAGTGACAAACTCAATATAATGATTTGAGTTCGACAGAGTTCGCTCCAAGGAAGGAGGGCGCGTCATGCAGACTGCTACGGCCCCCGACGGCAAACACGGTCTGATCGACCTGGCCCGGGTGGCGGTCGAAGACGTGGTTCGGCTTGTCCAGCAGGAGATCCAGCTGGCCAAGATCGAGGTGCGGGAGATGCTGGTCAGCAACGTGAAGGCTGCCATCCTGCTCGCCGCCGCAGCCCTGTGCGCACTCCTGTTCGTCGTGCTGGGCCTGGTCACGATCGCGCTCCTGATCGAGCCGCATGTCCTGGTGGGCGCCATCGAGACGGCAATATTCCTGGTTCTGGCCATCGTGCTGGCACTGGTTGGCAAGGGCCTGCTGAAGGTCGGGGCGCCGCCCAAGACCATGACCACATTGAAGGAGGATGCCGAATGGGCCAAACATCTACTCAAGCGCAACGGGAAGTAGAGAGGACCCGGGAGCACCTCACCCAGACGCTCGACGCCATCCAGCTGAAGGCGAAGCGCAACCTCGACGTCCGCACCCAGCTTCAGACGAATCGCGTGGTGCAGTTGTCGACCGCTGCGCTTCTCTTCGGGATCGCCGGGCTTTCGGTCCTGGCATACCGACGGCGCACCCAGCGCTCCGCCGCCGAGCGGCTCGTGCGCAAGCTAAAGCTGAACGACCTGCGCGACCGGGTCAACGACTTCACCGACGATGCTCGCGCCTGGGCCACGGCTCAGAGGCGGATCATCCGCGCGGACAGCAAGAGCAAACAGGCCCAGGTCGAGCGCCGTGAGAGCGTTGCCCAGCGGCTGCTGGTCAGCGCCCTGGAGGCGGCACTGACCGCACTGGCCGCCGGCTATGCGCGAAAGATCATCAGCGGAGCCAGCAGCCCGCAGGAGCGCGGCCGGGCCGCGGTATCCAAGAAGCGATAAGCAGGGCTACTCGGGGTTTCCATGGCTGACCGGGTTCCGGAGGACAACGGCCGGCCGATTTCGCGGACGCCCCACACGCGTGAGGTGCCAAAGCCCGAGAGCGGGCCCGGCCCCGAGGTTGCGGCGGTCCCAGAAGCCGCGCCTTCTCCAGGCAGGCCCGGCCCAGCCCGACGGACACGCAGCGGCAAGACGCGGCCGGCCGGCTGGCGACCACCGCTGGGTTGGTGGCCGCCGAGCGGCCGCGACCTCGTCAAGTATGGAGCCATCGCGGTCGCCGTCCTGGGGCTGCTCTTCATCGGCGTGGTCCTCTACGCATACGCCACGCTGCCCGACCCGACCAAGCTCGACCTGACCGCTGGCTCGGTCGCGATCGTCGACCGGCACGGCAACCTGATCGAAGAGCGTAACGCCCAGGGGAGCAGGGTGACCCCCGTCAAGCTCGCCGACATCAGCGAGAAGCTGAAGAACGCCACGATCGCGGTCGAGGACCGCCATTTCTACCAGCACCACGGCGTCGACTGGGGCAGGGTGGTGAAGGCCTTCTTCGTGGATGTCATCGCCCGGCGGCCCGAGCAGGGGGCTAGCACGATCACCCAGCAGCTGGCCAAGATCGCCATCCTGCAATCGCCCCAAAAGACGCCGCTGCGGAAGTTCCGCGAGCTGCTGCTGGCCACCGCCCTCGAGCAGCGCTACTCCAAAGACCAGATCCTGGAGCTGTACCTGAACACCATTTTCTACGGCCACCATGCCACCGGCATCGAGGCGGCATCGCAGGTCTATTTCGGGAAGCATGCGAAAGACCTGACCCTGGCCGAAGCCTCACTCCTGGCCGGTCTCCCCAACGGGCCGACCTATTACGACCCGCTGGCCCACCCGGACCGAGCCCAACAGCGGCAGGCGGTCGTCCTGGACGCCATGGTCAGCTCGCAGATGATCACCCAGGACCAGGCCGACCAGGCCAAGGCTGAGAAGCTCACCTTCACCTTCAAGGAACAGCGGACAACCCAGGCGCCCCACTTCGTCGACTACGTGTTCCAGCAGCTGGAGCAGAGCTACGGCGCAAACACCGTCGAGCACGGCGGCTTCGTGGTCAAGACCAGCCTCGACCTCAACCTGCAGCGGGCCGCCCAGCACGCGGTCGAGCTGGGCATTCAACGCCTCGGTCCGCTGGGCGCGGATAACGGAGACCTCGTCGCCATCGACCCGAAGACCGGCCAGATCCTGGCCATGGTGGGCTCGGTCGATTTTTACAACAACACGATCAACGGACAGTTCAACGTGGCCGCGGACGGACTGCGCCAGCCGGGTTCGTCCTTCAAGCCCTATGCCTACGAGACGGCCTTCAAGGATCACACCATGACCATGGGCGACATCCTCGACGACACCTCCAGGCACTTCGCAAACGGGCGGTTTCACGATTTCGACTTCCGTGACATGGGCAAGATCACCGCCCACAAGGCGCTTCTCCTATCCCGTAACATCCCGGCGCTGGAAACGATGCAGAAGGCCGGCGTCGATAACGTGATCGCCTTCGCTCACGAGATGGGGATCACCACCAACCTCAAGTCCGAGGTGACGACCGCCATTGGCTCGAGCGACGTCAAGATGCTCGACCACGTGGCCGGCTACTCGGTCTTCGCCACCGGCGGAACCGAGCACCCACCAATCAGCATCCTCGAGGTGACCGACCGCAACGGCAACACGCTGGACAAGCCGAACCCACCCCAACCGAAGCAGGTGATGACGCAACAGGAGGCCTACCTGATCACCTACATCCTGAAGGACTATTCGACCCAGTGGAACCTTGGCTGGAACCGCCCGATGGCCGGGAAGTCAGGGACCACCAACAACTACCGGGACGCCTGGATGATGGCGTACAGCCCGAATATCGCGATGGGCGCCTGGGTGGGCCATACAGGTCCGGGGAACCAAAACATGAACGGCGTCTACGGGACCATGGTCGGCAGCAGCGTGCTCCGGGATTTCATCAACAACGGCCTGAGCGCTGCCAACATCCCGGTGGCAACTTTCCAGCAGCCGAGCGGCCTGGTCTCCGGCCCGCCGTGCTCGGACAGCTCGAACGCCAGCCCCTCGGCGAGCCCGTCAGCCAGCTCGTCGTCCAGTTCGTCCTCGAGCCCGTCGGCCAGCCCGAAGCCATCGGCCCGGTCTTCGATAAATTCCTCAGAGAGAGAGCTATACCTGCCGGGGACGGAGTGCAAGGCGCCGCCGCCAACTCCCAACCCGACCCCGACGCTGGTCCCCAGCATCGTCCCGAGCATCGTACCGAGCATCTTGCCCTCAGCTTCTGAGAGCGCAACCCCGAGCCCGAGCGCGTCCGGTTCGGCATCCGCGAGCGCGCCGGCAGTTAGCGGCGCGCCCGCAGGTAGCGGAGCGCCCAGTCAGGCCGCAGCCCGCGCATCACCCGGCTAGCCAGGGCCTCGCCGCCGGCGCCCATACAATGAAGCTATGGCCCGGTCCCGGCAAGCCGGCAAGGCTGCCAAGCACGTCAAACCCGGCAACGTCATCAAGGACGTCACCGCGGAGGTCGAAAACCGCTTGTTGAACGCGGCCGAGGTGGCGACCGCGACCACGTCGGCCGAGGTCAATCTCGCTGCCGCGCTCGCCGACGCTGTGATCGAGCCGGGCTCTGGCGACACAACCTCGAAAGCTACCGGCAAGACAACGACGCGCCGGGCGACCGGCCGCAAGCGCGGCAGACAGAAATAGGGGAGGCCCCCCACAGCGGGCGCCTCCCTAACGCCGGTTAAGCAGCCGTCGCCTCCGTCGGGTTAATCGTCGTCGGTATCGGAGAAGCTGCCGTTTCGCTCGTTGACGAGCGCCGCGAAGGTTTCGAACGACGTGCTGGCCGGGTCTGATTGAAAGGCGAAGTGCTGGCTCGGCACCCGGGCCGACCAGGCGAGCCGCGCGTGCGTGAAGATCCCCTCGTACGTGAATCGGTTCGGACCTGGGTCGGTGGCACTCGTGTTCCCGGTCGAACCACTCCATCGCAAGGTGAAGGAGGCGCTAGCGCGAACCGGCTTTGTCGCGTGCGTGAGCAGCGCATTCGCGAGCGTGCCGTAGTCCAAAAGCGAAAGCCCCTGGAGGCTCAGCGAAGCGCCGTGGTCCAGGTCGCCCGCTTCTACCCTGACCCGATTGTTCGGTATGCGAAACGTCCAGAACAGGCCGTCCGGGGTGATCCCCGGATCGAAGTCGTGCCGCTGGTGCGTCCCGTCCGCCAGAGGATCAACCTGACCCTCTACATAGATATCCAGTCAGACGAAGCCGAAGGTTCCCCGGTGACGCCTGCCGTTGACAGCGATGTACTCGCCCTGCATGAAGCGGTTGTCACTATCAAAGGAGTACCGGGTCTTTTTTCTCGTGGCGGTGTTCCAACCCGTTCCCTTCCCCTGGACCGTAGCCATTCCCGTGACCCCTCGGAAGTTGAAGATCGACGAGAGTTCCGCACCCGGGCCGCCGGAAACGCTGTAGCCGAAGAAGCCGGGATTGGGCGGGATTGGCACCGGGTCGGCGCCGGATGCCTCCACGATTGCCGGCATCCACAACGGAGACGTGATCGCCGCGCCCGAGGCCGCGGCCGATGCTGCCAGGAACTGCCGGCGCGACATCGCCCGCTCCCAAAAATGCGGATGGCCGGCAAATGGTCCGTCTCTGGCCATGGCCTTCTCCTCTCTTCCCGTAACGCCGAGTTAGCGTCTTCCTCGGCCACGACTCACCGCGACAAATCGACGCTGCGCCGTCGCGCAGAGTTGTCAAGAACCAAACAGCTGTCCGGCGAACTGATGTGTGTCTTCTAGGTCAGGAAAGGATTGGGCGAACCGGCGCCCGAAGGCTATTCCTCTTGACCGGTTCCTTTGAAATAACGCAGCGCTCTTGCCCAGACTTGCCTGGCAACGAGCCGCCCTGCGATCCGGGCGTCGAGATCGTCCTGCTCGAAGTGGATCCCGCCATAGCGCCGGGACAGGCCCGCCTGGTCGGCCGCCTCCCGGAAGGTCGCCCAGGGCAGAGTCAGGTCTTGCGCGGGAACGGCCCCGGGTTCGACCTTCGAACTCCCGGCGAGGAAGGAAACCGACCCCCCGAATCTCTCGCTCCGCGTGAAAAGCTTCAGGATCTCGGCACCGGCGGCGCTGAAGGTGCTATGTCCTGAGCTGTATCCGGGGAAGGGCGGTGTCGGGAATGTCCTCGGCTGATACGGGAACCAATCACCGCCGTCGATCAGTCGCGCGCCCTGATTCGGCCCCGCCCAGGCAGGCACCTGTTGCCCGTGAAAGAGGTAGCGCAGCGCGGTGATCGGTCGGACGCTGTCGAAGGCTCGCTTGTTGTCCCAGCAACAGATGCTGGCATCGAAAATCGCGTTCGTGAGCGCGAAGAAAAGCTTGACGTCCGCTTCGACCCCGTTCTGGTGGGCACCGTGCCGGTCGCGGCGCGAAACAAACTGGGCAAAAATGTCCCAGTGCCCCGGGGGGAGTTCGGAGTGAGGCCCGTCAGCCCAGTACTCGGCGATCATCTTCTGCTCGTCCGTCAGACCGGCACTGACCTCGAGCAAGGCTCGGGCCTGGGTTGCGTAGGCTTCGGAGCCGTATCTTACGGGACCGCTCGGCGACCGTAGCTGGGCGGCAGAGGTGAGTGCGAACGGCGTCACCCTGTGCCATTGGGCGCCAACGAATTTCGGCGTCACCAGGTTTCCGCTCGTGTCAACGTAGCGCAGCGGCTGCCAAAGGTTGGCGTCGTGAACGGTCGATGAGTCGAAGCTGCCCCGCAAGTCCATAGGGTCATTGCGCGGCTGATAACTTGTGTAGTCCGAATACGGGACGCCGAGCAAACCGTTGACGTTGTCGCCCAGCTGGTTCGCGCCGTCCGAGTGGCGGAAGTCGAGGACGGCGTTGGCGGCCACGTTCCCAACGCCGGCCGGGGTGCTGACGTCGGTGGTGGTGTTGCCCGGGTCATAACCCAGGCTGGTCATGAGCGGGTCGAAGACGGTTGACCTGGAAGCCGGGAAGAGATCGACAGCTGCCCGATATGCGGCAAAGCTGATGGCCGTCCTCTGATCGGCAAGCCGGTGCTCTCGAGCTGGCCTGCGCAGAGAGCTGCCCAGGCGGGTACCAACGGCGCGGCGGTCGTAGGCGGCCCAAGCGTCGAAGACGCAGGTGTGGGCGATCGCGAGGGCCCGGGCAACCATTGGGGGACCGAGCTTCGACTCACGGACCCCCTGCAGGATGGCAGCATTCCAGAGCAGGACGATGCTGTCGCCCGGCTGGGACTCGGCCCGGGCGGAGGCGAAAACATCCAGGGGAAGGCGCCCCATCGCAGGCGAGGCTGCGGCCAGCGCGCCCCACTTGAGCGCGGTTCGCCGTGTGATGCGTAAAGGCTCGCGCCCGGTTATCTGTCTCCTCCCTTAGTTCACGCCCAGTATCGAGAGAGAGGCATGGCCACGCCCCACCTCCGCCCGAAAGATCGCACCGACTCGGGGGACTGTCAAGGCGGCGGCTCGAGATTTCAAGCGCAAGCTCAACCATACCGGCCTCGTGACCGTTTGGGTTAAGTGGAATGTGCAACCTCTTAAATCCTCTTGACCGACCTCTTAACTTCGCTTAGGGTGAGCACGTCTCGGCGTGAGCCGAGCCCCTGGCAGAGTCGTTTCTTTCAAGGGAGAAGGGGCCATGAAAGACCAAGTCAGTCGGCGACAGATCCTGAAGGGCGTTGCAGCCGCGGGCGTCCTCGGCGGGTTGAGCGTTCCTTCTGCTGCGTTCGCAAACGGGGATGAAGGCAACCGGGGAGGCAGCAGGATCAGGTGGGATCTGATCGAGCTCAACATTATTGGTGGTGCGCCCGAGATCAAACCCGGCGGGGAGGCGACCGCCAGGGCAGAGGATGATTCAGCCCTCAACCTCACGGGTAGTGGAACCTTCAGGCCCGGGCACCCCCGCCAGGTGACCGGTGGAGGGAAGTGGTCGACCGACAACACTGACGTTGGACCGAGCAGCGGCACCAATAACACCTACCGGGTGACCGAGCTGATCAGCTGGCATCCCGCGCCGGGAAGCCTGCCCCCGACCGCCGATGACGACATCGGAAACCGGGAAGATGCGCGCTCAGGACTGGCCGTACTGCGGATTGCGTACTCCGACGGGCTCGATGGAGTCCTGGTCGTGAGCTGCATGCTCCCGGTGGGCAGCCCGCATTCTATGGATGAGGGGTTCAACGCGACGAGACACTTCGTTAACTTCTTCCACCCCGACCCGCCAACCGCTGGGAACCACTCGAACCGCACAGCCTTCCACGTGCTCAGGCACGGCGAGGACGACTAGCTCTCCCGACGGACCGCGAGGAGAGATGCCTGCCGAGGCATCTCCCCTGATCTCGAAATGATCCTTGGATAGAGGAGGCGAAATCCCGTGGTGGACAATGGTTCGATTTTTCAGCGAGTCAGCCCCCTGAACCGTGGTCTCGGATGGCGGCGGCTCTGGCTCTGGGTGGGGGCTGCACTGGTGTTAGCTGCCCTGGTTGGCTCCACGTCGCGACCAATTAGTGCCGGAGCCTCGAAGGAACGTGATCATCAGGTGTCTGGCGGCGCCAGGACAATCATCGAGGGCGGCACCGGCGGGGCCGCGCCTCTACCGGTGACGACCGTTCTCGCCTTTCACGCTAACGGACAGGGAGGAGCTTTCGAGTGCCTCGCCCTGGCCCCAGCTACAGCCACAGGTGCCGAGAGCGGGACGTTTGAGGTCAACGCTATGTATGTGACCGGGAAGGTAACCTCCGTGCACGTAACAGGCCGAACGGCAGTCATGAATGGGACGGCGACCGTGACCGGGCTTGGAGCCACGCCGCCCGGGGAAACCACACCGTTCACTGCCTCGGTGACTGCGGGCGGACCGGGAGCTACCGTCGTCCTGACTGTCTCCGGACTGACCTTCCATGAGATTCTGTTGGAGGGCCAGATCACAGTCGGTTAGCAGACAAGGTCAAGCGCGCCGCCATCACCTGTTGCTCAGCCTGTCGCATTCTGTCGTAGGCGGCATCGTCCACGCTGACGAACGACTCGAAGAGGCAGGCTCTGAGCGGCTCGCCAGAGACGGCGCGGATGGCCGACTTGATGTCGCGACGCAGCCCGGCGTCCAGCCGGTCGCTGGCCACCACCGGCTGAATTGCCGCCGGCCCGAACGACTCAATGACGCGGAGCTCCGGTCGCAGCTCCGGGTGGCGGCGGAGCTCGAGCTCGAGCACCTGGGAGTCGATGGCCGAAGCGTCGACCTCACCACTGGCCACTTTGCGGATCGATTCCTGGTGCGACCCGGCGGCGACCGCGCGACCGAAGAAGGGCCCCCTCTCGCCCATCCTGGCCAGGTGGTAAAGCGTGGCGAGATATCCGGAGTAGGAGGTGGGCTCGTTGAAGGACCAGGAGTGCCCGCGAAGGTCCTCGAATCGCTCGACCGGGCTGCCGGCGCGCACGATCACATCGGAGAAATAGACCGGCTTCCCCTGGTATCGCGAGCCGCTGAGGACGGGCGCCGCCAGCAGCTCGATCCGGCCCGGGTTTTGCGCGACCAGACGCACATAGGGCCAGCCACAGATGAAGGCAACGTCGACAGAGCTGTCGAGGAGCTCATCGTAGCTCCGGCCGACCACCAGCCTGGCGCCCCGGCCGGTGACCGTGCCCACCTGTTCCGCCACGAAGCGATAGGCCTCTACCGAGGAGGGTGCGAGGTAGGTGCCGAAGATGAGAGGATCGCTAGATGCCCGGGAAGCGATTGGGGCATCTTACCCGATGAATCCGAAGACGGCCGACCCGTTTCCAGCCTATGACGCGGAGATCCGGCGGCTGCGCCGCCACCTGCACAGTCTTGATCCCGCGGGCTGGCGCCGGAAGAGCCACTGCGCCGGCTGGAGCGTGAAGGATGTGGTGGCCCACCTCTGCACCGACGAGCTCTACAACGAAGCCTGCCTCGATGAAACCCTGGGCGAGCTGGCTTTTCCCGGAAGCCTGAATGCCTGGAACGAGCATGGCGTGCGCCAGCGCCGCCATCTGACTCCCGCCGAAGTCCTGGCGGAGTGGGAGCGGCGGCAGAAGCGAGTCCGGCGCGCCTGGGGGCGGATCGGGGTTCGGGGAAAGGTCCCGACCTCGGTCGGTCCGTATCCCTTGCGGCTGCAGGTCTGGCACCTGGCGCGCGAGTACGCGATTCACGCGGACGACATCGAGCTCCCGGTACCGGCGCGCTCTAAAGCGGCTCGGGCTCGCTGGCGAATCGACTTCGGCCTGTTTGCCGCCGAGGAGGAAGGCGAGACGGTCTCCGCTCGGGTAAGAGACGGCGTGGTTGAGCTGGCGCAGGGGCGTAAGCGGCACGAGCTCGACCCGGAGAGCTTCATCGCCTTCCTGACCGACCGGCCCCAGCAGCTGCGCAACCCGGAGCAGCGCCGGCTGGTGGAGCGGCTGACTCGGTCGCGCTAAACGCCTTAGCCTGAGGCCCAGTGTCGCAAACCCTGGTTGGCGTGGTGGTTGCGCTCGGGGCGCTGCTCGTTATCTGGTACCTGGTCGGCAACGAGGTCATGCGCCGGCGAGGACGGACGCTCGCGGTCTGGTGCAAGCGCGCGCTCGATCCGCTTGGAGGGAGGCAGGCCATCCAATGGATCACCACTCACTCGTTTCGGCTCGAGGTCCAGGGGCTCAAGCCGCCCTTCACGGAGGGATCTCTCACCGGCCTGGCCGAGTCCTGGGACGTGCCCATGATCTGGGCCATCAACCGCATCAACGGGCGCCGCGACATGGTGCTGCTTCAGCTCGGCTTGCGCCAGCAGCCGATCTGGGGTCTCGAGCTCTACCGGCCGGGTTCAGTGCTCGCCGGCGACGCCCGGCACGCGGCCGCCCAGGAACGCTGGACCGAAAGCCCTCTAAGTTCATTCCGCCTGGCGTCGGCCGGTGGGGAGCTTCCGCGCCGCCTAGCAAATGACCTGATCTCGGAGCTGGGAGATCAGGCTAAGAACCTGGTACGGCTGTCGATCCGGCGCCAGGGGATGCACCTGACCCTCGCCATGAACGTTCCCGATCGAAGCAGCCTCTCGCCGGACGGCTTTGCCCGGCTGGTCCACCAGCTCTCGCGAGCTACCCTGCGTTACGCGACGCCGCCTCCGCCGGGCTGAAGACCTCCCGGGCCAGTCGGCGGAGCATTTCGGACCCGCGCACCTCGTCTTCAAAGAGGGGAACGATCGCCCGCACCTGGGAGTCGAACTTTTCCCAGATGGTCTGCATGTGCTCGTCCTGCATGGCTAGCCGGTTGCGGACGAAGGCAGCGCTGTCCGGCGTCACCACCGAACGGTCGATCCGCATGTTGACCAGCACCCCGCCGACCGGGATTCCGAACTCGCTGAACCAGTTGATGAAGCGGGTGATGACGGCGATGGGCAGCGCCTCGGGCAGGGTCACGAAGAAGAATGCCGTCTTCTTGTCGTCGGTCAGGAGCTCGCGGGCGTGCTCCATCCGGCCTCGGAACTCGACCAGGTAGTCCATCAGTGGGTCCTGCTCCTTCTTCTTGGTGAAGGAGAGCATCTCGCGCAAGCTCTGCGCTTCCTCGCGGCTCTTCATCATCTTGTTGACCCAGAGGGAGTAGACCTTGCTCATCCCCAGGAGCCGGCGAGCGTTCGCGGTTGGGGCGGTGTCGAAGACATACACGTCGTACTCGTTGCGAAACATCAGGTCGATCATGTTCTCGAACATGGCCGACTCTTCGAAGGCCGGGTTCATGGTGGCCGACTCGACGAACTCGTCGGCCTTGGTGCTGATCTCGGCGAATTTGAGGAACCACTGGATCTTCTCCCGGATCTCGCGCTTCGACCGTTCGATCGTGTCTTTCGTGTCGATCTCGTAGGCGAACAGGTTGGCGACGCCGTTGACGGGCGTGTGCTTGCCGAACACGTTCTGGCCGAGCAACCCGGAGAGACTGTGCACCGGGTTGGTCGAGGCCAGCAGCGTGCGCCGCCCCTTCTCCGCCGTCCAGACCGCGGTCGCGCCCGCCATCACCGTCTTCCCCACCCCACCCTTGCCTCCGAAAAACACGTACTTCAGGTCGGGATGGGTCTCCAGGTATCCGGCCATCGGGTCGGTCACGGCACGCGCGCCGGCCGGCGGGGCCGTGCTCATTGGCCGTACATGATGGTGGCGAGCCGCTCGATCGCCTCGAGCCCGGTGACATCGCGCTCCAGCTCGGGCACGTAGGCGAGCACATCCTTGCCCAGCGTCCTCTGGATATCGCCCATGTAGCGCTTCTGCATGGTGATCCGCTTCTTCAGGTATTCGGGCACGTTCTGGCCGGACAGCTCCTCGGGGAGCACCCGGTTGACCACATATCCCGAGAGCGGAACGTCGAAGCGGGCGAACAGCTCGGCCGCCTTGCGGGTATCGAGGATGATCATCTCCTCGGGCACGACCACGAAGAAGAAGGCGGTCTTGACCCGGTCGGTCAGGATCCGGGAGGACGTGTTGATCCGCTTCTTGATGTACTGGAGCTCGGCCAGGATCTGGTCCTCCTCGGTCACCTTCTGCCGCTTCATCACGCTGGCCACCTGCTCGTACTCGCGCATCTGCTCGCGCAGGTGGGTGATCTTGTTGATCCACTCGTCGTAGACCTTGGCCATCGACAGGTAGTAGAGCGCGTGACCTAGCGGGACCAGGTCGTATATGTAGTAGTCGTAGTCGCCCTTGACCACGATGTCGACCACCGCGTCGAAAATGGCGCTCTCCTCCATGGCCGGCTCGGCGCTGGCCGCCTGGATGTAGTTCTCGACCTCTTCCGGAACCTCGGTGAGGCCATACATATCGAGGATCTTCTGGCGGATCTCCTGCTGGTATGCCTTGATGTGGGAGTCGGCATCGATCTCCTGGGCGAAGAGGTTTTCCATGATCTGGACCGGGCCCTTGCCGAAGATGTCCCGCTGGAAGATGTCGGAAAGGCTGGCCTGGGGGTCGACCGAGAAGACCAGCACCCGCTTGCCGCTGCGGGCCAACCAATAGGCGGTCGCGGCCGAGAAGGTGGTCTTGCCCAGCCCGCCCTTGCCCCCGAACATGATGTAGCGACGCTCCGGGTGCTGGTCGAAGACCCGTTTCAGGTCTGTCTGCTTGGGGGTCTCGATGGCCATCGAGCTTCCTCTAGCCGAGCACGTCCGTGAGATCGCGCTCGCGCAGCATACGGCGCTTCCAGGTGCTGATCTGGGGGACGACGTAGGGCATCAGGCGCAGGCTGTAGTAGGGCGGCAGGATGGGGACGCCCAGCAGGTCCCCCATCGTGATCAGGATGAAGAGGTGCTCCATGCTCGCCCGGGTCCGCAGCGCCGTGCGAGACATGTCGTGGGAGGCCATCCCGTACATGACCTCTTTGGCGGTGCCGAAGACGCCGAACAGACCGCGCTTCTTCTTTTTCTCAGACTCCATGCAGGTCAAACTCCTCGTGTTCAAAGGGGTGCCGCTCCCGGAGGACGCGACGCCGCCAGGCCGGTACCGTATTCACAAGATAGGGCACCAGACGCACGGCGTAATAGGGCGGCAATACGGGAACCCCTACCAGCTCGCCCATGATCATGAAGGTGAAGAGGTTCTCCAGGTCCGCCCGGGAATGGGCGGCCTGGCGTTCGAACTCGAAGCCAGTGAAGCCGTAAAACACCTCGCGCAGGGTGCGCAAAAGCCGCCTTCCCTGGTGCAACACCAGGCTGGGCAGCGAGGGCCGGCCCCCCGGGCCGGCCCTCTGGTCCACCGGTCGCTTCGACCCGTCCGGCTGCGCTACGCGGTCACCCGGCCGGGTTCCGGCGCGGTTGCGATCGGCTGCCGCCGATATCGCCGGATCGCCCGGACGCCGTCGACCGCAATCAGGAGCGCCGCGACGAAGAGAAGGGCTGCGATTGCAACCGTGAGGAAGCTGCCGACGACCGCGATCTCGTGGCCGGCCTTGCCCAGCTGCTTGGTGAAGATCGTCACCCAGAGGTTGTAGCCGGTGACGAGGGTGGCCGCCATCGTCGTCACGTACATGAACACGGTCGGGAGCGCGGCATAGGTGGCGTTGCGATGCGTCGCAACCAGCCAGACGGTCACCACCAGCAGGCTGAGCGAAGCCATCAGCTGGTTGGATGCCCCGAACAGCTGCCAGATGTAGATCCAGGTGCCGCTTACCACCAGGAGCGTCGTGGCGGCCATGCTGATCAGGGTGCCCACGTGCTGGTTGCGGAAGATGGGCGCGCGGTCGCCCAGCCACTCCGCGAGCGTCACCCGCATGATGCGGAAGAGCAGTTGCGTGACCGTGATCACGATCACCACGAAGGCTGCCCGGGCGATGGCGCTGCCGTAGACCTTGCTGATCCCGAACACGTTGAGGAACCCCGCTATCCCGTCGGCAAACCGGCCGATGGCAACAGCGGTCGATGTTGTCCCGGCGGTGGTGACGGCGACCGAAACGGCTAACAGCGACAGGAGGCCCAACGTGAACTCGCTGAACATCGCACCCCCGCCAACCGGGAGCATGTCCTCCTCGCTCTCGATCTGCCGAGCCGTGCCGACCGAGCCGATCAGGGCGTGCCAGCCGGAGATGGCTCCGCAGGCGATGGTGACGAAGAGCATCGGCCACAGCGGCTGGATCGCGCCGCTAACCGCGAGCACCTTGGTGGGCCCTCCAAAACCTACGAACGTCGGGATCGTGAACGTCGAGACGTCATGTCCACCGGGCTTGATCCAGAACGCGAGGATCGCTCCGAGGCCCGCCACCACGACAGTCAGCGCCGTGATCCAGAAACCGATGTAGTTCACGGGCTGGGCGTACCGCCAGATGGGCAGGATCGCGCCAAGGTAGCAGAACGCAAACATGAACAGGAGCCAGAACACAAGGCTCACCGTGATAGCGACGTCCTGCTGGCCGGCCGGCCGGGTCGGGTCCAGGACCGTGATCAGGGCTCCCTTGGGCGGGGCGAAACCGTTCAGCCAGGCATTGAAATTCTTGAAGGCGGTTGCCACCGCCCCGGTCGCGCTGGCGTTGAGCAGCACGGCCAGCAGCGTGCCGCCCACGGCAATCAGGGTGACGAGGATCAGGTCGAGCTTTGCCCGGTAGAGCAGCTGACCGGCAAGCATGCCGAACACGCCCAGGGCGATGATCCCCAGAGGAACGATCGGATTGTTGAGCGTGGTCGCCACCAGGGTGCCGAAGGCGCCCGCCACCAGGAGCAGGTAGAAGAAGATGAAAACGAATAGCACCTGCCTTGTGCGCGGGTGAATCAGCTTATGCGCGATGGCGGAGAGGGAGTTACCGTCGTTGCGGACGGACAGCGCGATGGCACTGTAGTCGCTCGCCCACCCCATGAACATCACACCCAGCACGAGCCAGACCAGGCTCGGAAACCATCCCCAGAGTGCCGCCGCGGTGATGGCGCCAACGATCGGGCCGGCCGCGGCGATCGACTTGAAGTGGTATCCGTACAGGACATTGCGGCTGGTCGGCATGAAATCGACGCCGTCCATGTACATCTTGGCGGGCGTGGCCCGCTTCGGGTCTGCCTGGATGACGAGCCGGTCGATCCGCCGGGCGTAGAAGTTGTAGCCGACGAAGATGGCGACAATGCCGATGACGATCGCGACCAGCGTGTTGTTCAAATGATCCCTCCTTATTGAAGTCAGGCGCGCGTGTTGGCCAGGCTCTCACCTCCTTCGCCATCGCCCAGGCGGCTGCGCAGGGCGGCGTCAAGTCGCCGGCGGTCGAAGCCGATGATGCGGTCGCGACCGTCGATGATGAAAGCCGGGAACCGGTGGGCCCGGTAGCGGATCGCCTTGAAAAACCCCTGCAGCGATGCCGCGTCGGTGACCCTTACAGTCAGGCGCTCGCCGAATCGGTCAAAGGCCTCCCGCACCCAGCCGGAGATGGCCGCATACTCCGCCTGCAGGTCGTCCGGCAGGGCGGTCTTGCGCTCCTCGGCGTGGAGTTTTCGGCCAAAGCCGATCTGCCCCCAGACGATCTCGCAGTGCTGGCAGTGGTAGAACTCCGTCGGGGCATAGGCCAGGATCTCGACTTGCGTCGTGATCGGCTTGACGATCCGCAACCGCCGGCTGGGATCTGGCATGGGAGCCTTCCTTACAGCTCAGCCTTAAAGATACTCCCGGCTCACTGGGGGGTCAATTGACAGCCGAGGTGGCTCTTTGAAACGGCCGCTTGCTGTGCTACAAGAAGGGGTGTGGAAGAACAGATCGGCAAGGTGACCCACTACTTCGGGCAGCTCGGGGTGGCGGCCGCCCAGCTGACCGGCGAGCTCAAGGTGGGTGACCAGGTCCGGATCAAGGGGCACACGACCGACTTCAGCCAGCCGGTCGACTCGCTAGAGGTCGAGCACCAGAAAGTCGACCAGGCCGGGCCAGGGGACAGGGTCGCCTTCAAAACCAAGGAAAAGGCCCGCGTCGGAGACCAGGTTCACCGGGTCCGGCCGGGCTAGTCCGTTAGCGGGTAGCGGCGGCTTCCAGGTTTTCGATCGCGACCGGCTGGACCGGGTCGGCGAGCTCGAAGCCAAACACCTTCGAGTAGAAAAATAGCTCGCCCTCCAGGGCCCGTTTGATGTTCGCCGCGATCCGAAAGCCGTGCTGCTCGCCTTCGAAGGCGATGTAGGCGACGGGCAGCCGCTTCCGGCGAAGCGCCTCGACGATGATCTCTGCCTGTTTCGGTGGCACGATCCTGTCTTCCAATCCCTGGAAGAGGATCACCGGCGCCGTGATGCGGTCGACTGAATAGAGCGGCGAGCGATCGTGGTAGGTCTGTCTCGCCTCCGGCCAGGGACCGATCAGGCCCACGTCGTAGCGCGATTCGAACTTGTGCGTGTCCCCATGGAAGACTTCGAGCTCACTGATCCCGTAATGGCTCGCCCCCGCCGTGAAGAACTCGGTGGTGGTCAGCGCCCGCAGCACCGTGTAGCCGCCCGCACTCCCGCCCGTGATGGCCAGGCGCTTCGGATCGGCCAGCTCCCGATCGGTCAGATACTGAGCCGCGTTGACGCAGTCCTCGACGTCGACGACACCCCACTGCCCGTTGAGGCGCTCCCGATACTCGCGCCCGTAGCCGGAGCTCCCGCCGTAGTTGACATCGACGGCTGCCAGGCCGCGACTCGTGAAGTACTGGATCTGGAGGTCGAGCGCATCGGATACCGCCCCGGTCGGCCCGCCGTGGACGTGCACGATGAGCGGAGGCCGCTCGCCGGCCGGTGCCTGATAGCCGGGGTTTTGGGGCGGGTAGTAAAAGGCGTGAGCCGTCCTGCCGCGCTCGGTTGGAAACTCGATCGGTTGTGGGACGGAGAGGTAGGAACGGTCGAGCGAAAGCTCGAATGACCGGCGGAGCACCTCCACTCGCCCGGTCGAGCGGGCGACCTGGACCAGCGCCAGCGGTTCGGTGGCCGAGCCCGCGACGAACACCGCGCGCTGGGCCCCCACTTTGACCATCGGCATGATCACCGTGTACGGGGTGGCGATGGTGGTCAGCTCTTTGGAGTCGAGGTCGAGCCTGGCGAGCCGGCTGACCATGTTGTCGGCCACACGGCAGACGATCTGCTGCTCGGACTCGAAGCCATAGTAGGACTGGCCAAACTCCCACTGCGGCCCCGCCATCTCCGACTGGACCTCGAATACCGGCTCAACGCCCTGAGCGCGCCAGCGGTACGGGTTCCACCAGTTGCTGCGGTCTGACACGAAATACAGGACTCCCTGCGGCGACCACTCGGGTTGGGCAACCGACTCGCGCTCCCCGCCGGCGACTTTGCGGGGCGCCCGGATCGTGCCATCGTCGGTCAGCTCGGCCACCCACAGCTCGCAGCCATCCCACGGCATGTTGGGGTGGTTCCAGGTAACCCAGGCGAGGTGCGAGCCGTTGGGGCTCAGCCGCGGGGAGGAGTAGAAATCGTTGCCTGAGACCAGAACTGCAGGCTGCCGTTTGCCATCGAGGTCGAGGCTCACAATGGTGTTGACTGCCTCTCCTCCACGCGAGTGATCCTCGCGAACGCATACGAGGCGGCCCCGCGGGCGGTCGACGACCGCGTCCGCGTATCGCAGGTCACCGTCCGGGCTGATTGGGCGGGGCGCCGCCCCGGGGTCCTGCCGGTAGAGTCGCTGGTCGGCGTAGTTGGAGAACCACACCACCCCTTCCGAGACGGCGTAGGCGCCGCCTCCGTACTCGTGGACCCGGGTCCTGGCATTGAAGCCCGCCGGCGTGATGTCGCCGGTACGCCCGTCGGCCGTGCGGCGAACGATCACATTTCGCCCGCCTTCGGAGGGCCGCTGCTCCACCCAGTAGGTGTCGTCACCGTCGAGCTGGACCAGTCCGAAGCCGATCGAGCCAGCGACGATCAGGTCGGACGAGATCGGAGAGCGCCAGGAGCCGAATGGGGCCGTCTGTGGACCGGCGGCGGGTCGCGCGCTCATCCCCGGTAAGGGTAGCTAACCCCCGGGGCAGGGGGTCAGGCGGCCAGGCTTTGCTCGGCCGCCAGGGGGACGGTGAAGGTGAACGTGCTCCCCTTCCCCACCTCGCTCGCCACCGTGATCTGACCGCCGTGCAGATCGACGAGCCGCTGGGTGAGCGCCAGGCCGAGGCCGGTTCCCTGGAACTCGCGGCTGTCACCACTGGCCAGCTGCTGGAACTCATCGAAGATCCGCTGTTGATCCTCGGAGGCGATGCCCACGCCGGTATCTTCGACCGAGATCACGGCGAAGCCCTGGCCGGCGGCGGCTCGCAAACGCACCGATCCTCCCGCCGGCGTGAACTTGATCGCGTTCGACAGCAGATTAAAGATCACCTGCTTCAGCCGGATCACATCACCCGTCACACACAGGCTCTCGGACGTCTCCTCGGCGTCCAGGCTGATCTCTTTCCGGTCGGCCATCCCCTTCATCACGGTGGCGGTTTCGCGCAGGAGGTCGCGGACCGCCACCCGGCCCAGCCTCAGCTCCATCTTCCCCGCCTCCACCTTCGAGAGGTCGAGCACGTCATTGATCAGGGTCAGAAGATGGCGGCCGCTGCTCAGGATGTTGTCGACGTAGCGGTGCTGCTTCGGCTGCAGCGGTCCGAACGCCTCACGCTGCAACATCTCGCTGAAGCCGATGATGGCGTTCAGCGGGGTACGCAGCTCGTGAGACATGTTGGCCAGGAACTGCGACTTGATCCGGCTTAGAGCCGCCAGCTCCTTGTTGGCCGAATCCAGGTCGGCGTTCTTATGGGTCAAGGTCTGATTGAGGTCCGCCAGCGTCCGATTTACCTCGATGAATCCACGCTGCGCCATCTCGAAGGGAGAGAGCGCCTCGGCCATGAAGTCTGCGGCCACCGCCGCCAGCCTGGCTTTCTCCTCGGCCGTGCCTGCCGCCCGGAGCGCCGCGGCCACGGCTTTTCCGTGCACCGCGGCCAGCTCGATCAGGCCGACCCCGTCGGTGATCGCCTTGCGTCCGAGCTCGTAGGCTCGGAGGGTCGCCTCCTCCCCACTACCGGCAAGGTAGTCGCGCAACGCGGCTGCATACTCCGTCTCCATGGCGTCCAGCGAGGAGCTCACGCCTTCCCCCGGTAGCGAACCACGAGCACGAGGGCGTCGTCCGTCCCCTTACCGCATCGTTGGAGCAGGCGGTCGGCCATGGCCTTCGCCGGGGCGCCGGCCACGACATGCTCGGCAAAGTCAGTCCGAATCCCGTCGGTGGCGACCACCAGCAGGTCACCCGGATCCACCCGTCTGACCGAGCTCATCAGCGACGGTAGCCGGTAGCCGACCACACCGCCGCGCAGCAGCATGGACTCCCGCGCCGGCCGGGCCGCGGGGTCGGCTTTCAGGAACACGCCCTCTACATTGCCCACGCCCACCCAGGTCATGGTTTTTGTGGCTTCATCAAATCCGGCAAGGCTGAGCACCGCACCGCGCGTCAGGCGGAGAGCGCGGTCGCACCGCTCCAGGAGCGCGACGAGAGGCTCACCCGTCCACCTCTCAATCGTGGAGATCGCGGTCTGGGCGACCACGGCGGCGTCGGCGCCATGCCCAAGCGCGTCCACCACGGCGACCAATGCCCCGGCTTCGGTGGTCTTGACCAGGTGGAGATCCCCGGATTGGGGCTGGCCATCGAGCGCCCGCGCGGCAACGCCCCATTCGAGCAGACCCGGCGCGGCCGGGGTAGTCAGGGCCTGCGGTTCCATTTCTTCATGGTCACGGTCGTCCCCCGACCCACCTCGGAGACGATGTTGAAGTCATCCATGATCCGCTTCGCGCCGGGCAGCCCGAGCCCCAGGCTCTTGCCGGTCGAGTAACCGTCCTGCATGGCGCGGTCGATGTCCGGGATACCTGGACCCTGATCGCGGCCGACCACCAGGATTCCGCGGAGGGGCCCGTCCTGGATCTGCCGGAGCAGGATCTCGCCGTGGCTGGCATAGATGAGGATGTTGCGCGCGATCTCCGAGATCGCGGTTGCGATCAGGGTCAGGTCGCCGGGACGAAAGCCGAGCTCGGTGGCGAGAGCCCGACCCTGCTGGCGGGCCATGACGATGTCCATCTCGGACAGGATCGGAACGAGTGTCTCAGTGAGCACGGGTCGGCGAGGTGCGCGCTCGGTTGAGGGCCTCGAGTCCCTCTTCCAGGTCGAGAGCGGTCAACACGCCTTCCAGCCGCAGACCGAGCTGGACCATGGCGAAGGCGACCTCCGGCTGGATCCCGACGATCACCGTCTCCGCCCCTCGGAGCTTGACCATGTGGGCCAGGTTTCGAAGGGAGCGGCTGGCAAAGGAGTCCATCACGTCGAGCGCGGTCACGTCCACGATCACTCCTCGGCTCCGCAGGCGGCCGACCTTTTCGGTCAGCTGATCGCGGAGCTGGACCAGGTCGGCATCGGTGAGGGCGGCCTGTACCGAGGCAATCAGGACGTCGCCCTGCTTGAGGATTGGGACTTGCATGATTTCGTCAGGCGGCCGGGTGTATCTGCCGGATGTCCGGGCTGTCCTGGAGCACGCGGTATCCGAGCAGGTGCTCGGCCTCCTCCAGGCCGCCCTGGAGGTCGCCGACCGTGTTCAGCTTTCCCAGCTCGACTCCCAGAGTGACCAGCGTCTGGGCCACCTCGGCGGAGAGGCCGGTAACGATGGCAGCCGCTCCCATCAGTCGCGCCGCTTCCACGGTCTGGACGAGGTGGTTTGCCACCCTGGAGTCCACGGCCGGAACACCGGTGATGTCAAGGACCACGACCCGGGCCCGGTTTGCCCGGATGGCGAGGAGGAGCTCTTCGGTCAGCTGCTGAGCCCGGTGCGAGTCGATGACTCCGATCACCGGGAGAAGCAACATCTTGTCGCGCACCTGCAGCACCGGCGTCGAGAGCTCGCGCAGCGAGTCCTGCTGCTGGCGGATGGTCTGCTCTTTGGTCGCCAGGTAAGCCTCGCCGATCACGGCCATGGCACGGTCGATCAACCCGGTCATCGCCTCGATCACAGCCAGGAGCCTCTCGGGAGTCTTGCCATACGCCTCGAACAGGTAGGGTGAGAGCACGGTGCGGAAGGAGCCCACGGCCTTGAACCAGGCGCGGAAACTGAGTCCCATCTTCGCGTACTGCTCGCCCTGGACTTTCAGGTCGGCCCAGTAGGGTTGCCAGTCGCCCTCGACAATGGCGCGACGCATCGTGGCCCGCGACTTTTTGCTGTTCTGCTCCTGGACGTCGGGCGGCGTCATCTTGACGATGGCGGCGAAGTCGGGGTCACCCGCCAGCTCGTGCATGATGCCCACCTGGATGTCGTCGAAGTGGG
>Ga0209160_1000620_pt1 | contig 29630 bp, 30 predicted proteins | sample GraSoiAngelo_153_FD_186167 | JGI IMG/M metagenome (GOLD analysis project Ga0209160, IMG submission 186167) | Grasslands soil microbial communities from the Angelo Coastal Reserve, California, USA - 14_1009_12_40cm (SPAdes) (version 2) | ecosystem: Environmental > Terrestrial > Soil > Grasslands ...
TGACAGCGGCAGGGCAACCTCTGCGAGCGAACCTCCCGGCGGGCGCCGCCAAGGGCAGCCTGCCCGGGCCGGGTCATTCGCTCGGTCACGGCTCCACGTTGCTGAGGGGGCTCCTGCTCGAGTTCCAATTTGCGGCCCAGGGCGACCCGTTCGAAGCACAGGGACACGCGTCGTTCACGTATCCGGGCTTTATCGACTCAAAGGGTCCGGTCGACTGCCTGGACGTGATTGGCACCAGGGCGTACCTGAGTGGTCCGCTAGAGCGCCAGGTCATCCCTGGGTACAGCCGCTGGATCCTGTATATGGAGGACAATGACCTGGCTGACAAGGAGTCCGGCACTCCCAATCGCATCGGGCTTGCGATTGCCGTCGCGTCGCCGCTGCCCGATTGCAATAACCCCTCTTTCCAGTCAGTCCTAAGCACATCCGCGTTTCCGTTTTCGAAAGGCAAGGTCGAGGCCGACCAGGGAAAGTAAGAGAAAGCCCACATCGAGACTTGAACTCGAGACCTACGCCTTACCAAGGCGTTGCTCTACCACTGAGCTATGTGGGCTCGGACAGTGGGCAGGGAAGGATTCGAACCCTCGAAGGCGCTAGGCCAACTGATCTACAGTCAGTTCCGTTTGACCGCTTCGGTACCTGCCCGACCGGGCAATTCTAGCTGACCGCCGCCCAATCCTCGATTCGATTGAAGGCGGACCTTCATTCCTTGGCGATGTGCTCGTCCAGCATTCGATCCAGACGAGTGGCGCGAACAGCTGCGTACATGGCCAATGAGACACCCGCCCACACCGCAAGTGCCGCCGCCAGGGCCAGCACCGGCCCGGCAGCTTCCAACAACAGATAAGCGGTTCCCGCAAAACCCGCGAGGCCAATCGCGCCGATGATTCCCCCGCTCGCGTCGGCCCAGGCTTCGGCTTTTCCCTCCTTCTTCTCGATCAGTGTCAGGCTGGCAGGAAGAATCGCGGGGAACGCGAGGAAAAGGCCTCCTGCCTTCGGACCGAACAACATGCCGATCCCCCCGGCTGCCGCCGCCAGGATGGCCCCAAACCCAAACCTGATCAGATGCTCCTTCGGCGCGACCGCTCCGAGCTTGCTGATTTCAATCCCGATCGGCTGGGAGTCATCCCGCAGCAGCTCGTGACTCCGCATCAGCGCAGCACCGCGAAGTAGATTCCTCCGGCGACCAGGACCCAGGCCACCCAGGCGGTCAGCGACCCGGCCAGCGCATGGAGCCGGTCGAGTGTCACCAGACAGACCAGGCAGTACGCCACCATCCCGGCGCTGCCCGCGAGCATGCCGAGCGTGAAAGGCACAGCGGCGGGGGCTCCCCTGGTTAGAGCGGTGATCAGAAGGCTGGCCAGGGCGATTGCCGGGGCCGCCGCAAACAGACCGGCGAAGCGCTTGGGTTTGACTGCCTCGCCTATGAGGGCGAACAAGACCACCATCACCCCGGCCACGATGGCCTTGACCAGCAGGGTCAGCAGCGCGCTCACCTTGCACCTGCTAGCTTCGCTATCATATTATTGATAGGTCACGATACCATAGAAGCTGACTGTTGGAGGTAAGCCGATGCCAAGGGGAGCAAGTCCAAAGCGGGAGCGCCAGTACGAGCACATCAAGGAGAGTGCCAAGAAGTCGGGCCGGTACAAGGGCCGCCAGGCTGAGGTGGCCGCGCGCACTGTCAACAAGATCCGAGCGGAGAAGGGCGAGACCAAGTCGTCGAAGTCCCGGGCCTCACGTTCGAAGTCGCGCTCACGCCCATCCTCGACCCGCCGGACCTCCGCTCGTGCATCGTCTCGTCGAACCTCGTCGAGTCGATCCAAGCGCAGCCGATCTCGGGCCGGGGCAACGAGCTCTCGGCGAGCGAAGCCGAGCCATCGAGCCGCTGCCCAATCGCCTCGTCCCCGGACCTCCCGCACCGATGGCCAGCGACGTCGCGGCTTTGCTTCTATGAGCGAGGAGAGGCAGCGGCAAATCGCCCGGGAAGGGGGACGGGCCGCTCACCAGGCAGGCACTGCGCACGAGTTTTCGTCCGCAGAAGCCCGGCAGGCTGGACACAAGGGCGGAGCCAGTGTCAGCCGCGACCGCAGCCACATGGCGGAGATCGGAAGGAAGGGCGGGGAGTCCTGATCCTGGCCCTCTAGGGGCTAGCCCTCGCCTGACATTCGCGGCCGCCCGATCTAGACTTTGCCGTATGGCCGCGACCATCGAGAGGGCGGTGCAGGCGCCTGCCGTCATAGTCCCGGAACAGTTCAACCTGGCTGATTACCTGGTGGACCGTCATGTGCGCGAAGGTCGCGGGGATCGGGTTGCAATCCTGTGCGGCGACGAGAGCGTCACCTACGCGCAGGTCGCCGAGCGCTCAAACCGGGTGGCCAACGGGCTTCGCACGTTGGGCGTGCGACGCGAGGAGCGCGTCGTTCTCCTTCTGCTGGATGGCCCGGCTTTCGTCTATTGCTTCCTCGGGGTGCTCAAGCTCGGTGCCGTCGCCATCCCGACGAATACCCTGCTGAAGCCCCACGACTACCGCTACCTTCTAAATGACTCGCGGGCTCGCCTGCTGATTGTGGGTGAATCTCTGCTCCCCGCCTTCAGCGCCATACCGCGGGACGAGCTGCCCTACCTCGAGCATGTGGTCGTCGCCGGGAAGCCTTCCCAGGATGCCCGGTCGCTCGACGAACTTCTCGCGCGTCCGGCCGATCTGACCGTGGCCGACACCAGTCGCGATGACGCCGCCTTCTGGCTCTATTCCTCCGGGACGACAGGGTTTCCAAAGGGCGCCGTCCATCTCCACCACGATGCGGTCCATACGGTCGAGCTCTACGGCCGTGGCATTCTCAGCGTCCAGCCGACGGACCGGCCGCTCTCCGCCGCCAAACTCTTCTTCGCGTACGGCCTTGGTAACTCGCTCACCGTCCCCTTCGCCGTAGGCGCCACCACCATCCTCTGGCCCGGGCCGCCCACGCCTCCCAATATTTACGCGCAGATCGAGCGCTACCGACCAACCCTCTTCTACTCGGTTCCGACGAATTACGGCATGCTCCTCGCCCACCGCAGAGAGGATGGCGGCGACTTTGACCTATCCAGCATCCGGCTGGCGGTCTCAGCCGGCGAGGCTTTGCCCAAAGCGCTCTACGAGCGGTTCAACCAGCGCTTCGGCATCGAGATCCTGGACGGAATTGGCAGTACCGAGATCCTCCACATATTCATCTCCAACCGTCCAGGGCGGGTCCGACCTGGCTCCAGCGGCGAGCTGGTTCCAGGTTATGAGGCGAGGCTTGTCGACGACCACGGTGCGGCTGTCCCTGATGGCACCATCGGCAACCTTCTGATCAAGGGTGATAGCACGTGCGCCTACTACTGGAACAAGCACGAGCGGACCAAGGACACCATCGAAGGCCACTGGATCCGCACCGGCGACAAATACTGGCGCGACGAGGACGGGTATTACTGGTACGCGGGGCGTTCCGACGACATGCTCAAGGTTGGCGGCATCTGGGTCAGCCCGATCGAGATCGAGAACACGCTTGTGGAACACCCGGCCGTGCTCGAGGCGGGTGTGATCGGGCGCCGCGACCAGGACGAGCTCGAAAAACCGATGGCCTACGTCGTGCTGGCTGCAGGCCAGTCACCTTCGGAATCGTTGGCGAAAGAGCTTCAGGATTTCGTCCGCTCCAAAATCGCCGAATACAAGCGCCCCCGCTGGGTTGAGTTCGTGGACGCGCTGCCCAAGACGGCCACCGGCAAGACCCAGCGCTTCAAACTACGCGATAAGGCGGCGGGCTAGTGGCGACAATAGCGCCGCTCGACCGCTTGGCCCTAGAAAGCGCCCTCGAGCCATTTGGCAGCAGCACGACACTGCCGGGTGCTGCCTACACATCTCCAGAGGTTTTTGCCTGGGAGATGGAGCATTTCTTCCAGGCAGGCTGGGTATGCGTCGGGCGGGCATCGGACCTGCATCCCGGGTCGAGACGAGCCGTCCCGGTGGGAGGGGAGGGGATCCTTCTGACACGAGACGACTCCGGGATGCTTCGCGGATTCTTCAACGTCTGCCGGCATCGGGGCCACGAGCTGCTTCCCCTCGGTGGATCAGCTGAGGGCCGTCTCGTCCAGTGTCCTTATCACGGCTGGACATACCAGGAGGACGGACGCTTGAAATCGGCTCCCCGGCTCGGTCCACGGCCTGGCTTTACCGCGGACGACCACGGACTGGTCCCGGTGGCGGTCGAGGAATGGCGCGGATGGATTTTCGCGAACGTTACCGGTGGCGCGCCATCCGTGCCGGAATACGTTGGTGACCTGGAGTCACTTGTCCGGCCACACGACCCCGGAGGTCTGGTGGTCGGCGCCCGGATGGAGTACGTCGCGTCAGCCAACTGGAAGCTGCTGGTCGAGAACTACCACGAGTGCTACCACTGCACCCAGATTCACCCCGAGCTGTGCCTGGTGACGCCGCCGACCAGCGGCGCGAACTATCGCCCGTCAGGCCTCTGGGTGGGCGGTGTAATGGACCTGATGGAGCACGCCCAGACCATGTCGTTGACCGGTGCCAGCCCGGCCCCTCCGTTGCCCGGCCTGGACGAGGGCCAGCGTCGCCACGTCTACTACCTCGCTCTCTTTCCCAACCTTCTGCTCAGCTTGCACCCGGACTACGTGCTGTCCCACCGGCTCGAACCGATCGCGCCGGATCGGACGCGGGTCGAATGCGAGCTGCTCTGGCCGCCCGAGGTGATCGGCCAGGCGGGGTTTGACCCGTCGTATGCGTTGGAGTTCTGGGACATCACCAACAAGCAGGACTGGCATGCCTGCGAGTCCGTCCAGAGAGGCGTGTCGTCGCGGGCCTACCAGCCAGGGCCAATCGCCCGCCCAGAGGATGCGGTCTATCAGTTCGTGACCATGGTGGCCAGCGCGTACCTGGACGGCGAGGTCAAGCCACCGCGCTAGCGGTCCCCGTCCCCCTCTAGGGAGGGTCGCGGTGGGGGTTCGCCTAGCTGGCCGCCAGCACCCGGTCGCGCTCGAGTTTTGGCTCCAGGGAATAGACGTTGTAGGCGTGGCGGATGACCGGCTGCGCCACATTGCGCACCGGAATGCCTCCAGGTGTCATGCCTCGCTCGATGCCATGGTGGGCGTGGCCGTGGAACACCAGGTCGGCCCCGGCGCGGTCGACCGCCTCGGCGAGAAGGTAACTGCCCAGGAATGGGTAGATCTCCAGCCTCTCGCCTACGAGGGTCTGCTCCACAGGGGCGTAGTGCAGGAGAGCCACCTTCAAGTCCGTATCCAGCCGGCGCAGAGCATTCTCCAGCCGGTCCGCCACCTTCTTGGTGTGCCCGACAAAGGCCTTCATCTCGGGCTCGCCGAAGTCGCTGCCACATGCTCCGGTGAAACCGCCGCCGAAACCCTTTGAGCCCGCAATCCCCAGCCTGGCATGGTCGATCTCGAGCACAATGCTCTCGCCTTCCAGAACCCGCACGCCCGCCTCCTCCAGGATCCCGCGTACGCGGTCCTCCTGGTCGGCGTGATAGTCGTGGTTGCCCAGCACTGCCACTCGCGGGATGGGAAGGTCGCGGATCTCCTCCGCAAGAACTTGTGCCTCGGCCGGGTCGCCGCATCGGGTGAGGTCACCTGCCAGCAGGAGGACATCCGCCCGCTCCGCCAGGTGCTCAAAGCCCGGCCGCAACAGGTTTCTGGTGTCGACGCCGTAATGGAGGTCGCCGACGGCAGCGATCCGGATCATCTCAGCCGCTCCTCGCTGTCGGGCTCGGAGGAAGGCACCACAGTTGTCTCGTTGGCGATTTCATAGCCGGGAAGGAGCTCCCGCGCGGCGTCGGTGATCGCCTGCTGTCGCTCGGCGGTGGTGACGTTGCCGCCAACCGTCAGCTTTCTCTGGTCTATGCGGATCGTGAGGTCCTGCTCGTAGACCCGCGGGTCGTGTATGAGCCGGTCGCGAAGATCCTCGGTCACGTAGTCGTCGGGCGTTTCCATCGATCTCCTCAAGCCTCACAGGTCGTCTGATAGAGCCGGCGCACCACCCAGGTGGGGACCAGGATGTCCCGGGATTGGGCGTAGATCAGCAGGCTGAGCACGCGACGCGCCCCGCGGCGCGCCCGATGTAACAGGTAGTCCCAATCGATGTCGCTGCGGCTGAGGATCGCCAGCGCATCGAACCAGTGCCGCGAGGTCTCTTCTTTGTGCACGATTGCCTTGATCACGATCAGGTCTTCCGGCGATGCGATCCGGACGGGCAGTCCTTTGAATTCCCGGACCAGCGAATGGCGGAGCATCTCCTCGTCGAGGTAGATGCCGCCCTCGCCATAGAAGATGATGTCCACCAGGACGGCTCGCTTGAATGCCTTATAGAGCCAGACCGGGTCCGTCTCCTCGGTAGTGAAGCCGGCCCGGGCAAGCGTCTGCAGGACCGGCGCCGCGTGCTCGGGCTTGACCAGGAGATCAACGTCATGGGTCCAGCGCGGGCGGCCCAACATGCCCGAAGCGATTCCGCCCATGAGCAGGTAGGGGAGGCCGTCGGCCTCCACGGCAGTGATCGCATCCCGGAGCACTTCGTCGAAGGCGGCGTCGTCAACGCCCGCGGGTTCTCGTGACGGGACGTTGCGCTCTCCATAGAGCGTCAGACGATCGGCGGGATTTCGCATTCTAAGGCCGAGAATATCACCTTACCGAATATCTGGGCTATCACCTGAGGCGCATCTCCCTCCCCCTATTGGGGAGGGGCGGGGTGGGGGTTCGTGCATTCGAATACCCCTCAAATTCAGTAACGTGTGCGAAAAGCATGGCGGTCCGAGGCATCCGAGGGGCGACAACGGCTGACGCCGACACACAGACCGCGGTCATTGAGGCGACCACGGAAATGCTGCAGTCGATCAGCAGCGACAACCGGCTGGATCCAGCCGATATCGCAGGCGTATGGTTCACCACCACTCGCGACCTGACTGCCGAATTCCCGGCGGTGGCTGCCCGCCGCATGGGATGGACCGACGTCCCGCTTCTGTGCGGGCATGAGATGGAGGTCCCGCCCTCGAACCCGCGGAGCGTTCCACGCTGTATTCGCGTACTGGTGCTGGTCAACACCAAGCGGGCGGCCTCCGACATTCGGTTTGTCTACCTGCGTGGCGCCAGCGGCCTGCGGAGCCGGCTGTGATCATCGTCATGCGGCACGACGCCACCCCGGCCCAGATCGAAGCGGTGGTCAAGACGGTCCAATCCCACGGCCTCAAGACCCATCTGAGCGGGGGTGAGGAGCGGACAGTGATAGGTGTCATCGGCAGCAATCCCTTCGAGTTGAAGGACACCTTTCTCGAAGCGCCCGGCGTGGCCGAGGTCATCCCGATTACCAAGCCCTACAAGCTCTCCAATCGAGAGTTCCGTCCGCACGATACCCACATCCGGGTTGGTGAGCGCGACGTGGGCGGCGAAACGGTCTGGGTGGTGGCCGGCCCCTGCTCCGTGGAGAGCGAGGAGATGTTCATGGAGACTGCCCGCAGGCTTAAGACCGCCGGCGCCCACGCCCTTCGCGGCGGCGCCTTCAAACCGCGCACATCACCGTATACGTTCCAGGGACTCGGTCGCGACGGTCTGAGCATCCTCACCCGGGCGAGAGCGGAAACCGGGTTACCCATCATCAGCGAGGTGCTCACACCGGCGGACATCGAGGCGGTCGTGGAGGTGGCGGACGTGCTTCAGATCGGCGCCCGCAATATGCAGAACTTCTCCCTCCTGTCAGAGGTCGGCCGGGTCCGCAAGCCGATCCTGCTCAAGCGTGGGATGTCCGCGACCGTCGAGGAGTGGCTGCTCTCCGCCGAGTACGTCCTATCCCAGGGCAACTACGAGGTGATCCTTTGCGAGCGTGGCATCCGCACCTTCGAGACCTACACCCGCAATACCCTGGACCTCAATGCCATCCCGCTGATCCGCGAGCTGAGCCATCTTCCGGTCATTGTTGACCCGAGCCACGGCACCGGACGCCGATCGCTCGTGGCAAGCATGGCGCTCGCCGGGATCGCCGCAGGCGCGCACGGCGTGATGGTTGAGGTTCATCCGCATCCCGAATCGGCCCTCTCAGACGGCGCCCAATCGCTGACGCCGGAGGGCTTCGAAGCGTTAATGGAACAGTTGCGCCCGCTGGCGGCCGCCCTGGGAAAAACAGCGTGACCCGGGTCGCCATTATCGGCGTCGGGCTGATCGGCGGGTCGCTCGGGTTGGCGTTGCGTGAGGCGCGGCCGGATATCGAGGTCATCGGCATCGCCCGATCTGAAGACTCGGCGGCGGCTGCAGTCAAACGAGGCGCCGTAACCGCTGCCGGCGCTGACCTGCGTCTCGCATCCGCCTGTGACCTGGTGGTGGTGGCCACGCCCCTGCAGGAGATGCGCCCGGTCTTCAGCCGGCTCGGACGCGAGCTCCCGAAACAGACGTTGGTTACCGATGTCGGCAGCGTGAAACGTGCGGTGCTGGACTGGGCCCGCGAGTTGATTCCCGACGCCGGCCGGTTTCTGGGAGGGCATCCCATGGCGGGGAAATCAGAGAGTGGCTTGCGCGCGGCCGAGCCGCGGCTGTTTCAGGGTGCGCCCTGGGTGTTCACCCCGGACGGGGATCAGGACCTGGGCCGCTTCGCGCCCCTGTTCGAGATCGTCGACGCCGTCGGCGCCAGGCGGGTGGTCATCGGTCCGGACGAGCACGATCGGCGGGTTGCGCTCGTCAGCCACCTTGCCTTCACCCTGAGCTCCGCCTACGGTGCAACCATCAAGGCCTCGCCCGAATGGCGGGAGGCTGTACGCATCGCCGGCCCCGGGTTTCGTGACATGGTGCGGTTGGCGGGCGGCGACCCCGACCTCTATACCGGGATCGCCCGCACGAACCGGGCGGCGCTGCTCGACGCGGTCGACCGATTGCAGGCCGCCCTTTCAAAATACAGGCGGCATCTCGAAAACGATGACGAGCGGATCTGGGAGCTCTTCGAAGAGGTAAAGCTCGCGCACGATCAATGGGAGCGCATGTGACCGTCGAGGTGGTCTCGCCGGCCACCAGGTTCCGGGCACAGACTCGTGTGCCCGGCGACAAGTCGATTGCGCACCGGGCCCTCATCCTGGGCGCGCTCGCCGTAGGCGATACCGAGCTTGGGGGAATGCCGGACGGCGAGGATGTGCGGGCAACGGCGGAGTGCCTGCGCAAGCTCGGTTGCGAGCTCGATGCCAGCGGTCCGATCTGGCGGCTCCGGGGCAGCGGGCTCCAGGCCTGGCGATCTCCGGACGGCGCCCTCGACTGCAAGAACTCGGGCACCACGATGCGCATTCTCACCGGGGCGCTCGCAGGCGGTCGAGTCTCGGGCACGCTCATCGGGGACGCCTCCCTCCGCCGCCGGCCGATGGAGCGTGTGGTAGAGCCACTCAGAAGGATGGGTGCGCGAATCACCGCCACCGATGGCAAGCCGCCGCTGACCATAGAAGGCACGCCGCTCAGCGGTTTCAACCATGATCTACCCCGGGCCAGCGCCCAGGTGAAAACGGCCTTGCTGCTGGCGGGATTGCATGCCTCCGGACCTACGACCGTCAGGGAGCCCTATCCGACCCGGGACCACACCGAGCGGCTTCTCACCGCCATGGGCGCCCGAGTGACGCGAGCGGACGGGGCAATCCGGATCGACCCCGCAGGAGAACCGCTGCGCCCGCTGCACCTATCCGTTCCCGGCGACCTCTCCTCCGCCGCCTTTTTCTTCGCCGCCGCCGCCTTGCGCCCCGGTTGGACAGCGACTGTATCCGAGCTGGGTCTCAACCCCAGCCGGACGGCAGTCCTCGACATCCTGAGAGAGATGGGCGCCGAGGTGGAGGTCCGGCTCGAAGGTGACGCTTCGATCGAGCCCCGCGGCCGCGTGACCGTGCAGGGGAATGGCTTGCGTGCAGTGACCCTCGACCCTGCTCAGGTCGCTAAGGCGATCGATGAGATCCCGGTCCTGCTTGTAGTCGCATCTCAGGCTGAGGGTGTCACGCGGGTGGCTGGCGCGTCCGAGCTTCGACTGAAGGAGAGTGATCGCCTTGCCACCATGTCGGAGGGCCTGCGCCGCCTGGGTGTGCCGGTTGAAGAGACCGGGGACGGGATTGCGGTCACGGGCCCGACCGCGCTGCAGCAAGGACGTGTGGGATCAGCCGGCGACCACCGGGTGGCGATGGCACTGGCGGTCGCAGCTCTGGTCGCGGATGGTCCGGTCTCGATCGACGATGCCACGGTTGCATCGATTTCTTACCCCGCTTTCTATCAGGATCTTGGAGCGGCGGCGCTTGGAGGATCGTGAGCATGAGCGGGTGCTGCTGCTGGGAGACCCGGTTGGGCACTCGCTGTCTCCTAAGTTTCAGAACGCCGGATTCACGGCAGCCGGGGTCTCGGTGCGATACCAGGTCCGTCGCGTCGCTCCGCTGGAGCTGGCGGGTGTTGTCCGCGAGATCCGTGACGATCCGCGCATCATCGGCGCCAACGTCACCATCCCGCACAAGCTGGCGGTCGTCTCACTGCTGGACGAGCTGGCCCCTGAAGCCGCGGCGGTCGGGGCCGTCAATACCCTCAGCCGTCGAGGCTCCAGGCTCATCGGTTCGAACACCGATGTTGCGGGTTTTCGGAGGGCGCTCTCCGAGGTTCTCCCTCCCCCTCTGGGGGAGGATCGGGGTGGGGGCCCTCGCTCCGCGCTCATCCTCGGCGCGGGTGGCGCGGCTCGGGCGGTCGCCTATGTCCTCGGGTTGCTGCGGGCGGAGCTGTTCATCGTGAGCCGCGACCTCGACGCCGGCCGGCGCCTGGTTCGCCAGCTCCACCTCGAGCACGCGCGCGCCACTCCGATGGGCTCGCTGGCGCTGATGGTTCCCGCAGTCGAGCTGATCGTGAACGCCACTCCGGTAGGCATAGACGGCAAGAGCCTGTTGTTCCCGGCCGAGTGGCTCACCCCCAGGCACTTTGTTTTCGATCTCCTCTACAACCCGCCGGTCACTCCTCTGGTTGAGGCGGCGCTGGCGCACGGGGCGAGGGCGGTGACCGGGCTCAACATGCTCCTCTACCAGGGAGCAGCTTCCTTCGAGATCTGGACCGGTAAGCCTGCCCCCGAGCCGGCCATGCGGGAGGCGCTGCAGCAGGCGGTTTCGCGCTCATGAGCCTGCGCTTCCTCACCGCGGGTGAGTCTCACGGTGAGCGGCTGACCGTGATCGTCGACGGTGTCCCCGCCGGCGTCTCGCTGACCGCAAAGGACCTGGCGTCAGACCTCGCTCGCCGCCAGGCCGGGCACGGACGTGGTGGCCGGATGAAGATCGAGCAGGATGCCGCCCGGATCGTTTCCGGCGTCCGAGGGGGCGTCACCCTGGGATCGCCGATCACTCTGGATATCGCCAACCGCGACTGGGCGAACTGGTCGGAGGTGATGAGTGTCGATGCCGAGACGGTCAAGCGCAAGCCGATCACGCGCGTGCGGCCGGGTCACGCCGACCTGGCCGGCATGTTGAAGTACGGCGCGAATGACGCGCGCGACGTGCTCGAACGCGCGAGCGCTCGCGAGACAGCCGCCCGGGTTGCCGCCGGTGGTGTGGCCAAGCAGGTCCTGGCCTCCTTTGACGTCCGGGTTCATAGCTACACTGCGTCGATCGGCGAAGTCAGGGCCAGTGTGCCACCGACCATAGACTGGCCGGGCGTCGAAGCCTCGCCCGTCCGCACTCCCGACAGCAGGGCGGGTCAAGCCATGGTCGAGGCCATCGATGCGGCCAAGGCTGCGGGAGACACCCTGGGTGGTACGTTCACCGTGATCGCGAGCGGGGTTCCACCCGGATTGGGTAGCTACCGGCAGTGGGACACCAGGCTTGACGGGTTGCTAGCCCAGGCCGTGATGAGCATCCCCGCCTGCAAGGCGGTTGCCATCGGCATCGGCTTCGAGGTATCGGCACTCCCGGGTTCGAGGGTGCACGACACGCCGGTCTATGTCGAGGGTAAGGGCTTCGGCCACCTGAGCAACCGCGCCGGCGGCCTCGAGGGTGGGGTTACGAATGGCGAGCCGGTGGTGGTGCACGGTGCGATGAAGCCCATCTCCACTCTGCTCAAGCCGATGGACTCCGTCGACGTGAAGACACGCGAGCCGAGCCGGGCGCACTACGAGCGGAGCGACATTTGCGTGGTCCCGGCCGCGGGCGTGATCGCAGAGGCGATGGTGGCGCTCGTCCTCGCCAATGCCTTCCTCGAGAAGTTCGGCGGCGACTCGCTCCCGGAGATCACCCGAAATCTGCAGGGCTTCCTCCAGCAGGTCCGCCAATGAGCAACCTGGTCCTGGTGGGCTTCATGGGAAGCGGCAAGACCAGCGTTGGCCGGGCCCTGGCGGATCGTCTCGGCCGGCCTTTCATCGACCTCGACGCCGTGATCGCTGCCGATGCCGGCCTGCCGATCAGCTCCATCTTTCAGCAGGAGCAGGAGGCCGGATTCCGGGCCCGTGAGTCGCGCTGCCTCAGAGCCGTGCTTGCGGAGGACGGCCGGGTGGTCGCGGTCGGCGGGGGAGCCCCCCTCGACGAGGCGAACTGGCAGGCCATCCGGGCAGGTAACTGGGTGGTGGCCCTGACCACGTCGCCGGCAGAGCTCAAGGTGCGACTGCGCGAGGCGACGGATCGTCCTCTGCTCCGCCCGAGCGTTGGAGCCGCGATCGACTCACTGCTGCCGGCTCGAATCGGCCGTTATCGCGAGGCCGACCTGGTCGTTTCCACCGACGGCCGCTCCCCGGCGGCGGTGGCAACCGCCATTGCCCATGCACTGCCGCACGACGGTATGGAGCGGATCGCAGTCGACGTCCACGGCTTTCCGCACGAGATCGTTGTCGGGTCCGGTCTCTGCCATCTTCTGCCAGGTGTGCTCGCCCGAGCGTCCGTCCAGGGACCGGTAGCGGTGATCACCGACAGTGTGGTCGGCCCCCGCCACGCGAAGGCGGTCGAGCACACCCTGCAAGCGGGTGGCTGGCGGCCTCATCGTTTCGAGCTTGCCGCGGGGGAGGCCGCGAAGTCGCTGGAGGCGCTGAACGTCCTCTACCAATTCATGGCCAGCGCCGGCATCGACCGCTCGGGAGCTGTGATTGCGCTGGGCGGTGGAGTGGTCGGCGACGTGGCCGGTTTTGCTGCTGCCACCTGGATGAGGGGTATCCCCTATGTCCAGGTCCCTACCACCCTGCTTGCCATGGTCGACAGCAGCATCGGAGGCAAGACAGCCGTCAACCTTCCCGCCGGCAAGAACCTGGTCGGGGCAGTCCATCAGCCGGTGGCAATCATCTGTGACCTCGACTATTTGAAGACACTTCCGGAAGGGGAGTACCGGGCCGCCTGGGGTGAGATCATCAAATGCGCTGTCGCAGGTGACCGGCAGCTGTTTGACGATCTCAGAGCAGCCCGATCCGCCGCGCTGGGGCGGGAAGAGCCGGTGGTCCGACGGATCGTGGCTCGCGCCGCAGCCTTCAAGGCACGCATCGTCGCGGAGGACCCCCACGACCGCAATGCGCGCGCAGTATTGAACTATGGTCACACGGTCGCGCACGCGATGGAAACCGCACTCGGCTATGGCGCCATCAGGCACGGTGAAGCCGTCGCCTGGGGGATGCGTGTGGCCGGCCGGTTGAGCGTGGACACGGGTCACTGTCCGCCGGCGGCGGCTCAAGCCCAGGACAGCCTGCTCCAGGACTATTCGCTGCTAGTTCAGCCTCCGGCTGCCCCGGTGAGTCAGCTGATGCAGACCATCCAGCACGACAAGAAGGCGCAGGATGGGGAACCGCGTTGGGTCCTCTTGCGCGACATCGGGCAGGCGGAGTACGGAAAGCGCGTATCTCGAGAGAAGGTGGAGGCTGCGCTCACGGCAGTGCTCGCATCGTGAACATCCTCGTGCTCAACGGTCCGAACCTCGCCACCCTGGGGCGGCGCGAGGTGGAGATCTATGGCAAGGAAACACTGGCGGATATCGAGAAGGCGATGATGCACCGCGCCGGCGAGCTACAGTCCAAGCTTCGATTCTTTCAGTCGAACCACGAGGGGGCGCTGATCGACGAGATCGAGACCCGGGCGAGCGAGACAGACGCCATCATCATCAACCCCGGCGGTCTTTCCCACACCAGCTATCCCCTCTACGACGCGCTCCGGGCCTTTGCCAAACCCGTCCTCGAGGTCCACATCTCCAACATCTTTGCCCGAGAAGAGTTCCGTCACCGCTCGGTGACGGGTGCGGCCGCAGTCGGCGTCATCACCGGACTGGGGACTTCGAGCTATCTGCTCGCCCTGGAGTTCCTTACGCGCGAGAGGGGCCGCTAAGCCGTTTGGTGGCGCCGGGCGAGGGTGGCCGCTGTCACCTCGGCCGCCAGCTCCTCGAGCTCGCGTGGTGCGTGCGTGGCTCGGCCGTCGCTCAGCCGCACCCAGACCCACTCGGTAAGGACGTCGGCCAGGATCTGACCGTCGGCAACCCGGCTGATGGCGGTCCGCCTCACTGCCCGCGCGCCTTTGACCAGCTCAACCTTCACAGAGACATCAACCTCATCGCCAAATACCGCCGGCCGATGGTGCACTATTTCGCTGCGGCGCACGACCCAGCCGCCGCCGTGGGCGATCGACCACTCCCGTCCGTAACCGGCCGCCTCGGCGTGCTGGGTTGCGATCTCCTCGGCCCAGTTCAGATAGACGGCGTTGTTGACATGGCCGTTGCTGTCGAGCTCGTAGCCGCGTACCCGCCAGCGGGCGCTGAACTCGATCGGGTTGACGCCTTCAGGCATCCGTTGTCGCTGGAGGCTCGGCGTAGGCATCGAGCCAGCTCTGCAGCGCCCCCACCTCCGGCATCAGCCGGAGTCTAGCGGATGGTGGAGGCGATAAAATGGGTCGCCGGGCTCAGCCGCGGCGTGCACATGAGGGTGGGATTTCCCGCTTCGCTCGTTGGGTTTACCGTCTATCGGATCCCGGTCGACGTTGTCTTGCGGACCGGTAATGTGCTGGTCCTCCTGCGATGGACGGCCATCCCCTTTCTGGGGGTCCTCGGCCTTGTCGCCCCGCCGCGAGCGCCGCTGCTGGTGGTGCTCGTGATTCTGGGCGTCTCGCTATACAACGGTTGGGCGACGGTTGCGCTCGCTGGTGCTGACCGGGTGCTGGCTGTTCGGAGCCTCCGGGTGGCGGCCTGCCTGGACGCGCTCATGCTTTTCCTGGTCGTGCTCATTTACGAGGGCAGCCCGCCGGGTGGCTCCATCTACGGCTTCTACACCGTGATACTGATCGACCTGGCGCTCTACTGGGATGCGCTGGCGGTGATACCGGGGCTGATTGTCTTCACACTGGCCATCTCCGGCGTGGAATGGCTGAAGGCGTTGTTCTGGGGTCAACCCTTCGCCCTACCCCAGGTGCTGCTCTGGACGTTGGTGATGATCGTGGTGGGGATGGCAGTCGGCGTGGTTTTCAATACGTTGGGTGCCTCCCTAAACCTGGCAAAGGCGACGGCCGAGTCGGCTGTTACCAGCAGCGGACCCGCCGCATCGATCATCAAGCTCTCTTCGCGGGAGCAGGAGGTCTTGCGGCTGGTCGCCGACGGTTATTCGAACACCATGATTGCTTCGCGGTTGCATCTGAGCGATAACACCGTCAAGGGCTACGTCGAATCACTGCTTGGTCGGCTCAACGCGCGAAACCGCGCCGAAGCCGTCGCCGCGGCGTCCCGATTGAACTTGCTCTGAGGACCACGCTCCCCCTGCGGGAGCGTGGTGGCTGTAAACCGAAGGACGCGTGCGCCCTGGCCGTTTCGGTAGTGGGTGCCCATGGAAGCCAGACAGGATCTTGAAGGACCGCTGACCGTCGCGGCCGTTCGAATCCCCCGTGCCGGGTTGCTCGCCCTCGGCGCCGGTTTCGCGGCGTTTGGTGTTCTGTTGTTTCTGGGCAGGAACCTGATCTTCTTCTACGACGAGTGGACGCTGATCACCCAGAGTCCGCGATGGACCCTGGTCTCGTTCTTTCAGCCACACAATGAACACTGGTCGACCCTTCTCAAGCTGACGTACGAAGCGCTCCTCCTTACGGTTGGCCTGCGCAGCTACCTGCCATACCTGGCCCTGGCACTGGCTTTGCACGTCGCCTCAGCGCTCCTTGTATTTGTGCTGGTGCGCAGACGGGCTGGTGAGGTTCCTGCGCTGGTCGCGTGTGTGCTCATTCTGTTGATCGGGGCCGGATCGGAGGATCTCTTCTGGGCCTTTCAGATCGGCTTCAACGGGTCGATCGCATTCGGTCTCGCCGCCATGGTTCTCCTGGATCGGCCAGATGCTTCATGGCGTGCGTTGGTTGGCGCGTCAGCGGCGCTTCTGGGGTCGCTGATGTTCTCCGGCGTTGGGTTGTTATTCCTGGTCGCCCTTACCGTGGAGCTTGGCCTCGACCGGGTACGTCGACGCAACCTCTTGGCTCTGGCCCTGCCGCTGGTGGCCTACCTCGCCTGGTTCGTCGCGTTTGGTCGCTCGGGGCTGACCCCCCGGTTTCCCTCACCGTCAGCCTGGCTCACCTATGTCGCCAACGGAGTGGTTTCAGCCAGCGCCGGACTGCTTGCTCTGGCAGCGCCACTCGGACTCGTGGTGCTGGCTGCCATCATCGGCCTGGTCGCGTTCAGCTGGTGGCGGCGGGGGAGAGCGGACGCCCGCGTCCTGGGGGCCACCGCGGCGCTTCTAGCCCAGTTCGTGCTGACGGGGATCGTCCGGTCCCAGCTCGGACCCGAACAGGCGGCCTCGTCCAGGTATGTATACGTCGCCGCCTTCTTCCTGGTACTGATTGCCTGCGATGGGGTCCGTGACCTATCCTGGCGGCCCGCCGCCGGCGCCGGCGTAGCCCTGGCCGCCGCGGTCGTGGTGACGTTGGACCTGGTCCAGCTTCACGGCTACGCCGTCGAGAAGACAGCATTCACCGAGGTCGAGAAGGCCGACCTCCAGGTCGTGACCTTCTATCGCGGCACGCCCGGCCTCGCCCTCGACGCCCCGGTTGACGTTGTGGTCATGCCGCAGGTCACTCCCCGCGGCTATTTCGCGGCCATTGACCGGTACGGCGCTCCTGTGCCATCCGTCAACCAGCTTGGCTTCGAGCGCTTGCCATCGGCTGTGGTTGCCAACGTGAGGCGCTCAATTCTGCCCGGTTGACGTCCGTCTCAGCGTCGCCTGCGTGCCCGGCCCGGCATGCTCCGCTCGTGTGGCAGGTAGGAGCGGTCGCCAATCCACTGGGCCGGGACGATGGCCAGCCGTTGGGCCATCTGGTTGAGTGGAAACGCGTACTTGGCACGCAGCTCCGCGAACTCCTTCCAGGCGGCCTCATGTGGCCGGCAGCTGTGGCCCGCCTTTCGTAAGCGTGCGACCGCTTCGTCGAACTCCTGGCGTTCAACATATGGTTCTGCCGAGCTCCTCAGGCGGAAATACCAGGACAGGTCTTCGACCAGGTGATTGCCAACCGTGAACATCAAGCGGGCCGGACCCTCGGACTCGTCCTCCACCGTGCTCATGACCAGTATCGCCGCGTCCATGACCGCGCCGAAGGAGTTGAGCCAGGCTTCGTTGTCGTGGCTCGACCGGAAGTAGACCAGGATTGGATAGGCGAGGTGGCTCTCCAGCACAGCGGCTGCCCAGCCGCGCCAGTCATCGAAGGTCCTGGTGAGCTCGTGGCGCATATCCTGCTCGGCCGCCGTCTCCAGGATGCGCACGCCCGATGGAGGCGCCCCGGCCATCGCGTCCAGGGATACCACCTGCTCCTCACGCGCCTGGAATGACGCATAGAGGGAGAAGAGGAGGGTGATGGCGAGCGCCGCCAGGACGACTCCGGTAGCGCTCTCGGCAATCGCGGTGACCCGGGCGGCGGCCCCGACCGGTACCAGGTCCCCGTAGCTGAGCGGTACCAGGGTGGTGGCGGAGAAATACAGGGAGGTCCCGAACGTGTCCGGCATTGGGTGCATCTGCGAACGCAAACCATCGATGATGAGCCCGTAGCCGAGGACGAGTGCCGTTCCCCAGGTCCCGAACATGATCAGCACGCCGATCGGGCCGAAGGCTGCCAGCCACCGTTCCCGCCGAGCGACACGTGAGCTCCGGGTACCCACCCACCGCCAGACCGTCCACAGGGAGCGGAAGAGCCTGCGCACCAGAACGAACTTGTTGATCGCGGGCCGGGGTAAGACCACGGACTGGAACATGTCGTACAGGGCGGCTAGCACGAGAACCACCCCGGCCAGGACCTCCAGCCAGCCAGGCATTGACATACGATAGCCGCACGGTGCGGGCGTGACTCAAGCGCAAGGCAGGCGCCGCCGGGCGATTACGCTCTTGGCGCTCGCGCTGGGGGTAACGGCTTTGGCTGTCATCGCCACCCGCCCCACGGTCGCGACCAGCGTCGCCACGACCGCGACTCGTGTCCAGGCGCAGCTGGGGCCCGGGCTCGCCATGACCGGAATCTATCTCGAGGAAACTGGCATCCCGATGCCTGTGCCGTCCGAGATAAACATCGGATACCTCGGCCGGCGCGCGGGTGGGAACCCGGTGGGTCTTATCACTGCCTGGCTTGGGCTCACCGCCCTCGTGGTGCTTGGCGCGACGAATCTGTTCGCGGCCTCCCGCCGTTGGGGCCCGCGGCTCGCCGCCGGCCGCCTGGGCGCGATCCTGCACCTGACCCCGGATCGTATGCAGCGGGCGCAGCGTTGGTTTCGGCGTTGGGGACCCCTGGCCATCGTGATCTCGCGCTACATACCTGGCCTGCGATGGGCGATGGCGGTGGCCTGCGGCACGCTTGGAGTTAGTTACCCGACGTTCTGGCTCAGCACGGCGATCGCCGCTTCGGTTTGGGTTGGGGGTTTGCTGGTACTCGGGGTTACGATTGGCGGGTCAGTCGGCGACGTCATCGCTCAGCATCCCTGGGTGATCCTCCTGCTCCCTCTCCCTGCTTCGGCGGTGATCGCAAGCGCGGCCCTGCGAACGGTGTTTGTCAGGAGATCAGTCAGCGCCGGCCAGTGACCAGGCGGTCCCGGTGGGGGTGTCCTGAACCTCGACACCGCACTGGGCCAGGATCGCGCGGAGCCGGTCGGCGTCGCTGAAGCGCTGCTCACGCCTGGCGTTGCCCCGGAGTGAAAGCAGCACGTCGACCAGGGGCGCAAGGTATTCGCGGACGTCGTCGCGGCCGCCGGCACGGACGAGGCCTCCGAGATGGACGATCAGCTGACGCATCTCGGCCCGAGCGAGATCGCGCTCGTCGGTGCCGGCCAGGTCGGCCGCCCAGTCGTGCAGGACGCTCTCCATATCCAGGATGGCCGCCACGATTCCGCCGATGTCTCGTCGACCCAGAGCGTCAGCCCCTCGAGCGCCCCGTACCCGAACCTCCTCGAGCATCGGTGAGATGCCGGCGCCATCCGGTTCAAACGGCCTGGTGGCCATCCAGGCCGCCGCGTCCCGCGGGCCCTTTAGCTCGCTGAGAGGAAAGCTGGTTCGCTGCCAGACTCGTTCAGCCCCGCCACGCCGTATGGTCACACCTCCGCGTCCGCGCACCGCCACGGATTGACCCGCGACGTCGATGATGCAGGCGGTGTACTCGTCGACTCCAAGGATCACCACATCATCGGGCAGCATCGACTCGAGCACGCGGAGTCGCGACTCGCCCATGTAGCAGTACCTCGTGTCGTGTGTTCCGCCCTCCCGGTTGTTGTAGTGGGGGATGACCGCACAGGGCACACCGATCTCGCCCAGCAGGTCCAGCCCCGGGATCCACGCCGGGTCATCTCCGACCTTGTAGATCTCGTAAACGGGGAGAGCGACCGATCCGAGGGTGATGGCTGCGGCGCTCGAGAATGAGACACATCCGCCCCCAGTGATTTTCTCGGCGAGCGCTCCGCGGACCGCTCTGCCCTGCCAATGGCGCAGTGCATAGGTTGGGCTGCCGGGCCCCGCGAAGACGTAATTCGCGGCGGCCAGGCGAGCCAGGAACCATCTCAGCTCCAGCGCTGTGGCCCGGCCGCTGTGCTTGAAGGATGCGAGGTTGATCTCGCACCCGACATGCTGGCGAAAGTAGGCGATCGTCCGGGACGCGATCTCGTCAGCGTTCTCCTGGAATCCGAATGGGGTATCGAGAAGGACAGCATCGAGTCGCGGATCGCTTACCCGGGCGACCAGTTCCTGGTGAACGGCGGTCATGGCCGGACTTGTCTCGCCCGAACCGAAAATGGCGATCAGCCGGGGTGAGTCAGAGCCCACAAAAGAATGCTAAGCAGATCCAGGGAGGGCGCGGGGGCGCTGCCGCGTTTCTTGCGGATTTTCTTGCTAAGCCGGCCGGGTGGCCAGTCCGGGCTCGACACAGGGTCACGTATGGTTGGGTAATGCAGAGGCAACCTCGGCGCGCCGAGGCCGTTGCCGAAAGCCCGCTTACCGCGGACGAGCTCAGGCGGCTGGACGCCTATTGGCGGGCCGCCAACTACCTATCAGTCGGCCAGATCTACCTGCTGGACAACCCACTCCTGCGCGAGCCGCTCCAGATCCAGCACGTCAAGCCGCGGCTGCTCGGGCACTGGGGAACCACTCCCGGGTTGAACTTCTTGTACGCGCACCTGAACCGTGTGATCAGTGCGCGAAACCTTGACGCCATCTTTATCTGCGGTCCCGGACATGGCGGACCGGCGATGGTCGCCAATGCCTATCTGGAGGGCACCTACAGCGAAATCTACCCCGATGTCAGCCGGGACCTCACCGGCCTCCAGAAGCTATTCCGGCAGTTTTCGTTTCCCGGCGGCATCCCGAGTCATGACGCTCCGGAGACGCCAGGGTCGATTCATGAGGGGGGCGAGCTCGGCTACGCTCTAACCCACGCTTACGGTGCCGCGTTCGATAATCCCGACTTGACCGTCTTTTGCGTGATCGGTGATGGAGAGGCCGAGACGGGCCCTCTTGCGGCGAGCTGGCATTCGAACAAGTTCCTCAACCCGCTGACGGATGGCGCCGTGCTCCCCATCCTTCACCTGAACGGCTACAAGATTGCCAACCCGACGCTGCTTGCCCGAATTCCCGAGGCCGAGCTGCGAAGCCTGCTGGAGGGGTACGGGTACGAGCCTTACATGATCGCCGGCGACGACCCGGCCGATATGCACCAGCGGATGGCCGGGTTGCTGGATCGCGTGCTCGATCAGGTCGCTGCAATCCAGGGGAAGGCGCGCAAGCGTGGACAGCCTGAGCGCCCCCGTTGGCCGATGATCGTTATGAAGACGCCGAAGGGCTGGACCGGGCCAAAAGAGGTCGACGGCCTACCCGTCGAAGGGACCTGGCGTGCGCACCAGGTTCCGGTCGACAATATGGCAAAACCTGAGCACCTTCGAATCCTCGGGCAATGGTTGCGAAGCTACCGACCCGATGAGCTGTTCGAAGCCAGCGGGGCGTTGATCCCGGATCTCGCTGGGCTTGCGCCGAAGGGCGGGCGCCGTATGAGCGCGAATCCACACGCGAACGGGGGTGTCCTGCTTCAGGAATTGCGACTGCCGGATTTCCGCGAGTACGCGGTGAAGGTCAGCAGGCCCGGGACGACCTTTGATGAGGCGACAAAGATCCTTGGCGTCTTCCTGCGGGACGTTATCGTCCGCAATCCCCACAACTTCCGACTCATGGGACCGGACGAAACCGCGTCGAACCGGCTGGGGGCCGTCTTCGAGCGGACCAACCGAGCCTGGCTCGCCGAAACGATCCCGACAGACGATCATCTGGCACCGGACGGCCGGGTGATGGAAGTGCTCAGCGAGCATCTCTGCCAGGGGTGGCTGGAGGGATATCTCCTGACCGGCCGGCACGGGATGTTCAACTGTTACGAAGCCTTCATCCACATCGTGGATGCGATGTTCAACCAGCACGCGAAATGGCTCGAGGTGACGAACCGGATCTCGTGGCGCCGGCCGATTGCTTCCTTCAATTACCTGCTGACCTCCCACGTTTGGCGGCAGGACCACAACGGCTTCACCCACCAGGATCCGGGATTTATCGACCTGGTCGTGAATAAGAAGGCGGAGGTGGTCCGAGTGTACCTTCCGCCGGATGCCAACTGCCTGCTCTCGGTGGCCGACCATTGCCTGCGAAGCCGGCAATACGTAAACGTCATCGTGGCTGGCAAGCAGCGGTCACTGAACTACCTGTCGATGGATGAAGCGATTGTCCATTGCACCCGTGGCATCGGCATCTGGGACTGGGTCAGCAACGATACCGGGGAGCCGGACGTCGTGATGGCGTGCGCCGGCGACATACCCACGCTCGAGACGCTGGCGGCGGTTGACCTGATCCGGCAGCATTTACCAGAGCTCAAGGTCCGGGTGGTCAACGTGGTGGACCTGATGAAGTTGCAGCCGGACAGTGAGCATCCCCATGGGCTTTCCGACGCCGAGTTCGACGCGCTTTTCACTACGAGCCGGCCGGTGATCTTCGCTTATCACGGCTATCCCTGGCTGATCCACCGCCTCACTTACCGGCGCCGCAATCACAACAATCTTCACGTGCGCGGCTACAAGGAGGAGGGGACAACGACCACACCATTCGACATGGTGATGCTGAATGATCTCGACCGCTTCCACCTGGTGATGGACGTGATCGACCGAGTGCCCGGGCTCGGATCGAAGGCCGGCCACCTACGCCAGCGGATGGTCGATGAACGGCTACGGCACCGGCAATATACGCGCGACCATGGCGAGGACATCCCCGACGTCCGCGATTGGACTTGGCCGTACTGAACCGGGCCTGACGGCGTGCGTGTCCTCGTTCTCAACGCCGGATCCAGCTCGCTCAAGGGCAGCATCCTGGAGAGCTCTACACTCGAAGCCACAACCAGAGCCGAAGTCTCCCTCGGCGCAGATGCGACCAGGCGACACGGCCTGGAGCGGACGGTTGCCAGCCTGGCCCGGAAGCTGGGGGCGGTCGGCGGCCCGCGGCCGGTGAACGTGGTGGGCCATCGGGTCGTACACGGCGGCATGCGCTTTCGGTCGGCAACCCGGGTCAACGATCGGGTTCTCAAGGGTATCGAGGAGCTCGGTGAGCTCGCTCCCCTTCACAACCGGCTCGCAGCCGAGGGTATCCGGGCAGCCCGTGAGGTGCTGCCCGGCGCGCCGCAGGTGGCCGCTTTCGACACGGCTTTCCACGCGACGCTGTCCGAGGATCAGTTCAGGTATCCGGTCCCCAGTGCCTGGCATACCCAATACGGGATCCGGCGCTTCGGCTTTCACGGACTCTCAGTCGAGTGGTCGGTCGGACGCGCCGGGCAGCTACTCGGCCGGCCTTCGAAGCGGCTGGCGCTGGTGGTGGCCCATCTGGGAAGTGGGTCCTCGGTCACGGCCGTGCTGGATGGCCGCTCCGTGGCGACCTCGATGGGGATGACCCCCCTGGAGGGCCTGATGATGGGCACCCGAGCGGGATCCATCGATCCGGGCATCCTTCTATATATGTTGCGCACCCGCCGCGCCGGGTGGCGACAGCTCGAGGCGGCGCTCGACCACGACTCCGGGCTGGTGGGCGTGGTTGGCCGGCGGGCCGGCATGCGCGAGATCCTCAAAGCGGCGCGCCAGGGGAATCATCGCGCGCAGCTGGCGGTCGACATGTTCGTTGGCCGCGCCGCTGCCGGTATCGCAGCGGTCGCCACCGCCTTGCCCCGGCTAGACGCCCTCGTGTTCACGGGTGGCATTGGTGAGCACTCGCCCCGAATTCGTTCTGCGATCGTCCGGCGGCTCATGCTCCTGGGCCTGAGGCCGGTTTCGCCGAGGGACTTCCGAGAGGACGCTGTGATCAGCCAGCGAGGCAGCTCGGTGGCGGTCCTCCGAGTCGAGGCGCGAGAGGATGCCGTGATTGCGCGCCAGGCGACGGGCTTGCTGGAGGGATGAGAGGTGGCGGCCGAGCACCAGGTCACGATCTCCAACCCGGACAAGGTTCTTTTTCCAGGCGACCGGATCACAAAAGGCGAGCTGGTCGACTACTACCGACGGATTGCGCCGCGAATGATTCCGCATGTTCGGGACCGTCCCTTGCACATGAACCGTTTCCCGGATGGGATTGGCGGCATCGCCATCCAGCAGAAAAGAGTTCCTGACTCTTTTCCAGCCTGGATCAGGCGAGTCACCGTCGACCTGCGCAAAGGCGGAACGATCACTCACGCTGTGATCGACGACGCGGAGACCCTGGTCTATCTCGCCAACTACAACATGGTCACCGCGCACGTTTGGCTCTCACACGGCCAGGCGCCCGATAGGCCGGATCAGGTGATCTTCGACCTCGACCCGTCCGACGACGACTTCCAACTGGTGCGCAGCACCGCCGTCAGCCTGAAGGCTCTGCTCGAGGAGATGGGCCTCAGTCCATTCGTCAAGACCACAGGATCGCGCGGTCTCCACGTGGTGGTGCCAATCACCGTCGGACCCGATTTCGAGGTGGCCCACCTCTTCGCCGACCACGTCGCCCAAAAGCTGGCTGCAAGCGATCCCGCACACTTGACCACCGAATTCATCAAGCAGAAACGAGAAGGCCGCCTTTTCATCGACGTCAACCGGAACGCCTACGCGCAGACGGCGGTCGCGCCCTACTCGGTCCGGGCCAGGGCCGGCGCGCCAATCGCGATGCCAGTCGCCTGGTCAGATATCAAGAGGGATAGCCTGCGTCCGGACGGCGTCACGATGCGCAATGTCTGGGACTGGCTGACCGAACAGGAAGACCCCTGGAAAAGCATGGAGAGTTCGCACCGTTCTCTTCCGCCGCTGACGGAATCGGACAAACCCGACAGGTCGGGCCGCCGCCGGGGGGTACCGCGCCAGCGCTGAATTCGCGCGACGCGATCGTGGTGGGGTCAGGACCCAACGGCCTGGCCGCCGCGATCGTCCTGGTCCGCGCCGGGTGCTCGGTGGACGTGCTCGAGGCCGATCATCGGATCGGTGGCGGGACCAGGTCCGCTGAGCTGACGCTTCCGGGCTTCATCCACGATGTATGTTCGGCGGCTCATCCCCTGGCAATGGCCTCGCCCTTCTTTCGGAGTTGCCCGCTCCCTGAATACGGCCTCGAATTCGTCCAGCCTCCCGTGCCAATGGCTCATCCACTCGACGGCGGGCGTGCCGTCGTGCTCGGGCGATCGCTGGAAGAAACCAGCCGGGGACTCGATCGTGATGCCGCAGCCTACCGGCGGCTCGTGCGGCCGCTGGTTGCGGATGCTCCCGGCCTGCTTGCCGAGATCCTCCGGCCCTTCCCACGACCGCGCCATCCCATCACGCTCGCCCGGTTTGGGTGGAGTGGAATCCAACCCGCCGAGTACCTTGCCATGCATGCCTTCAAGACCGATACAGCTCGGGCGCTGATAGCTGGCCTGGCTGCCCACTCCATGGTTCGCCTGAGCCAGTTTCCCAGCGGGGCGGTCGCATTGATGTTCGCGGTGACCGCCCATGCCTGGGGATGGCCGCTGGTTCGGGGAGGATCGCAACAGCTTGCAGCCGCCCTGGTCCGATACCTCGAGAATCTCGGTGGGCGCGTTCTCGTCGATCGCCGGGTGGATTCAGTCGACGACCTGCCTGCCCATCGCGCCGTGTTGTTCGACCTGACGCCGCGGGAGTTGCTTCGGGTGGCCGGCTCGGCATTCCCGCCGCGGTACGGCCGGAAGCTCGAGCGTTATCGCTACGGCCCGGGCGTGTTCAAAGTCGACTGGGCGTTGGAGGCTCCGATCCCCTGGGGGTCGGACATCTGCCGCCAGGCCGGCACGGTCCACCTGGGCGGAACGCTTGAAGAGATCGTGGCTGCGGAAGACCAGGTCCATTTCGGTTCCCATCCCGAGCGACCCTTCGTTCTGCTCGTCCAGCCGAGCCTATTCGATACCACCAGGGCGCCGGCCGGCAAGCACACAGCCTGGGCCTACTGCCATGTTCCCAACGGATCAAACGTCGATATGACTGACCGGATCGAAGCCCAGGTCGAACGATTTGCCCCGGGCTTCCGAAACCGAATCGCCGGGCGCCACCTGATGTCGCCGCTCGATCTCGAACGCTATAACCCGAACCTGGTAGGCGGCGATATCAACGGTGGCATCGCTGACCTTCGGCAGCTGTTCGCGCGACCCACGTGGATGACCTACCGTACTCCGAACCGGTCGATCTACATCTGCTCATCGGCGACGCCACCAACCGGCGGCGTTCATGGAATGTGCGGCAGCAATGCCGCCGAAATCGCTCTGCGTCGAACCCTGGGCCGGCGCTGACCCGAGACGGTGGCTGGTGGTTGAATGGAGGGACTATGGAACGCAGTCAAGGGAATGTGGCGTACGCGCTGAAGAAGCAAGAAGGGTGGATCTACAACTTAGGGGTTGATTTCATCGTCAAACTTGGAGAACGCGGCCAGGGGCGACGCCTCGCCGTACTCGAGTACTTGACCGCCGACGACGAGTGGCCCGGCCATTCCCATCCGACCGAAGACGAGATCTTTTACGTCCTGAAAGGCGCGCTCACCTTTCGCTGCGGCAAGGAAGAGTTCGATGTGGAGCAGGGGGGCTTCGTGTTTCTCCCCAGGGGCATCGAGCACGGCTATCGGATCCGCGGCGACAGCCCGGCGCACCTGCTGGTCGTTACCGCACCGGCACCCGGGCCGGAGGCCAGGATAGGATGGGACGGCTTCGTCTCCGGACTCGAAACCACCGCCGAGCTGCGTGCCTCCCCTAAGGCGCCCTAGGCCTCAACAGGGGAGAAGTGCCCAGGCCTGCTTGGCTCGAAGAATTCGCAGGGCTGCGTCATCGACCCGCTGACGGAAGCCCGGATCGGTCGCGGCGCGTGATCTGATCGCCCGCACCATGGCGGCCGCGGGCGCAGACGTCTTGGAGATGATCATGTCGCCCCCGGCCGACAGGAAGTCAATTGCTCGGGTGGCGGGCGAGATGCTTGCCACTGCCGCGGTATCCCCGAGGTCGTCGGAGACGATGACGCCCTGGAAGCCCATCGTGGTGCGCAGCATCTGGGTGATGACGATTGGGGAGAAGGCGGCCAGGTGGTTGGGATCGATCCGGGTGTACTTTGCCAGGGCGACCATCACGAAATCGGCATTCGCCGCAACGCCCTGGCCGAACGACGCCAGGTAGGGGTCAGAGGCGGTTGTCGTGGTATCGGTCGCAGTGGTGAAATCGGTGTTGCCGGCCACCCGACCAAGGCCGGGGAAGTGCTTCAGGGTGACCGCGATACTCGATTGCCGCATGCCGCGCAGGAAGGCGGTGCCATGGCTGCCGGCGGCAGCTGGATCATGGCCGTACTCGCGCTGCAGGACCCCGATCGGCTGGTTCTGGGCATCGGTCCCCGGCGGGACCACGTCCATTACGGGAGCGAAGTTCAGGTTGATGCCGGCCGAATGAAGCTCCTGCCCCCATACGGCGGCCCGGCTCTCGAGCACCCCCGCCGCCCACGTCCCCTGGACGACAGCGGTTGGTATCCGGGAAAAGCCGGGCCCCTGCATGGCCTGGATCAGGCCTCCTTCCTGGTTGGCGGCGATGAAAAACCGAACGTTGGCGGTGGATGCGCTCGAGACCTGGGATTGCACGGCGATCGCCACCGCCCGAATCCCTGCGACACCCGCATAGCTTCGGTCGACAAACCAGACCGAGCCGATGTGGTCGTTGCGGATCATGTTGCTCTCGGTCGCACCCAGGCCGTCGCCAGCCAGCCCCAGCTCAAAAAGCTGACCGATCCGCTGGTCGAGCGTCATAAGCGCAAGGACGCGATCGGCACAGGAGGGCTGAGGAGCTGACGTCGCCGTTGGTGACGCAGTGGGGGTGGCTGCGGACCCGGAGGCGGCCGGCGAGGGCGTGGGGGGTGATCCGCTCGTGGCGGAACCACAGCCAGCGCAGACCCAAATGCAAAGCAAGAGAACGGCTCCAAGCCGCTGACGAATCATCACGAAGGGAACGCCGGAGTGACGGATTCCGTTATGCGGACGCGCGATCGTGAACCGGCGGGATCGGTAGTGGTGGTCCGTAGACCTCCGCTGGAGGACGCGCGATGCGCATGAAGCGACCGTCCGGCTCCCCGAGCCGCCTGAAGCCAAACTGTTCGTACAGTCCATGCGCGTCCCTGGTCGACAGGATGAATTGGCGAAGTCCGGTCAAGCTCTCGTGCGCCATGATCGACGCCATCATCCGGCGGGATACCCCGCGGCCCCTGGCACTCTCGGGGACAAACACGTCACAAAGCCAGGCGAACGTGGCACGATCCGTCACCACCCGGGCAAAACCGACCAGCTGGTCGGTATCCAGCGCGGCGAAGACGAGGCTATTCGCGCATGCGCGCTCGAATCGATCGTAGGGGATGTTGGTGGACCAGTAGGTCGACGCGATCCAACGGTGCGCCAACCGAAGATCGATCGATGCCAGGTCGGTGGTGACCCGGATCATCGGCTGCCCTTGTGGTTCCGATTCAACCCTGGCTTCGTCTGACTTCCTGCAAGACCCAGCTATTGCCGTCGGGGTCGCTGAAGTCAGCGAACGATTCGTAATCCCCGTGTTTTGGATCAGGACCCGACACCCATCCGCCCGACTCGAGATGCCGGACCTCGCTGACCTCGACTCCTCGCTCGACCAGATGGGCGCGCGCCGCAACGATGTCGGCGACCACCAGGTGAAGGCCCTTGGTCGAGCCTGGTGCCGCATCCGTTATCCCTTTTCCGACCGAGATGGAGCACGCCGAACCCGGCGGGGTCATCTGGACGACCCGGAAGTCACTGCCGGCTCGGTGGTCCACGTCCAGCTTGAAGCCGGCCTTCTCTGTGTAGAAAGACTTGGCGCGGTCCACGTCCGAGACCGGAACCACAACGAGCTCGAGCTTGAACTCCATCCGACTACCTCCGACGTTACCTCAGGACGATTCCGGAGGTGACATTTGCCATCGCCCCCGTCATCCCGGCCGCGCGGTCAGAGGCGAGGAAGGCGGCGACCTCAGCGACATCGGCAAGCCTGGGAGCACGCCGCAGAGCGGCCATCCCAGCGATCATCTGGACCACGACCTGGGGATCCGGTGTGTTGGGGCCGCCTACAGCGGTGAGTTTCTCCTTCGTCAGGGTCTCAGCCACCCCGGCGGTCCAGATGCCACACACGCGCACGCCATGCGGCCCCAACTCGGCCGCCAGATAGCGCATGAAGGCCTCGGTGGCCGCGTCTGCCGGACCAGTGCTGCCCATGCCAGGCATGGCTCCAGCGCCTGAGGCGCTGTTCAGGTGGAGGATGACGCCGGATTTTTGCTCGATCATCCGTCGCCCCGCGGCGCGGGCCGTGAGGAAGCTGCTCCGCAGACCGTTCACCACGGCGCGCAGGAGATCGTCCGCCTTCATCTCGACAAGCGGCGTGCTCTGGACGTCGCCGCGGCTGATTAGATTGAACGAGACGTCCACGCTGCCTGCCCTGGAGGCTACCGCCTCGACATGCTGATCGACCGCGCTCTCGTCGAGGGCGTCGACGACGGCCACCTCCACCGAACCACCAGTGGTCGTGATCTCCTGAGCTACTGCGTCGAGCTTTGCCCGGGTGCGGCCGGTGAGGAAGACCTTTGCCCCTTCCCTGGCGAAGGTCCGAGCCACGCCGCTCCCGATCCCGCCACCGCCCCCGTAGATGATGGCATTCTTGCCTTGCAGA
>Ga0209160_1000623_pt1 | contig 29519 bp, 29 predicted proteins | sample GraSoiAngelo_153_FD_186167 | JGI IMG/M metagenome (GOLD analysis project Ga0209160, IMG submission 186167) | Grasslands soil microbial communities from the Angelo Coastal Reserve, California, USA - 14_1009_12_40cm (SPAdes) (version 2) | ecosystem: Environmental > Terrestrial > Soil > Grasslands ...
TGATGTTGTCGAGCAGGTCCCGAGTCAGGACCTCAGCGGAATCGGTCTTCGTCAGCGGCGCCGTCAGCAGCGTGTCGGATTCGCGAAGCAGCTCCTCGACCATCTCAAAACGTCGCTCGTAGGGCAACGGCGTCAGGTCGGATCCGTTGCGGAACATCGCGTCGAAGACGAAGGCTCGCATCGGCACTCGGGCGGCCATCTCCTGAATGCCCTCCTTGCGCCGGCGCGCAGTCGTTTCCTGGAAGGGGACGTACTCCTCTGACTCGGCGTCGTAAGCGATCGCCTCGCCGTCGAGGATGACGCTGTCGACGTCGAGCTCAGAGGCCGCCGCCACCAGCTCCGGAAACATCTCCGTCATCGACTCGAGGTTTCTCGAGAAGATCTTCACCTCATTCGCGTCTTTGTGAATCTGGACGCGCAAGCCGTCGTACTTCGGCTGCACACCCACCGTCCCGAGCTTCTTGATCACGGCCTCCGGATTTGGGAGTCGCTCCGCAAGTTGTGGACGCAGCGGATGGCCCGCCCTGACCTTCAGCGCTTCGAGTCCAGCCTCGCCAGAATCCCAGAGCGTCCACGCAATCTGTCCGAGGTCGGACGTTCGGTTGTAGGCACCCTCAAGAATCGGTCGCAGCGACCGGTCTCCCTTTTTTGCCATAGACAGCGCATCGAGCACGGTCGGATCGCCTATCCCCAGCCGCATCTTGCCGAGGGTGATTCTCACGAGGTGCTTGGCAGAGATCGCGTCCAGGTCACGGAGCAGGCCGGTGAAGCCATCGAGTTTCTGCTGCACGCTGCCCGCACCGCCCGCGGCGGCGATCTGGTTCAGCCGCTCGTGCACCTCGACCACGGAGGGCGACTCGCTCGGTGAAGCCTTCGCGAGATCCTGCGCAGTTACGCCGAGGTCGCCGGTCTGGCGATTTAGCTTGATCACCTCCTCCTTCGGAACCCCATAAGCGGCCGCGATCGCGATCATGAGAGACCTCTCCCCGAGACCGATCTCAACCGGCACGAAGAAGGGCGCGAGCCGGCCCTGGATCAAGTAGGTGATCGGCTGGAGCTCGCGAGCCGAGCAATTGCGATATATATCCGCCAGGATGCGGACGAGCTCGTTGCGGCTGCTCGTGGCCTCCATCTGGTCCAGGCTCGCAGCCAGGTCGACAAACTTCACGGCTGCTCACGTTAGCCAGTTCCGATGAGATCCATTCGGGTGCTCCCGGTCGCCAGTCTCCTGCTCATCGGACTGTATTTCGTCTTCAGGGCCATCGCCGCGCAGTGCAACGGGGCCGCCTGTGACGTCTACATCCCGGTGTCTCTATTGATCCCGATCGCGATCCTGCTGATGGTTGCGATCACCGGAGTCTTCGCCACGGCTGCGGCCCGCGGGAACAAGGTCTGGTTTGCCGTTCTGCTCACGTCCACATTCATCGGCGTCGCGGGACCGATTGTTGCCTTGCTCGTCCTGCGAGACAGGCCCGATGCTTTCGTTGCAACTGCGACAGTGCTCGAGCTGATCGTCCCGGTCGCCGCGCTGGGCTACAGCGTCTCCGCTCAATCCCAATAGCGCGCTTCGCGCCCCGGGTCCGTAGCCGTTACAGTGCGACGGCCCGCAAAATTTGGCCCGTGACGGCGCCGACCACCTCACCGACGATCAGCGTGGCGGGCGCCTCGATGACCGCCTGGTCAGCGAGCTGCGCGATGTCGGCGATCGAGCCTTCGACACTGCGCTGATCCCGCCACGTGGCCTTGCTGACCACGGCGGCCGGGCGCGATCCGCCGACGGCCGTGGCCACTTGCGCGGCGACCTCGGCCAGGTTCGCACGGCACATCAGGACGACCAGCGTGTCGCTGGCTCGCGCCAGGTCGCGGATTCGCCCTGGCCAGTCCGAGCCTGTTGCGGTCGTGATCGCGACCGAGGAGGCGACGCCTCTCAGCGTGACCGGCACGCCGATCGATGACGCCGCCGCGACCGCTGACGAAACGCCGGGCACGACCACCACGTCGATCCCGGCCTCGGTCAGGTCCCTGAGCTCCTCCCCACCACGGCCAAAAACGAAGGGATCGCCGCCTTTGAGGCGGACGACGAAATGACCTGAACGGGCCAGCTCGATCATGCGATCGGTGATCTCGTCCTGGCCTGTGCTGTCACCTCCGCCACGCTTCCCGACCGGCTCGAGGATCGCTCCGGGACCGCAGAGCGCGAGCGTGTCTGGCGAGATGAGCGCGTCGTGCAGAACGAAGTCCGCGTCCGCCAGCAGATCGCGCGCCTTCACGGTGATGAGGTCCGGATCCCCAGGGCCCGCTCCGACCAGCGCCACCCTGCCCGAGTGATCGCCCGGCCGGGCGAGGCTCGCCGCAAGCGCCTCCGCCTCCTGGCTCGGGCCGCCCCGAAGGAGCTCGCGCAGCTCTGACCTGACCAGCCTGCGATAGACCTTCGTCTGTTCCGCGATTGGCACGCCGCGCTCGCGGAGCCCACGCCGAATCCGGCCCACCAGCTCGGTGAACGGCCCCCACTCCCTTCCCAACCAGCGCTCGAGACGGCCGCGCAGGGCAGAGGCGAGAAAGGGACTTTCGCCAGAGGTTGAGATAGCGATCAACACGGGGTCGCGGCGAACGATGGCCGGGGCGATGAAACGGCACTGGGCGGTCCGGTCGACCACGTTGATAAGGATGCCGGCCGCCTCCGCTTCCTCCCAGCTCTGGCGGTTGATCGCCGGGTCATCACTCGCATCGAACACCAGCCTGGCGCCGGCGAGGTCGCCCGGTTTGTAGTTGCAAGACGGGATGACGCGCACCTCCGCGCCCGCCTCGCGCAGTGCAGCGGCTTTTTCCATCGCCAGGTTGCCGTCGCCCAGGACGACGCACGGTTGTTGGGCGAGGTCGAGAAACACCGGGTAATACCTCACGCCGTCGCCTCCTCCTTCGCCGCGTCGAGCAACACACGCGCAACCTCGGGCCGCGTGAATTCCGGCGGCAGGTCAGCGCCCTCTTCCAGCAGCTTGCGCACAGCCGTGCCGCTCAAAGTCCGGTGCAGCTCTTTGGGATGAGGGCACGTCCGCGTGGAAGCCATGCCGCCGCAGGCCGAGCAGTAGAAGGTGTGCTCGAAACGGAGGATCTCGATTCCAAGCTCGCTCGGCGTGTACTGATCGAAGATGCGGTGCGCGGCGTACGTGTCGTAGTAATTGCCGACACCGGCGTGGTCGCGCCCGACGATGAAGTGGGTGCAGCCATAGTTGCGCCGGACGATGGCGTGGAAAACGGCTTCCTTCGGCCCGGCGTAGCGCATCCACGCCGGATTGGTGGCGAGCAGGACCCGGTCCGCGGGGTAATAGCCCGCGAGCAGCTCTTCGTAGCAGCGCATCCGGACCGCAGCCGGGATGTCATCGCTCTTGGTTTCCCCGACGAGCGGGTGGAGCAGCAGCCCGTCGACGATCTCGAGCGCCACTTTCTGCAGGTATTCGTGCGCCCGATGGACCGGGTTGCGGGTCTGGAAGCCGACCATCGTCTTCCAGGCGCGCTCGGCTTTGACCTCTCGGACCTGCGCCGGCGTCAGATCGAACTCCGGAAAACCAGAGCTGGGCCGCGCGAGCGCCACAACCTGGCCGCCGATGGCCCAGCGCCCCGACTCCTTCAAAACGCGGATCCCGGGATGCGCGTCGTCCTCGGTTCCGTAGACACCCAACGCTTCGCGCCGGATATCTGCTTCGTAAGCTCCGACGACATCGAGGATGCCGATCGGTTTGTCGCCGACGAAAAGTCCAACCCGGTCCGCAGTGGGAATTTCGTCGGTGCGAAGGACGATCGGGATGGTGAAGGGCGCCCCGCCGGCCAGGCGGCCCTGCTCGATGACCGACTCGTAGTCATCACCGTCCATGTAACCGTCCAATGGCGAGAGCGCGCCGGCGCCGAGCATGAACACATCGGAGAGCTCACGCTGCCCAACCTGCAGTCGGGGAAGAGCTCTTGCCTCGGTCCGGAGCTCCTGGAGCTCGTCACCCGAGGGCAGCCTTTCGAACACTTGGCGCGGCAGTAAGCCGAGGCGCTCCAGCTTGTCGAGCACCTTTGCCAGAGACTCGCCGAGGCTCTCCTCTGACGTATCGCATGTGACTTCGGCGCGGAGCGGCTCCTCGTACGGATCGCTGACACCGGTGAAGTTGGCGATCTCACCCGCGATCGCCTTGCGGTAAAGGCCCTTCGTGTCGCGCTCAACCAGGGTGTCGAGCGGGCATCGGACGAAGACCTCGACGAAGTTGGGTGTCTGGCCGCGCACCTCGTCGCGGACCTCGCGGTAGGGCGAGATCGCGGCCGTGATCGCGATGCCGCCGCTTCGAGCGATCAGCCGGGCCACATAGCCGATGCGACGGATGTTGGTGTCGCGGTCCTCCTTCGAGAATCCGAGTCCTTTCGACAGATGTGTCCGCACCTCATCGCCATCGAGCAGCTCGGAATAACGGCCGCGACGCGCGAGCTCGGCCTGAAGCGCGGCGGCGATCGTGGACTTGCCCGCGCCAGACAGACCCGTGAACCAGACGACGAATCCTTTGCTCATGTCTTGCTCCAGTGGAGACCGCATTCTTTGACCTCGCCCTGCTCCCACCACCAGCGCCCGGCGCGCGCATCCTCGCCGGGTCGTGTCGCACGGGAGCAAGGTGCGCATCCGATGGATGTGAAGCCCGAGTCGTAAAGCGAGTGATAGGGGACGTTGCGATCGTGGACGTATTCCCAAACCTGTTCGGCGGACCAGGAGGCCAGCGGCGCGATCTTGGTGATTCCGCCGTGCTCGAGGTCAGTCCCAACGACGGGGCTTTGAGCCCGTGTGGCGATCTGGGAGCGCCTGAGGCCAGTCACCCACGCGTCGTAACCGGCAAGAGCGCGCTCGAGGGGCCGCGACTTGCGCACGCTGCAGCACAGGCGGCGCAGGTCGGGGGATCGGTAGAAGAGATTGGTGCCATTGAGGGCGACCATCTCCTGAACCTCATCCGGATCTGGCGTTACGACCTGCACCTCGATCGCGTACCGATCGCGGACCCGGTCGATCATGTCGTGCGTCTCCTGCGGCAGCCGGCCGGTGTCGAGGGTCAGGACGGCAATGCCGGATCGGATCCTGGATGCCATGTCGATCAGGACAGAGGACTCGGCCTGGAAGCTCGCCACGATGACCACCCGCGGAAAGGTTTCATACGCCCACCTCAGCACCGCTTCGGGATCGGCTTCAAAGCTGGATGTCGCCTGGACAGAGGCCACGGTGCTCATGCCGTCTGCTCGCTGAGAGCGAATCGCCCTCGAAGCGCGTCGAATCCGCTGCGGTCGACCCAGTCGCCGAAGCCTTCATCCGAATCTCGTTCGGATCGAAACGCCTGGAACAGGGGACGAAGAAGCGATGGGATTTCCGGCATAGGCACGTTGGCCGCGTACAGGCGATTGAGGCGCGTGCCGTCGAAATCGCCCCCGAGCATGACGTCGTATTTGCCAAGCGTCGTGCCGACGAAGCCGACGTCGCCCAGGTAAGGACGCGAGCACCCGTTGGGGCAGCCGCTCATCCGGAAGCTGATGCGCTCTTCGGCAAGACCCAGCTCGTCCAACAGCGTCGCGATCTGGCGGACCAGCCCGGGCATCGACCGCTCGGCCTCCGCGACCGCCAGGCCGCAGGTCGGAAGCGCAGGACAGGCCATCGAGTGGCGGATGGCACGCGGGATGGACTCAACGGGGGCCATGCCGTGGCTCGCCAGCAGCTCGTTCACACGGCGACGGTCGGCAGGCTTGATGCCGGCCAGGATCACGTTCTGCTGGGCGGTGAGCCGCACTTCCGGTCGCAGCTCCTGGACGATCTGGCGCAGGCCGCTGGCCGAACGCAGATGGCCCACATCGGCGATGCGCCCGTTCTCGATGTAGATCCCGAGGTAGTGCAGGCCGTCGCCCTGCTCGTGCCAGCCGAGGTGGTCATCGACCGGTCGCCATGACAGCGGCTCCGGAGGCTGAAGCTGGAAGGGCACCCGGCTCTGCACCTCGGCGCGAAACCAATCGAGGCCGCGGTCGGCGATCGTGTATTTGAGCCGGGCGTGGCGGCGGTTGGCGCGGTCGCCGTAGTCGCGCTGCACCGCGACCACCTCGCGAGCCAGGTCGACGATCTCTCCCGGCTGAACGAAAGCGAGGGGAAGCGCAACTGCCACGAATGTCTCCGGCTTGTTGTGAGTGCGGCCGAGCCCTCCGCCGACCAGCACGTTGAATCCCCGAAGCGTGTCATCGACGCCACGCATGGCGACGATGGCGAGGTCGTGCGCGTAGATGTCGACGCAGTTGTCACCTTCGAGCGCCACGGTGGTCTTGAACTTGCGCGGCAGGTACTGCTCGCCGTAGAGGGGCTCTGTCTCCGGTTCCGACGTCTCTACGACCTCTCCGTCGAGCCAGATCTCGTGGTAGGCGCCGGTGTGTGGCGTCAGCTCGGCGACCATGCCTGCGATCGAGCGCAGCACCTCGAGATGAAATCGGTCACCCAGCGGTTCGGGGCAGAACATGATGTTGCGCTCGACGTCGCCGCAGCCTCCCAGCGAGGTGAGCAGCGCGTCGTTGATGGCGCGAATCGATTTCTTCAGGTCACCCTTCAGCACTCCGTGCAGCTGGAAGTCCTGGCGGGTCGTGACGCGCAGCGTGCCGTTGGCCCACCGCCGGCTGATCTCATCGTGGGCGAGGTACGCGTCGGCGGACACGATCCCGCCCGGGATCCGGGTTCGAATCATCAGCTGGTGGTGCTTGTCCAGGCCCCGGGCTCGGGCCTCCTTCCGGCGGTCCCGATCGTCCTGCTGGTAGACGCCGTGAAACTTCAGCAGCTGCTCCGACTCGTCGCCGAACTCGGGAGTGTCGGCGGCGAGCTCCTCCTCGATCGTGCCCCTGAGGTGTTCGGAGCTCGCCTTGATCTTCTCGTTCTTGGAGAAACCGTCCAGCGACGGCGTGCAGCCGCAGACCTTGCACATGAGCTCAGGCCACCTTCAAAGCGAGCGTCCAGACCGCCAGGGTCACAGTCAGCCGGGTCACTCGTTCGGGCACCCGGACGGCGAGCTTGCTGCCGATCACGACCCCGGGCAGCGACCCGAGCATGAGCAAGAACGCGAGGTGGAAATCGAACCTGGTCTGAAGCAGGACAAGCGGCGCCGCGACCGCGGCGAGGATCACGGCGTGGACCATATCCGTGCCGACGACCCGTGCGATTGGAAGCGAGGTGAGACCGATGAGGCCCGCCACCGCAACCGAACCGCTGCCCACGCTCGACAGCGCGACCATCGTGCCGACGAGGACGCCGAGCAAGGTCAGCTTGACGGGGTTGTTGTCCCCATGCCCCGGCCGAGCAGGCACGAAAAGTCGATACGTGAGCACGCCCGCAGCGATCACGAGACAGGCCTGGATCAAGCGCGCCCGAATGTGGTCGGAGCCGCCTCCGCCGGCGGCGAGACGTCCGAGCACGAACGAGGCCGCGATGGCTGCGGGAACGCTGCCAATGGCGAGCTGGCGAACCACTTTGAGGTCGACGGTCTGTTGACGCAGGTGCTGCACCGAGCCGACAGCTCGCGTGACCAGCGTGAACACGAGCGATGTGGCGACCGCGACGGCGGGATGGACCCGAAGGACGAGGATCAGGAACGGCGTCAGAAAGGACCCGCCACCCACCCCGGTGAGCCCGACGGAAATTCCAACGCCCAAACCAAAAAGAACAACGAGCAGATCCGACAAGGAAAATGCGCCTCCGTTAGCTGACTGCCGACTCGCTAGACCGCGCCGATGGCGCGGACAGTTGGGGTTACCCCCGTCTGAGAGGTCGGCTAGCTACAGAAGCAGCTGGCGCAGCGCACGTAGTCGATCGCCCGTCGTCGGGTCAGGTCCAGGCCGCGGGCAGCCGTACTACGCACAGTCCGCCTACTTTAGCCGAATCGATATCGGGCCAGACTGGCGCCGCCTCACCAACCTGGGCTACCAACACTTGTTGGCCGGCCACAGCGCCAGTTCAGGGAGTCAGTCCTAGAGGTGGTCTCAGAGTGGAGACGTCAGCTCCAGTTGAATGTTGTCGGGATCGCGGAAGGCCAGCACGCATATCCCAAAGGACGTCAGCTCGCGGACCTCTCCCCTCTGCACGCCGCGCTCGTCCAGGAATCGGATCGCGTCATTGAGCGCTGCGCGGCTGTCCACGCTGAAGCTCAGATGATCCAGGCCCACTCGATTCTCGTCGAAGCGGTCGCCTTTGTTCGCCACCGGACGCAGGCCCAAGAGGTAGGTGCCCCTTGTCATCACGCACCCACCCCACAACACCGGATAGCTCGGATCGGACTTCGGGTCGTCCGACGCCGGCGCCTCGGCAGCCACGTTGAACCCCAATAAGCCCGTGTAGAAGGCTCGACTCCGCTCGATATCGGTAACCGTCAGCCGCACGTGGTGGATGCTGCCTAACTCAATATCCCCAGCCATCGCTTCCTCCTGGATGCCGATCAATTCACTAGCGCGCGAGCATGTCGCGACGCAGCCGCTCGGCCATCGCGGCCATCACCTGTGAGAGGAGCTGGTCGTTGGCCCTGATCGCATCGCGAAACTGCGCGTGGCTCATGACCATCAACTTCGAGGGAGCACTCGTGACGACGGTGGCCGTCGCTGGCCCGCGGTCGAGCATGCTGATCTCACCGAAAAAGCTTCCGGGTTCAAGTGCGGGGCGGTCGCGATCGTCAACCTGTACTGTGGCTTGCCCGTTCAGCAGGAGGTAAAAGGAATCCGCGGCCCTACCCTGCGTGATCAGCGTGCGGCCCGCCGGAACATCCACCTCGTCTGTGCGCGTGACCAGGAACTCCAGCTCCTTCTGGCTGCAGCGGGCGAAAAGAGGGACCTTGCTCAGCGCGTCGATCTTTGCATCGCTCATTACACGGCAGGATAGCTGTCGCCGGGAATGACGCAAGTGCCCGTTTTCTTAGGCTCTTCCTGCCTCCGCTGGTGTGGTGGGGGTTCTGGGCGGAGGAAACTCGGACGCCAGATCGGGCGCCTCGGCCTGGAAAAGCGCCTCGGGCCCTGGCAGGCCCTGGAGCTGATGCAGGCCCAGATTTCTGAAACTGATGCCGGCGGGCTCAGAGGCGCCGATCGCGTCGCGGGTCGCGTGCGAAAGCAGTATTTGCCCGCCGTGGGCGGCAAAGCAGACCCGAGCCGCGGTGTGCACAGCGATCCCTACGTATCCCGTGTCGGTCAGGGTGGGATGCCCGGTGTGAAGCCCGATTCTGATCCTTACGTTCAGGTCGTCCGGCCAAACCATCGAGGCAACCTTGCGCTGAATCGCGAGCGCGGCACCCAGCGCTGCCGCGGCCTGTTTGAAGACGGCGAACAGCTCGTCGGCTCGGGTGTCCACCTCCCGGCCGCCCGACTTCCGGATGGCGCCGCCAAGCAGGCTGCGGACATCGGCCAGCAACCCGGGGTACCGATCGCCGAGGCGCCTGACGAGGCCCGTCGAGTCCTCGATGTCGGCGAGCAGGAACGTCACAGAGCCTGTAGGCAGTGTTCGTACTTCGCTCACACGAGCTTCGGCCTCGCCGCGGATGCGTACATTGCGCAGCTGGCCGGTCATGAACCCGACGGGCACGATGCCGTACTTCTTGGCCGCCTTCAGCAGCCTGGTGCGTGCCCGATCTCGGGCCGCTTCGTCTTCGAAGGTGGTCTGGTTAAAACGCGCCAGCGCGTTGCGGACGTGGGCGCCGTCGTTGATCGGTAGGCGCCGACGGCCGCCGGAGTCGATATAGGCGAAGGCGCTGTCGGGCAACCTTCCACGCGTCTTGGCATCGAGCTGGGTCATGGTTGCCATTTTCACAAACTGCAGCCGAACGTGAACGCATTCCACTACGTCCGTAGCGGACAAGAACTAGGCGTGCAACACGAACATGAATCGCTTGATTGGATTGTGGCTCGAACAGAGAAGCCCTAGCCTGTGCCAGGCTCGTCGCCGCTGACGATCCACCGTCCGCCGGCACCTGTGGCCACCAGGTCGTCGGCTGCATGCGGTCCCCACGAACCTCTCGGATATGACTCGGGGTGGCCCTCGCCTTCCCAGGCACGAACAAGCGGATCGACGATCTCCCATGCGAGCTCGATCTCCTCGGCACCGGGGAAGGCCGTATTTCCACCGGCCAGCACCTCGGACAGAACGTTCTCGTATGCGTCAGGCAGAGCTGCCTTCGTCAGGTGGGCGTAGTCAAGCCGCATCCCTGCCGGCACCATCTCGAATCGTGTGCCCGGGCGCTTGGCTCCGATTCGAATCGTTATGCCCTCATCCGGTTGAATTCGGATGACGATGAGCGTCGCAATGCCGCGCTGACGCCGGCCGGCGATGCGAAGCATCGGCGCATCGCGCAGCTTGATCACGACCTCGGTGACCCGGCGCCGGAGCGCCTTGCCGGTGCGCACGAAGATCGGCACGCCATCCCAGCGCCAGTTGTCGATGGAGACTCGCATCGCGGCGAATGTCTCGCGGCGAGAGTCAGGCGCAACGCCGTCTTCATCCAGGTAGCCCTCGTACTGTCCTCGCACGGCCATTCCCGGATCGAGCGGCAGCATCGCGCGGAGTGCAGCTCGTTTCGCGCGCCGAACGTAATCCGCATCGAACGTCGTCGGCGGCTCCATCGTGATCAATGCGAGGAGCTGCAGGACGTGGTTCTGGATGATGTCCCGCACGGCGCCCGTTTGGTCGTAGTACCCGGCGCGCTTGCCGATCCCCTCTTCCTCCGCGACAGTGATGAGGATCGTCTCGATCAGGGTGCGGTTCCAAACCGGCTCGAACAGCGAGTTGGAGAACCGCAGCGCCAGGACGTTCTGCACGGTGTCCTTGGCGAGGTAGTGATCGATGCGAAAGATCTGCTCTTCGTCAAACGCCTCCGCGAGCTGAGCGTTGATCCTGTGCGCGGACGGTAGGTTGTGGCCGAGCGGCTTCTCGACAACGATGCGTCTGGTGGCATCGGCCCGTGTGGCGAGGCCAGACAGCGTGAGGCCGGCCAGGATGTCGCCGAACGTCTCTGGCGGCGTCGCGAGATAGAAGATCACGGTTTGAGAACCGGTCAATTGCTCTTTCAAACTGGTGAAAGTCGCCGGGTCGGAGTAGTCCAGCTGCACCCATTCAGCCGACGCACTCAGTCGGTCACTCTGGCTCGTCTCCTTGACCATGGCACGGAAATCAGCCGTGGACTGATGAGTGCGACCGGCGCCGATGACGCGCACGGGTTGTCCTTCGCGTGAGACGACCCGGCCCAGCGAGGGAAGGATCTTGCGGCGCGTAAGGTCGCCGGAGGCGCCAAAGACGACGAGATCGACTGCTGCGGCCACACGCGGAATCGTACGGTGGGTTCAGATTCGGTCGCGAGACGCGACTCCATCGCTCGGCGATCGGCCCGTGATCCCCTCTGCAGCGCAGTCCGCGGCTCGTCTCTCCAGGAGCTCGCGCTCGCGTACGTTCTCGGTAAGCGATGCGGCGCGCTCGAACTCAGCGCGAGCCTCCTCGGACCGGCCGAGCTTCCTCAAGAGGTCGCCGCGGACGGCCGGGAGCAAATGGTACGAATCGAGGGCGGGCTCGTGGACCAGAGCGTCGACGAGTTCGAGACCAGCAGCCGGACCGAACGCCATTCCCACGGCGACCGCCCGGTTCAGCTCGAGCACAGGCGATGGCGCAAGCTGCACGGCCGCGTCGTACAGGGCAACCATGCGCGGCCAGTCCGTCTCCGCGGCGGTCGCTGCTCGAGCATGGCACGCGGCAATCGCCGCCTGCAGCGCGTAAGGCCCCAGGGCGCCCCCCAGGCTCCCGGCGCGCTCGAGCGCCGACAGGCCGCGCCGGATGAGCAGACGATCCCAGCGCGCCCGGTCCTGATCGAGCAGGAGGACCGGCTCGCCGGACGGTCCAATGCGGGCGCCGAGGCGAGAAGCCTGGATCTCCATCAGCGCCACCAAGCCGTGGACTTCAGGCTCGGAGGGGGTGAGCTCGGCCAGGATGCGGCCCAGACGGAGGGCCTCCTCGCACAGCGCCGGTCGGACCCAGTCCTTGCCCGCTGTCGCGGAATAGCCCTCGTTGAAGATGAGATAGATCACCTCGAGGACGGAGCTGAGGCGCGCAACGCGCGCGGCGCCGCCCGGGACCTCGAACCTGACATGCGCCTCGGCGAGGGTCCGTTTCGCGCGGACGATCCGCTGCGCGATCGTCGAGACAGGAACGAGGAAGGCCCGCGCGATTTCCTCGGTCGTCAGCCCGCCAAGGACGCGCAGGGTGAGGGCGACCCGTGCTTCCTTCGAAAGGACCGGATGGCAGGCCATAAATATCAGGCCCAGCAGATCGTCCCCGAACTCATCGTCGGTCGCAGAGTCGAAGTCCGTTCCTCCCTGCAGGCGCTCGACATCGCGTCCGATCTCTTCATGCTTGCGCTCGAGCGTCTTGCGACGCCGGATCATGTCGATTCCGCGGTGTTTGGCGGTTCCCATGAGCCACGCGCCAGGCCGGTCCGGCACACCCGCGGAAGGCCACTGCTCGAGTGCGGCGACCAGGGCGTCCTGTGCAAGCTCTTCCGCAGTCCCGATGTCGCCGACGACGCGAGCCAGCCCGGCGATCAGCCGGGCCGACTCGATCCGCCAGATCGCTTCGATCGCGCGATTCGCATCGGTGGCTGCTTTCTCGCGGCGACCTGGGTCGGCGGACGCGCCTCCGTTTCTTGGACTTATCGCCAGAGCTCCTTCACATGCCCTCGAACTCGACGACCTCACGGATCTCGAACGTGCCGCCGTCGTAGGGTGCCCGCTTCAGCCACTCGAGGGCCTCGTCGATCGACCGCACCTGCCAAAGCCAGTATCCGGCCACAAGCTCCTTGGTCTCCGCGAACGGTCCGTCGATGACGGTGCGCTTCTTGCCGTCGAACCGAACCCGCTTGCCCTGCGAGCTCGGGTGCAGCCTGCCGGCCTCGAGCACCACCCCGGCCTTGACCAGCTCCTCGTCGAACTTCTGGTAGGCCGCCATCGCTTCCGGCGTGGGGGGAGTCGCCGCCTCGCTCTGATTGCCTTCCTTTGCCATTATCAATACACGCATCTCTGTCTCCTCTAATTACAACTTCCACATCGTTAATGGGGCTCGGACTTTGAGGCCTCAGTCACTCATCGAATGACCGGCGGCGATTTCGACATGCGCTGACTCCCGGTCAGCGCCCGTGAGTGATCGACGTTCAAATCCCAGGCTGCAAGTCGGCTCGATCAGCTACGGCCCGCCGCCAGCCGTTCGAGTGGCACCAGCTGGCATATTGACAACGTCTTCGTGACCGCGAGCAACGGACCGTTCGTAAGCCTCGGTTCGCACGCTGAGTCGTAGGTGGTTCACATTCGACGGGTGCCGAAAGGCGAGGCGCACGTTTTGTACAAGACGCTCGTCTCAAATCGATTTCAAGGGCGCAGTTTGCGCAAAACGCACGTCTCGCCGCCGCGCTACATCGAGTAGTACGCGCGCAGCCTCATTGATACGTGCGGCCTCCGTCGATGAGCAGAATTTGGCCCGTGATGTAGGCGGCCCAGTCAGAGGCGAGAAAAGCCACGGCGTCTGCGATGTCTTCGGGTTGTCCGATCCTGCGCAGAGGGATCTGGTTGAGGATCTTTTCCTGCTCCAGTGGTGCGTGTGCGTAACGAGCCTGGAACAATTCGGTGTCGATCGTGCGGGGCTGCACAGAATTCACCCTGACGCCGGGCGCCAGCTCGCGAGCCAGGTGCCTGGTCAGTCCGTCGATGCCGGCCTTCGACGCTGCGTAGTGTCCCCCGCCGCCTCCTCCAACCAGGGCTGAGCTCGACGAGATGTTGACGATGGCCGCTCCGGGCTTCCTCTTCAAATGGGGAATCGCGGCACGGCAGCAGTAGAACGTCCCGCTCAAGTTGATACGAAGAGTTCGGTCCCAGACATCCAGGGGCATGGTCTCGGTCTGCTGGACGCTCGTGGTCCCGGCGTTGTTGACCAGGACATCGAGACCGTCTCCCGACGCGGCCTCCTCCATCGAGCTAGCTACTGTCTCCGGATCGGTGATGTCGACCTGCTTCCACTCGAGACGATTGGCGCGGCCCTGCGATGCCAACAATTGGCGCAGCTCGCCCGCGGCTTGCTCGGCGACCTCGCCGTCGAGATCCCAGATCACCGTCCTGGCGCCGAGGCCGGCGAGTCGATAGGCCACGGCACGACCGATGCCCCTGGCCGCGCCGGTGACAACTGCGGATTTGCCTTGAAAAGACAGGTCGCGCCAACCATTTTTGTTCGCCATCAGCGCTGCCCGTACTTGTGGTGAATGAAGTCGTTCATCCGAGCGACCTCGGCGTCAGGCACCAGCTGTGGCTGCCCGAGCTGCAGGGCGATATAGGCGACGTGCGCGCTCTCCTCCACCGCCATCGCGGCGCCAAAGGCCTTCTTCAAGCTCTCGCCCACCGCAACCACGCCGTGATTGGGCAGAAGAACCGCTCGGTCTTCACCGAGTCCTCTGGCGACGTCGTCGCCGGTGTCCTCCCGCGCCGGGGGGACGTAGTGCATCACGCGCACCGCGCCGCCGACATAGCCGGCCGATTCGGTGATCAGAGGTGGAATCTCGCGGCCCAACGTCGAGAACGCCGCCGCATACGGCGAGTGCGTGTGAATGACCGCCCCGACATCCGGCCGGGCTCGGTAGATGGCCATGTGGACCGGAGTATCCACCGATGGCTTGAAACCTGGATGGACAGGACGGCCTTCGAGATCCACGAGCACGACCGCGTCCGGCGTCATCGTGTCGTAGTCCACTCCTGATGGAGTGACGAGGGCCTGCGCAGCTCCGGGCTCCCGGGTACTGATGTTTCCCGACGTGCCTCGGACCAGGCCCGTGGTCACCATCTGGCGCGCAAATCGGACCAGCTGCTCGCGGAGCTCGCCCTCTGTCGTCATGCCCAACTCCTTTGTGCCATCTGGCCAACGACATCCCATTCATGCGTTGATCTGGGTTCATACGTCTCGAGCGCCACGGATCGCCTTATGAGCTCACGGGCCTGCTCCAGAGACGAGACCAGACCGAGAGCGATCGCCTGGACCAGGATGTTTCCGATCGCGGTGGCCTCGGCCGGTCCGGCGACCACCGTGCGACCACATGCGTCGGCCGTCATCTGACAGAGGAGCCGGTTGCTCGAGCCCCCGCCCACCACGTGGACGGTTCGGATCTGAATGCCGCTGACGCGCTCGAGCTGTTCGATGGTCCGGCGGTACTTGAGCGCAAGGCTCTCGAAGATGCAGCGTGCGATCACTCCGGGCTCGGGCCGCAGCTGCTGCCCGCTCTGGGCCGCGAGCTCGACCATGCGAGCAGGCATATCGCCTGGTCGCAGCAGGCGCTCATCGTCTGGATCGATGACCGCCGCGAAACGCGGTGCTGCCTCCGCCAGCCGGAGCAGAGAGTCGTATGACATGTCCGTGCCGCCGGCCGCCCACCCGCGGCGGCATTCCTGGAGCAACCACAGGCCCATCACGTTCTTGAGGAGCCGGAATGTCCCGCCGACACCGCCCTCGTTGGTGAGGTTTGCCTCGAGCGTCTCGCTGTTGATGAGCGGCTGTCCCACCTCGACTCCAACGAGCGACCATGTGCCCGAGCTGATGTAGGCAGCATGCTGATTGCTCTCAAACGGCACAGCCGCCACCGCCGACGCAGTGTCATGGGTCCCTGGAGCGATCACCAGCGACGCCGCAAGCCCGAGCTCCGCCCGAGGCGCGCCGAGAACGGTCCCCGGCTCGACCACGGCGCCAAAGATCCGAGTCGGGATACCGAGCTTGTCCAGCATGCCCACTGCCCATCCGCCCGCCCGAGGGTCGTAGCACTGAGTGGTCGTCGCGTCGGTGAACTCGTCGGCCTGGGCGCCGGTGAGCCAGAAACCCAGCAGGGCCGGCATCGTCAGAAGGCGATCGGCCGCACCGAGCTGGGGATCCTTCGATGTGACCAGCGCCATCAGCTGGTAAAGCGTGTTGATCGGAATGAACTGGATGCCGGTCCGCTCATAAATCTCTTCTCGCCCAACACGTCTGAGGGCTGCTTCGAGCATGCCCTCAGTGCGGCGATCTCGGTAGTGCACGGGGTTGCCCAGCAGGTGGCCGGCGCGGTCGAGCAAGCCGAAGTCGACGCCCCACGTGTCAACCCCCATCGAGTCGACCGGACCGGCGGCGCGGACCCCGTCGAGCACATCGGCGTACAGCTGCGGCAGATCCCAGTACAAAGTGCCCGCCACCTCGAAGGGCTTGTTCGGAAAGCGCCTGATCTCTTCGACGCCCAGTCGCTCGCCATCGAGCGTGCCGAGAACCGTGCGACCGCTTTCGGCACCGAGGTCGACCGCCAGCAGTCGCTTGATCTCCCCCACTCCCTACGCTCCTGGATAGCCGCCGCCCGCGGCGGCGGTACCCCGCTCACGAGCCACACCTTCGGCGTAGCCGCTGTGTCGCAAGGCGGCGACTGGATCGGGATCGATGCCGAGCCGCTCTCTTGCCTCAGCGAGGATCGGCCGGACGTCGGTTTCGTAGGCCTCGACCAGCACCCGGTTCGCTCCCAGCACATCACCGTCGGCCTGGGCCTCGCCGAGACTCGCCCTATCGACGAGCAGGGCCTTGGCGTGGGCGGTCTGAATGTTCATGACGGATTGCACCATCGCCTCCAGCTTCGGCTCGATGTTGTGCGACTGATCGATCATGTAAGCGACGTTCCGCGCGGTCGTGGCGACCTTCTCGTCTGAGTCTTCCTCGGCCGCGACCAGCTCGTTGAAGATCAAAAAGAGCTCGAATGGGTTCGTGGACCCGACGATGAGATCGTCGTCGGCATATTTGCGCGCGTTGAAGTGAAAGCCGCCAAGCCTCCCGCGCTCGAGAAGGCGCGCGACGATCTGCTCGATGTTCACGCCCTGGGCGTGGTGTCCGGTGTCGACGAGCACCTCAGCCTGTGGGCCCAGCTCGAGACACATTGCATACGCCGTTCCCCAGTCCGGCAGGTCGGTGCTGTAGAACCCGGGCTCGAAAAACTTGTACTCGACCAGCAGACGGATTCCCGCGGGCAATGCGGCGTAGACCTGCTTCAAGCCTTCACCAAGGCGCATGGAGCGAGAACGCAGGTCGTCCTGGCCCGGATAGTTGGTGCCGTCCGCAAGCCACAGGCTGACGATCGACGACCCCGCCTTGTGGGCGATCTGGATGCATTCGAGGATGTGATCTATCGCCCTGCGCCGCACCGCGGCCGAAGGATTGGCCAGGCTGCCGAGCATGTAGTCGTCGTCCTGAAACAGGTTCGGATTGATCGCCCCGATCTTTACCCCATGGTTCTCGGCAACCTTGTTGAGCGCATCCCAATCATCCACGCGGTCCCACGGGATGTGTATTGCGACCGTCGGACAAATCCCCGTCAAGCGGTTCACCATCCCCGCGTCCGCGAGCTTCTCCTCGACGGTGCGGGCGGCGCCCGGCTGAGCGAAAACCTTGAACCTCGTCCCCGAGTTGCCATAGCCCCACGAGGGGGTTTCGACGCGAAGCCGGTTGATGCGCTCGATCACGCGCGCATCAGTCAAGGTGAAAGACCTCTGGCAGCACCTCGTGGAAGCCGGTGTCCGGCTGGATCGCCTGCTCCATGATCGGGGCCATCTGCGCCTCCCACCGCTGCGAGTCAGGGTTGGCCGACATGTGACGCTTGAACCCCGCGAAGTCTTCGACCTCCATGTAGGCGAACAGGTCCCTTCCTTTCATATATATGGAGTAGCTGGAGCACCCGGCGTCCTTCAGGGCGCGAAGCATCTCCGGCCAGACGGCCTCATGGCGCCGGCGGTACTCGGCCTCCTGGCCTGGCCGCACCTTCATCACGAACGCGACTCGCTCCATGGTTTGCCTCGAGGTGCGGGGAGGCAGCAAGCCTCCCCGCCCGAAATCACCCTAGAAGTTCAACTGGTCGATGTTGTCAGCCTTGAAGACAAACGGAGGTCCGAGCAAGACCACTCCATTGGCGTCGATCGTGTATTCACCCAGTCGGCCTGCGGTGAACTTTTCGCTCGGGTTGCCCTTGATCTTGCCCTGCACGAGCAATGCCGCCGTGTAGTAGGCAAGGTAGCCGAGGTCCTTGACATTCCACAGCGCGAATTCTTTGCAGGTGCCGTCCTTGACGTACTTCCGCATCAGGTTCGGCGTACCGAGGCCTGTGAGCTGGACCTTGCCGGCCTTGCCGGTTTGCTCCAGCACCTGCGCGGCCGCTGAGATACCAACGGTCGTGGGCGAGATGATGCCTTTCAGGTTCGGGTATGACGTCAGGAGGGCCTGAGTCTCGGTCGTGCTCACCTGTGGGTCGTCATTGCCGTACGCAACCTTGACCAGCTTCAGTCCGCTGTATTTGGAGTTGCTGGCCAGCTCGTCCTTCATCGCCTGGATCCACGCGTTCTGATTGGTTGCCGTGCTCGTGGCCGAGAGGACCGCGATGTCTCCTGCACAACCCGGGATCTCGTCGCACACCATCGCGACCTGGGATACACCGATCGCCTTGGTGTCGGCCTGGTTGATGAAGACGTTCCGCGCGTCCTTCGCCGGAGACGAGTCGTACCCGACCACCTTGATGCCTTTTTGCATCGCCTGCTTCAGCGCCGGAGCGATCGCGTCAGGGTCGTCAGCTGAGACAACGATTGCGCTGACATTCTGCTGGGTCAGGGTCTGGATGAACGGAATCTGCGCGGCACCGGTTGCCTCCGAAGGACCGACCTGCTTGAACGTCCCACTCAACGCAGTGGCGGCTTCCTGGCCTCCGGATGCGGCCACATCGAAGTAGGGATTGTTGACCGCCTTCGGCAGGAAGGCGATGTTGAGAGTGGCGGGGCTGGCGCCCCCTCCACCTCCGCCCCCGCCACACGCCGCTACCACCAGGATCGTCATCCCGGCGAGCGCAAACTGTGATCCACGCCTCCACCTCATTGCATCCAACCTCCTCATGAATTGCTGACTGGACTCGTCAGCTGACGTCGCGGCCAAGCCGCGCTGATCCGGCGCACCAGGGTGGGGCCGGCGACCGAGAGAATCAGAAGCGCCCCGACCGCGACGCTCTGCGTATCTGGGCTCACGTCGGCCAGCGTGAGTCCGTTGCGCAAGACACCGATGACGAAGATCGCCAGCACGACGCCGACGATCGTGCCCTCGCCGCCAAAGATGTTCACGCCACCCAAGAGCACCGAGGTGACGACGTCGAGCACGAAGCCCTGACCGTTGTCGGCGCGGGCGCTCGAGAATCGCGCGGTCAGAATCACTCCGGCCAGCGCGGAAAGCACACCCGAGAGGATGAAGAGATAGGTCTTCAGCTTCGCCACGTCGATCCCGGAGTAGCGCGCCGCTTGCTTGTTCTTGCCCATGGCGTAGATCTGGCGGCCGATCCAGGTCCGATGCAAAACGAACAGAAATGCCAATGCAAGGGTGGCGAAAACCAAAAGGGGCCATGGGATGAGAGTTCCAGGAACGTATGCGAATCCAAAGTTGGTGAACCACTCGGGCCAGCCGCTCACCGACCGCGGGCCGAGGACCACGGACGCCAGCCCGCGATAGAGGGCCAGCGTGCCCAGGGTCACGACCAGCGACGGCAAGCCCGCTCGCGTAACAAGAACGCCGTTGAGGAGTCCCCCCATCGCACCTACGACAAGGACGAGTGGGATGTCGAGCCACAAAGGCCAGCCAAGCGCGTATGTAAAACCGAGCAGTGCGCTCGCGAGGCCCAGCATTGACTCGACCGAGAGGTCGATCTCGCCGGCGATGATGACCAGCGCAAGCGGCAGAGCCATGATCGCCTTCTCCATCAGGTTGCTGGTCAGGTCGGAGAAGTTCGAAGCGCTCAAGAAGTAGGGCGAGAGTGAGGAGCCCAGCACGACAAAGGCGATAAGGAGAACGACAAGCAGCGTTTCCCAGCGCCGAATCAGCCCGAGAACGCGCACCCTCATCGGCGCCCGGTCCTCGTCAAGATCCGCTGGAAGTAGCCGCGGATCGCGGCGTCGGTGCCGACCGCGAGCAAGATGATCGCGCCGTCGATCGCCAGCAGCCAGAACTCAGAGAGGTGGAGAATGCGCAGTGCGTTCTCGATCGTGGCGAGCAGGATGGCCCCCAGGACGGCGCCAATCACGGTTCCCGAACCGCCGAAGATGTTGACACCCCCAACGACCACGGCGGCGATCACCTGGAGCTCGAGTCCGCTCGCCGCCAATGCGTTGACGCTCCCGAACCGCGAGCCCCACAGCACTCCTGCGATTCCCGCGCAAAGGCCGCAGACGACGAATGCTCCGAAGATGAGGCGGTGAGTCGGGATTCCGACGACCTCAGCAGCAGCTGGATTGCTGCCAATCGCGTAGAGCTCGCGGCCGGCACCCGAATTGCGGAGCAGGTACGCAGCGACCAGCGCGATCAGCGCTGCGGCGACGATGAGGGTCGGGATTCCAAGCACTGACGACGTGGCGATTCCGAGGTAATCGCGTGGCAGGTCGATCGCGCTGACCTGCTTACCTCCTGCAACGAGGAAGTCAAGGCCCCGATAGACATAGAGGGTGCCGAGCGTCGCGACGATTGCGGGGACTTTTGCAACCGCGACCAGCAGCCCATTGAACGCACCCAGTCCCAGGCCAAGAAGGCAGCCGACAGCGATCGCGCCAGGAACACCAAGCGTGTTTTCCTTGAGCAGATCGCCGGTCGCGAACGCGACCAGACCAACCATTGATCCCACCGACAGGTCGACGTTGCGGGTCAGAACAACTGTCGTCTGGCCGACCGCGACGATTGCGATGAGAGACACGTTGAGCAGGATCTGCTCGAAGTTGGAGACAGAGAAGAAGAGAGGCGCCTGGATCGTGACGATGGCAACCACGGCAAGGAGGACGAGCAGGATCCCGACTTCGCGGAGCCGAGCCACCAGGGTGAGTGTTCGCTCGAGGCCAAAGCGGCGGGCGAGTGCCGAATCGGTTGGCGCATCGATTACCCGCACGCTCATGCTTCGGCCTGGCCGGTCGCGGCGGCCATGATTCGCTCTTGCGATGCTTCATCGCGGTCGAATTCGGCGGCGACTCGTCCCTCGTGCAAGACGACGATCCGGTCAGCCATGCCCAGCACCTCGAGCAGCTCGCTCGAGATGAGAACGATCGCCATGCCCTGTGCTGCAAGCTGCGAGATGATCCGGTGAACCTCAGCCTTGGCGCCGATATCGACCCCCTGGGTCGGCTCGTCGAGGAGAAGAATGGTCGGCTTCGTGGCGAGCCACTTCGCGATGACCACCTTCTGCTGATTCCCGCCGGACAGACCGGATGCCGCCTGGTTGACGCCCGTCGAGCGCACCTGGAGCTGCTTTGAGTAGTCGGCGGCGAGCCGGCCTTCCTGTGCCCGATCGATCATGAGGAGGCGGCTGAGCCTGTGCACGATCGGCAAAGACACATTCGCCGAAATCGAGAAGTCAAGGACCAGTCCCTGCTCGTGCCGATCCTCCGGGACGTACACGATGCCGAGCCGCATCGCGTCTGTCGGGCTCTTGATGTCGGCGTGCTTGCCGGTGACAAGGATCTCGCCGGCATCCGCGTGGTCGATGCCAAACAGGACGCGCGCGACCTCGGTGCGACCAGCACCTACCAGGCCCGCAAGCCCGACGATCTCGCCGCGCCGGACCTGAAAAGAGACATCGGCGAAGACCCCGCTGCGAGACAGGCCGCGGACCTCGAGAGCGACCTCACCGATCGGTGCTTGCCCTTTGGGAAACAGGGTCTCGAGGCGGCGGCCAACCATATGCCTGATGGCATCGGCAGGCGTGAGCTCGGAGATCGGAGCAGTGATCACGTGGCGGCCGTCACGGAGAACGCTTACCCGATCAGCGATCTCGAAGACCTCTTCCATGCGGTGGTCGACGAACAGGATGGCGACGCCCCGGCCTCTCAGCTGTCTGATGATCGTGAAGAGCCTTTGCACCTCGCGGCCCGAGAGAGCCGCCGTCGGCTCGTCCATCACAAGCACTCGGGCATCGAGCGAAAACGCCTTGGCGATCTCGACCAGCTGTTGATCGGCGACCGACAGCCCTCGCACCGGAACGCTGACCCTCTGTTTGACCCCCAGGTTTGCAAAGAGCTTTTCAGCGGCCCGGTTCAGCCGGCCCCAGTCGACTCCCCGAACCCGATTGCGCGGCAGGCGGCCGGCGAAAACGTTCTCAGCGACGGTTAGATCAGGGAAAAGGTTCGGATGCTGATGGATCACTGCGATCCCGAGGTGGCGCGCAGCGGCCGGACCAGAAAGGACCAGCTCATGGCCGTCGAGCTCGAGGTGGCCGGCGTCGGGTCGGTGGATGCCGGCGAGGATCTTCACCAGAGTGCTCTTGCCCGCTCCGTTCTCGCCGACGAGCGCGTGGACCTCGTTGGCGATGAGATCGAGGTCGACGTCGATGAGGGCCTGGACGGCGCCAAATCGCTTGGAGATCCCGGTCAGCTGGAGAACGGGCGAGATCTCGGTCACTTGCTGCCCACCAGACGCACGTCGATGCCCAGATTTCTGGCCGCCTTCACGGAGTCAGCCGGCGCGCGGTCATCGCTGATGACGAGGCGAAGCCGATCGGTCGGACAGAAGGTGGCCATCGCGACTCGATCCCATTTCGTGTGGTCGAAGACGCCGATCACATCCTTGGCGGTCACGACCATTGCTCTCTTGAGCTCCGCCTCTTCGGCGTTGACGTCGGTCAGGCCCTCCTCGAGCGTGAAGCCAACCGCGCCGACGAATGCCTTCTGGATGTTCAGCTGGCGGAGCATCGTCGCTCCCCATTTGCCGACGAGAGAAAACGCCTCCCAGCGCACGGCACCGCCTGGCATGAGGACGGTGATGCTCGGTCGGCCGGCCAGCTCCATCGCGACGCGGATTCCGTTCGTCACGACCGTCAGCTCTCGGCGCGCCTTGAGATGACGTGCGATCTGAAGTGCGGTGGAGCTCGCATCCAGCGCGATGCTGTCGCCATCTTCGACGAGACGTGCGGCCTCTGCGCCAATGAGCGATTTCTCGGTCTTGTGGAGGCGAGCCCTGACCTCGAACGCCAGCTCCGCCCGGCTGCGGCCGACGCTGATGGCCCCGCCGTGCGTGCGGAGGACGCTCCCCTCCTCTTCGAGAAGCGCGAGGTCCTTTCGGATGGTGACTTCCGAAACGGACAGGCGCTTGCTCAGCTCGAGGACCGAGGCGCGTGTCTTTTCCTCGATCACCAGGGCGATGGCCTGGCGCCTTTCCGCAGCGTACTGGTTGCTTTCGATTCCTTTCGTTTGAGTTCGAATAGCGGGACTTTAGCGCTAAACGAAAGGCCCGTCAATGCCCCCTTTGAGGCGGCCGGGCCACAGCCTACGGGAACCTGGTCGTCGGCCCCCGGGCTTGAATCCGGGGGCCGATGCTGTCAGGCCGGTTGGTCGTCGAGGAAGGCGAGCGTCACGGCGGCGAACAGTGGCGAGCTGAAGATGTTGTAGTGGGTCAGGCCCGGCAGGATCGCGAGCGCGTGCCCGCCCGCGGGCCGGCCCTCGCTCATCCAGCCACCGTCGCGCAGTCCGCCGCCGAGCAGCTTGAACACCTCGACGTAGTGGCTCGGCGGAGCCATGTCACCGTCGGCGGCGACGATGAGCGTCGGCACCTGGAGGCCGCGGACCTCCTCGGCGAAGTCGTAGTCCTTGGACATCGATTCGCCGATTTTTTCCAGCAGCCGAGGGAAGTCCTCGGGACGTGGTGCGACCTTCTGGTAGAGCTGGTACATCGGTGTTTCTTTCATGAATTCGGCGGCGTCCGCGCTCACCTGGCCTTGCTGCGCCCGCATTTCCGGATAGATCGCGTCGGGCCGGATGTTCGCTGAGACTGCGACCAGCCGGCGGATCTTGGCCGGGTACTTCGCCGCTGTGAGAAGCGCCACGCCGCCGCCGAGCGAGTAGCCGACCACGTCCGGCTCTTTCAGCCCAAGATGGTCGATCAGGGCGGCGATATCGTCGGCCATCAGCCGGACTTCGAGTGGTCGATCTATGTCAGCGGTGCGGCCGTGTCCTTGAAGGTCCACGGCGACGACCTGGTGGCGCTCCGCGAGTCGGGGTAACACGGGCCCGAACATCTCCCCCGAGCCGAGCCCGCCGTGCAGGAGAATCAGCGGCCGCCCGGCGCCGTGAATCTCGTAGTAGAGGTTGATGCCGTTGACCTCGGCGTACTTGCCGGTGCCCTTCGTGTCGGTGGTCCAATCGGTGGTCATGGTCAGGCTCCTTAACTGCCGTTGATGTCGAATGTCGAAGATAGAGACTCTGCCTCCGTCGGGAATTCATCGGTCCTGGGGAGCGATGAGTCTGGGGCGCTTCACCGGTCACTACTGCTGACAGACCTCAGGTCGGGCGGAGTTTCAACGAGGAGGGGCCGTGATGGCGATCGTCACCAATATCCCCGGGTTCGGCGGCGAGATCATCCTGCCGGGCGACGATGCGTACGACCGGAATCGGGCCGTCTGGAACGGCATCGTCGACCGTCGGCCGGCCGCCATCCTCCGCTGCGCATCCAATGAAGACGTAGCTGCAGCTGCGCGCTTTGCGCGCGAATCACAGCTCGAGATCGCCGTGAAGTGCGGGGGTCACAGCGTGCTTGGCCTTTCGGTGCCCGAGGGCGGAGTCATGATCGACCTCTCCCCAATGGCGCACGTCCGGGTCGACCCGGTAATGCGCAAAGCATGGGTAGGCGGTGGCTCGCTGCTCCGAAACCTTGATGTGGCCGCGCAGAAGTACGGCCTGGCCACGACCGCAGGCAACGTGTCGCACACAGGCGTCGGCGGGTTGACCCTGGGTGGCGGAATGGGCTGGCTTGCACGACAGCTCGGTCTCGCCTGCGACAACCTCGAAGCGTGCACGGTCGTCACCGCCGACGGGCGCGTTGTGCGCGCATCAGAATCGGAGAATCCGGACCTGCTCTGGGGTTTGCGCGGAGGAGGCGGCAACTTCGGCATCGTGACCGAGTTCGAGTTTCGTCTCCATCCAATCCGCGGGCGCGCGCTTATCGCGGACTTCGTCTTCGATGCCGCCGATGGCCCCCACGCGATGCGCGGCTGGCGTGATCTGCTGCCCGACGCACCCCGGGCAGCGACCTTGACCGCATCGGCGACCACGGTCGGTGGCGTGCCCATTGTCAACGTCGGCTGCGTCTGGGTCGGTGATATGGCCGAAGGGCAACGTTATCTCTCAACCTTTCGCGAGCTCGGCAAGTCGACGACTGAGCGCGTGAGGGAGATGAGCTACGTCGAGCTCCAGTCCATCAGTGACGACCCGAACAGCCACGGCGTGCGCCGCTATTCCAAAGGCCACTACCTGACCGAGCTCAGCGATGAGGCAATCGACGCCTTCGTGGCGCGCGGCCTGTCCACGGACATTATCGATCCCGACTGGACCCGGGTCCCGAACGGCGGCTTCCAGGCGTACGGCGGCGCGATCACCGACGTCGGCGACGACGATGCCGCATTCAGCCACCGCAGAACACTCGTCGAGTTTGGTTGCGGCACGAGCTGGGTTGACCCGGCCGAGGATGACGACCGCATCTCCGCCGCTCGGGCCTATGGCGCGTCACTCGAACCGTTCGCGAACGGGGTCTACGTGAATGCTCTGGGCGACGAGGGCCAGGAGGGTGTGCGCAGGGCATACCCGGCGCGCAAGCTCGCGAGGCTGGTTGATCTCAAGCGCCGCTACGATCCCGACAACGCATTCCACCTGAACCAGAACATCCGACCGGAGGCGTAGGCGGCCAATGACTCGCCTTGCGAGTGGCTAACCGTGTGTCGCCGCGGTGATGCGTCGCATCAGGGCAATCTCGGTCTCATAGATGTGGGCCGACTTCACCGTCATCGACAGCATGCCGACCCCGACGCCGAGGTCACCGGCCACGCGAGCTTGCAGCGCGGCGAGCTCGACTAGATTCGCGTAGCCCTTCGTACCAAAGTCGATGGCGTTCGCGTAGACACCAAGCTGTAGCTCACCCTTGACGAGCCAGAAGTCGAGAAGGCTGACGCAAGGGACGTAGCTCGTGTCGGTCAGCGGCTGGAACGTCGTGAGCGTCGCGTCGCGCGCTGATGGATTGGCTGCCAGGTGGTCGATCACCCAGCGGATCTGGTCGCGGCCTGTGTGGGCGTAGTCGTACAGGCGCGTCGCATAGCTGTCGGAGTCGCCGAGTTCTGCCACGCGCGAGGGGTCGGTAAAGTTCGCGTGCATCCACGCCAGGCGTTCGGGATCGCCCTGCTTGGCAATGATCGGGTCGTCCACCTTCGGCGAATGCACGTCCAGCGTCGCCCGGAACACCTCGACGATTGGCAGCCCCTCCCAGCTCCCAACGACGCCGCCCGTCAGAATCGCCCCCGCGATCGCTATCCACGCCTCGCCCACGGTCATCACTTCGATCCTCACCGGCGGCATCGGGCTCAATGTACGGTTCGGACTCAGCAAAGGGCAGCAAGACGGTGCGCGACAGCATCCGCGTGTAGCAGACGTGCCTCAGCGCCCTCGCGCATGAGCGCGCGAAGAGACACCGCGAGGGCTGCGCGAAGCGCCACAGGTTCGACAGCGCCGACGTGGGCATGCTCGAATCGAACGAGGATCTCAGCGGAAAGGTCGTCGTAGCCGCGCGCCTGCACCGCGGGCAGCCCCTGGCGTAGGCAGGCAAGCGAGAGCGCGTGATCGCGCACAGCGCCGACGTAGTGCTCGGCCTGCCACACACGCCCGCGTTCGATGCAAGCGCGCGCGTGGAGCGCGTACACCACACCCCACCCGAAGATGTCCCCAGCAACCACCGGCGTGGGAATGAAGAGGGCCCCCGTGGCCGCCGGGGCGGCAGCCTCGGGCTCGCCCCTTGCTGTCTCGCCGAACAGAAGCCGGAATCGTGGCCCGGCCGGACGAAACTGAGCCGCCGGCGTCATCGAAAGGTCGCACTGAAGCTCGTCAGGGAGCAGGAATACGCCGTAGGTGGTCGGACCACGCTCGAGGTCGGTGAGGTGCACCGCGTCGAGCTCGTCGACGAGCCTGCGCGTCCAGTCACTCAGCACGTCAGGAACCAGCACGCCATCTGCAATGCCGAAGGTGAGGTCCAGGTCGGAGAAGCGGTCGCCATTGTCAACAGCGAGCGAGCCCACGGCGGCCCCCGCAACAACGCGCTCGTCGTCCTCCGCGAGCTGCAGCAGGCGGTCGCGGAGAGCGTCGCGCTGCTCAATGGTGAACACGAGGCGAGATCCTACCTATGCAGTGATGAGAACGGCTTCTTGCCAATCAAGGTCGATGCGGAGTCGACAGTCTTGACTAGGTCAGCGCTACCTCTCCCATTCGGCCATCAGGCGTTGGGCTCGGCGGCGCTGATGCTCGCAAGCACTGACCTCTCGTCGAGCTCCACCGCGAGGTCGCCGATGGAGACGATACCCACGGGCTTGTCGCCTTCGACAACCGGCAGCCGCCGGAGGGTCTTGTTCCGCATCAAGCTGACCGCTTCGCTGACGGGGCGGTCGGCGCTGATGGTGACCAGCTCCTGACTGCAGATGTCGCCGAGCGTGACCTGATTCGGGTCCTTGCCATCGGCCGTAGCGCGGACGGTGATGTCGCGGTCGGTAACGATTCCGCACAACTTGCCGTCTTTCATGACAAGAACATCGCCGATGTCCTCATCTCGCATCTTGCGGGCGGCTTCGGCCAGCGTGTCCTTCATCTCGAGCATGACTGGGTTTTCCGTCATGACCTCGCGCACTTTGTGAGCCATTACATACCTCCTTCAGCGGGTCCTTGCCCTCGGCTTGTTGATCGAGACTTCTATCCCGTACTTCTTGGCCGCCGTTCTGATGCGGCGCCAGGCAGCCTTGCGCTCTGCGTCGCTGACGTCTTCCACCTGGTTGAAACGAGCGATCGCGTTGCGCACGTGGCGGGCGTCCGTTAGAGGTTCCTTGCGCTCCGTCGGGAACGCGAACCTGGTCGAAGGAATCTCTCGCTCGGCGTGCGAGCTGAGCGGGTGCTTGCCCTGCTTGGGCGCAATCCCCTTTCGGCGCCGCGCCGCCGACACGGACACAGCCTTTTTTATATTCCGCTTCGCTGCCGCTTTCTGGCGTGTGGTTGCCATGACGTGACCTCCCAGCAAGGGTTTCCTGATAAAGAAACGCATCGCGGTGGCGGACGTACCAATGCCGAGAGGGCTCAACGGATCTACTGAACAGTCGTCGCCGCCGGCCATGGGACCGACAACAGCGGGGTCGTTCTTACGAACTAGTGTCACGCATCAAGTGCCCGCCTGAGGAATGAAAGCTTCAGGCGCGCGCACAGAACGAATCTCCCAAAGCTAGCGACCAGGCTTGTCGTTGGCCTCTCGAGACGCCTCGATGTCCGCGCTCTGAGAGGGCGGCTGAGATTCCTCCGCAATGACATGGATGACGGGCACACGCGGACGCTTTCGGCGCAGCCGGCTGACCACGTCCATCTTGATCCAGCGAGACAGGCCTGGCGGCAATGTCGAGATTACGATCGTGTCGTAGCGGCGACCGGCCAGGAACTCATCATCAACCGCAGACACGGGATCTGCATCCCCGACCCTGACTCCGACAACCCTGATGCCTTCGCGCTGCAGCGCGGCAGCCGCCGATTGCACACGGGTTCTTGCCACTTCCTTTGTCTCTCCCTCCTCCCAAGTCAGAAGATCACCAACCGGGGTTGCGGGCACGAGCAGAGTGAACTTCGCATGGGAGTCCTGCGCCACCAGTTCCTTTGCGGCGTCGAACAACTCCTGACGCTCGGCCGTCTGATGAGCAACGAGCAGGTACTTCGCCATGGGTGCACTCCCCGACATCAGCCAATACGCGGATTTGGTTACAGGCTAATCACGATCAGGCGGCTCCTGCAACCCGGCTCCGTACCCCGCCAGGCCCGACGCAAGAAGTTCGAAGACTTGCTCCGCGATTTGCTTGCGCCGCTTGGGCTGCTCTTTTGCAGCTGCCGCCGCGATTCGAATCGCACCCGTAATCGCGGCTGCCACAAATCGGGGGTTGGGATCTCCGGGACGGGCGCCGACGTCCTGCGCTATTGCAACCGCCAGCAAGTCCTCCCACCGATTCCATCGCTCCCGCAGCCGATTCGCGAAAGCCGGGTGCTGGAGCAGTTCAGAAAGGTCGGGCAGACGCCCCGTAGGCTCTTCGCGGCGCGGTTCGCGCTCCTGCAGGAGGGCCGGCCGTATCGCACTGAGAATCGGTTGGCGGCGATCGCGTTCGCGAATGGCTTTCACGAGGCGGTCCAGGCGATCGTCTCCCCGCCCGAGGAAAACGTCTTCCTTGGTTTCGAAATAGCCGAAGAACGTGCGAGGCGCAACATCCGCTTCGCGCGCGATCTCAGCGACAGTCAGCCCGTCAAGACCCTTTTCCCGATAGAGCCGCATGGCGGCGTCGATCAGCGCCTGGCGTGTTCGACGCTTCTTCGTCTCGCGTAGCCCCAAGGTGTGCTCGGTCACGGCGCCAGTGTCGCTCGCGTTCTCACGC
>Ga0209160_1000628_pt1 | contig 29454 bp, 20 predicted proteins | sample GraSoiAngelo_153_FD_186167 | JGI IMG/M metagenome (GOLD analysis project Ga0209160, IMG submission 186167) | Grasslands soil microbial communities from the Angelo Coastal Reserve, California, USA - 14_1009_12_40cm (SPAdes) (version 2) | ecosystem: Environmental > Terrestrial > Soil > Grasslands ...
CCGCAACTGCGGGGGCGAGGCCAAAAGCTCGCAGTGTATTGTTCAACTTCGAACCATAGTAGAGTTCCCCGCTTACGAAGTCCTCTGCTGCAGGAAGGAAAGTCGTTCCATCCGGAGAGACGAACTGATAGGGCAGCTTTACGGGAATCGCTTCGAGGAAATCGTTTTCGTTTCTCCAGTAGTCGACCGGCAGAACCGGAGTCATTCCCGGGCGCGGCACCGCGGGCATAGCTTTCAGCAGCGTAATGACGTCATCCTGCGTGTCGGGTTTGAAGCTGTACACCGTTCCCATTCCCGCATACGAGACCACTATCAAATCCCCGGCCTTATCAAAAAACAATTGAACCGAGTCCAGCGGATGGTCACGAACCTTCGACAGTTGGCGAGTCGCGGCGGACCAGCGATAGATGGTTTGCCACTTGGCGTCTACGAAATAAACACTTCCGGACCGGTCAACAGCTCCACCGGAGATATTGAAGAAGCCACTCGCGACTTTCTCCAGCTTCGCGCCCTCGGCAAGAATTGGGGAAGGTTCCTTCGGGCCGATTTGAGGCGCAGCACCGGAAATCGTCAACCAGGCGAATTCGCGCTGCCGGATCTCGGTGTTGTGGGCTTGATCGTAGACTGTGGTGTCGAAGGACACTTTGCTGTCGCTGTAGCAGTGCACGTTGCGAAACCGTATGTTCCTGGAGTTTGTAACTGTGATCGCATACGGGAAGGGTTGATAGCTGCTGACGACGCGATACATGTGCAGGTTCGCTAAGGTAATGTTGCTTGAATCCCGGATGTCGAGCGGCAAAGCGAAGCCGCCCTCGCCCCGCTCCTCTTCCGTTTGCAGCGCATAGATTTGCCAGTTGGACACATGGTCCAGAACTACCTCGTTGCGGACGTGATGCTCGCTCGACAGCTCGTAAATTCGGCCTTGGGTTGAAGTGTTCGAGATGTACAGGCCGGCTTGCGCGAACGTGCTGGGCGTCCAGATGTCAACGAAAGTGCCGCCGCCGGTGATCCATAGGCTGGGATATTGTCCGTCCCAGCGGCGATTGGGATTGGAATCGGCGCTATGGGTGTCGTTATAAATCTCCTTCCAGACTTTGGGGGCTTCTTCCGCGGTGGCGTTCGGATCGATGGTGCCGTGACCTCCCAGAAAGCGCACATCGTTCATCATCGAATCCGTGCCGGCCATCCACTTCGCCGCCACCGCTCGCGGATTGATGCCGTTAGTGTACAGGCCGATGCCGGTCACGATATTGGTCCCGTCTTTTGGGGTTTCAAGCAGCGGCTTGGGACTGCCAACGCCTTGAAAGGCCGGGGTTGAGTCGGCAAGCAATATCCGTGTAACGCTGGGATGCAGGCCGATGAGAACCGTTTCCGGCCTTAGCGTGATGGTATCCGTCACCCGATACTGGCCGGAAGGCAAGTAAATCGCGCGGTGCTGAGCGATGGCTTCTCTAAACGCGCCGGTATCGTCGGTGGTACCGTCACCACGAGCTCCAAGAGAGCGGATGTTGACCCAGGTGTCGATCGGCGGCAGATCCAGGATGTCGGACTTGACAGGTTTTGGTAACGCGCTCAATGGCGCTGTGTCATAGACATCCTGAATCGCGGGTACGGCGCCAATGTCCTGGTACTGGAGTCCATGAGAAAAAGTCTTCACCTGGTATATTTCTGCCGGACCTGCGATGTGCTTTCCGCTCTCGCGGTAAGCCGCAAAAACCGGAACGTTCCGGCAGACGACGTTTTCCATGTTGATCTCGGTACGGGCGCTCTTCTCATTGCTAATGATTACGGCGGGGCCGGTAACGTTTTCCATGCGTCCATCTTTCACCCAGAGTTCGTCGGAGTATTCAGGATCGATGGAAATCGCAGTAGGGACATTCTTGAATTGCGGACGGATCAGGGTCAAGCCTGCTTCGTGCTCCCTGATCGCCGCTTCGCGCTGCCCTTCAAAGGTAGCGTCGATCACCGTAAATTGCCATCCAGGCGAGGGCTTGCGGGTCCAGATGCCGTACTGGCCACCATAAAAATGCACGTCCTGAGCGACGTTGCCGCCATCGTGAATTCCGGCCAGTCCCGAGCCGATATGAAAGTCCATGTGGGCCAGAAAGCAATGCTGGGCATAGTGCGCGCGTATGCCCACAGCGCCCGGATTCCCGTCTTGAATTTCAATGTCGAGGTTGCTGATTGCGGAATAGAACGTACCGGGGCTCGCATCCGGCGGAGGTTTATCTGCACGTGGGCGGGCACCCGCGAAGAACACCATATAAGTGGGCCCCTGCTGAAAACCCGGCGTGCCTGCGGCGAGAACAAATGTGGGCCGCGTAGTCCCGAACCCGATCAACCGGATTCCGGGCCAGATATAGATCGTCCTGGTCAGGCGGTAGCGGCCAGCCGGAATGAACAGAATGCCCTGGTTGGTTTTCTCTTGAACCTTATTGATGGCCTGCTGTAAGACAGCGGTATCGTCCGCGATTCCGTCGCCCTTCACGGGAAAATTATCTGGCGTCAGGTAAATTGCTTTTGCATCGTTCAGGCGGGCCGGGTAGTAGGAAGTCGCGAACAGTGGAACAACTGAGTAGAACATCGCAGCTGTAAGAAGTGTCTTCATCATCGTGATGCTCTCTACACTAATTCTTGGAAATTGGTCGCGGCGCTTGGCGCACCATTTTACTGATCAACGGTAACTGAGGTTGTGAAGAGGTGGTATTGGAGAAGTGGTATTGGAGAAAACCCCGCCTAGGCAAACCTTGTACGCGGCACCCTACATAGTAGACACAGGTTGGGTGCACCCGCCAAGATTCATAAGAATGTTGGGAAGCGTCAGGAGTAGGATTATTGCCATGGCCGGTATCCTGCTGAAGGGTTGATGCCTTTCCAGCAGTCGCACGATAGCTGATGCTATTTGAGGCTGCCGATAGCCGTACTTTGGGGAAACCAATGGGCGACACGTTGCCTCTAAAGATTGAGCCACTCAGGAGGAATTGTGCTTTGTAGCCATTGCGGCCACGATAATCCGCGGGCCTATCACTTCTGTGGCATGTGCGGCGCGGCGATGGAGAAGCCGTCGCCGGCACCTCCGCCAGCGCGTCCCGATGTGTATCCACAGCCGCCAAAACCTGATGCTTATCCGCCGCCACAACCGCAAAGGCCGGAGTCGCCGCCGCCGTCGAAAGTGCCGGAGTTCTCAGCTTCGCGATCGATCAGCGGGCCATCGTTTCTGGGACTGGATGCTGCTCCCTCGGCCGAGGGCAGCTATTTGTTGGAAGATGAACCAGGCGCCGGTCGGGGGCGCGTGGTGGCTCTGCTATTGCTCGTCGCCGTGGGTGCAGTGGGATGGTGGCAGGTTCGAGAGCGCGGCGGCGTGTCTGCGGTCATCGCGAGTGTGCGGAGCATGATTGGTCAACATTCCGCTCAACCAGCCGGCCCTCAAGGTGGAGAGGGAGTGCCGGCAGATCGCTTGAACCGCTCGAAAGCCGCTCTACAAGAGAACGCGACCGACGAGAAGGCATCGCAGTCGGAAGACTTAGAAGTGAAGGACGGGTCGCTGGTGCCGAAACCGGGGGAGACCGCAGCGAAAGCGGGGACGTCAGACGCGGCGTCGCAGGATTCGTCTTCTGCTTCCAAGGACGCGCGGGCAAAACCGCAGTCACAACCAGCTGGGGAGACAGGCAAGACTAACGCTGACGAAGCAGTGGGGAAAAAGGGTTCTGCAGACGAGGAATCATCCAGCACAGGATCAAATAGCCGCGGCGCTACGGAACAAGCCAGCTTGAAAGAATCAAGTAACAAATCTTCCGCAGCAGCCCGCAAGGGAGGGGATGAGACTTCAGTTGCCGAGGATGCCAGTCGGCGACGCGCCTCGGCGGTGGAAGACAGTCAGGTGGCAAATGCGGAGAAATATCTCTACGGCAAAGGCGTACGCCAGGACTGTGGGCGGGCCTTGAGCGCGCTGCGCCCGGCGGCAGATGATTCCAATCCCAAGGCCCGCACTTTGCTGGGCGCAATGTATGCTACCGGGCACTGCGTTCCTCGTAATCTGCCGAGTTCGTATCATTGGTTTGCGATGGCGCTGCGAGAGGATCCCAATAATGTGTGGGTGGCGCGAAATCTGCAGAATGTATGGAACCAGATGAGCGCGTCGGAGAGGCAGCAGGCGACGCAGATGAAGTGAGAGCCTGGCAATCTGTGTCAGCTCACCTGCCAAGCGAAGCCGCAACAATTCCCTGCCCTTTCTCAAAAAGTGCGAAGAGGACGGGCACCGGATTGTTACTGCGGCACGAGTCGTGCCCTCCCGGTTCGCGATAAAAAACAGTTTGGGCCGCGGGCCGAGAATCCGTCTCACGACGGCATTCAGAACAGTTGTAGAGGAACAGTCACCACACCCGCCTTCGAGCCGGCATTGCCAACGTTGTCGGTGGCACGAACCGAAATTGTGTACTGACGCCCGTCGCGGTCAGTCACTTGACGTGACGCTTGCAGCAAGAAGGTGACAGAGTAAGTCCCCCCAGGGCCCAAAATTAGAGTTCCTTTGGGCTGCACCTGGCCATATTCATCTTTGACAGCATAAGTGGCGCTGTTTACTTTCACCCCGGAACCGGTATCGGTGATTGTTCCGGAGATGGTTACCGGCACCATTCTTCCGTTCGGCGGCCACAAAATTTTGGGAGTGGAAGAAAGAGCGATGACGGGCGGAGTGGTATCGAGGGGTCCGCCGTTGTTCAACAGCACGCCCACAGAAGCACGTGCGCAAGTACCGGCATCGTCGGCGCACTGGTTGGCTACCAGCAGGTCTGGCTTGCCGTCCCCATTTACATCCGTGACTGCTACTGAGTTGGTCAAAAAACCACCGGTATTGAAGGTCACTGCCTGCTGGAAGGTTCCGTTGCCATTGCCCAAGAGTATGCCGACGATACCATCATTCAAACAGTTGGCTCCAGCACACTGGTCGGTCACCACCAAGTCGGGCTTGCCGTCGTCGTTTACGTCTGCCACTCCCACTGAAGTACCCCAACCGCCGACGCCTGCTTTGTAAGTCACGACCGTTTTGAAGGTGCCGTCGCCGTTGCCAACAAGCACGCCCACCACGCCGTTCGCAGAGCTACAGCACGCTTGATTGGCCACAGCGAGGTCGAGCTTTCCGTCCCCGTTCACATCCGCGACCGCCAGCGAAACAGGCGAGTCCCCACCAGTGTCGTAGGGTACCGCCGGCTGGAAGGTGCCGTCGCCGTTGCCTAAGAATACGGCCACCGCGCCGACCGGGGAGCACGATCTATCGTGACACACTATGTCGTCGGTGCCCACCAAGAGGTCGGGCTTGGCGTCGCCGTTAACATCCGCAACTGCCACTGAAAAGGCCTCACTCCCGCCTGTCCTGTAGGTTACCCCGGCCTGGAATGTTCCGTCCCCATTACCCAGCAACACGGCTACCGAGCCGTCGCAATTGCTGTCGGCACACCTGTTGGCCACCAGTAGGTCAGGTTTTCCATCGCCGTTCACATCGCCAACCGCCACCGATGTGGGAAATAGCCCAGCCGTGTCGTAGGTTACCGCTGCATGGAAGGTTCCGTCGCCATTGCCCAGCAATACGCTTACTAGAGAGTCGTTTAAGCAACCGTTGTTGCCGCATCGGTTCGCTACCAGCAGATCGGGCTTGCCGTCGCCGTTCACATCCGCAACCACGACGAAAAGGGGAGTTTGTCCGCCCGAGGCGTAAGTCACCGCCGGTTGGAAGGTTCCGTCGCCGTTGCCCAACATCACGCCCACCGAGCCCCCATGAGTGATCGAAGGAGGTCCATAACAGCCCCCGCAGTTGGCAACAACCAAGTCGGGCTTCTCATCGCCGTTCACGTCTGCGACTGCAATCGAACTGGCCTCGAATCCGCCGGAGTCGTAGGTCACCACCGGGAGGAAAAGAGACGTATTCGACACTACAGCACGGTCGCCAACGATTCCTGCATTCGACGGCGCGAACGCAATGTATGGTTTCGTGGGAGTTCGAGGCACAGGATTTAACTGGGCAACGGCCGCCAGAGCAGCCAGAATCGTGAAGATGACGACAAACAGAAGTAGAACGCTGAGAACGTGAGTCTTGCTGGTGCGCTGGCGGGTCATAGGAGACCTCCTTAATCGGAATCGGAGGGGCCTTGATCGGATCGTCAAATCGTGGGTGGCGAGATGAGGGACACTACTTAGAAATGTCCTGACGGTACGGTCAATCCGGACTGTACGCGCAGGAATGCGGTTTGTCTATAGTGTAGGCGTCAGAGTTGTAACTGGTTATTTAAACTGTTGGCGTCACAAGTTAATGGCTGATCCGGGAGCCGGTACCTTAATAGGAAAAGCCAGCACGAGTTATGAAGTGGATTTGTTTGAGCGTCCGATAAAGGGAAATATCAGAACGAGATGCCCTGCACTGCGCGTCAATGCCAGAGTTCCCCCAGATGATAAATCGCTTCATGCGCATCGCTTCTCGCGCCAAAGCCCGAATCGGTACCTTATTCTTTCCGCTCGACCACCACTCCCAGGCTCAATCCGGCAGCCTGAGCCATTTGCATGATGTCTTCGGAATATTCTCCATTGGGGTAGGCGATAATGTCAGGAAACTTTCCGGTCATCTCACCAATAGCGTCCTGCGCGCCCTGAATCTGTTCTGATATTTCAGCAGTGCAATAGTTGGTTAGGATCGCATGATCTTTCGTGTGATTACCCAGAACAACCAGACGGTGATTTGCAAACTTCCCTAGCTCAGATTTACTGAAGGGCCTATCGAGCTCGCCAACCGGCGTCATGAGTGTTCCCCGAATTCCGCTTTCAACCATGCTTCGACAGCGCCTGTCTTCAGTCGCTTGCACTTGTTCTGCGCGACGCGGACCTCATCTTTCGTTCTTCCACGTCTTCCAAGCTCCCGAAATATAACGTCCCACCAATACGCCTTGCCTCGCCGAACGTGATCGGTCGAGATGAAAAATACAGCAGGAACATCGAATTCTTCGAGCACGGGCAGAGCTCGCACATTGTTGTAATACCCGTCATCGAATGGGATGAGAACATACTTTCCCTGCGGCTGAAGACCTTCCATAATGTCAGCGGGGCGTCACAGGCCGCGACGTTGTGTGTGAATACAATTTTGTGTCTCGCGATCACAATTTAAGACGTACTTTGGCATGCGATCGAAACAAGGTTTCCGGGTTTTAGGAGCGCATAGCGACGGCGCGAAGGTGTGTAAGCTGCGGTAGCACAGTGCTAGGCCTCCTCGCTCTCCTTCAGGCGAGAAATTACGCTGAAGTCTTCGAGGGTGGTGGTGTCGCCTTTGACGTCGCCGCTGGTGGCGAGTTCGCGCAGCAGGCGGCGCATGATTTTGCCGCTGCGGGTTTTTGGCAGCATGTCGGTGAAGCGAATGTCATCGGGTCGGGCGAGCGCGCCAATCTCTTTGCTGACCCAGCGTCGCAATTCCTCTTTTAATTCAGGCGTCGGCTGGTGGCCGTGCTCGAGGGTCACGAAGGCTGAGATCGCCTGGCCTTTTAATTCGTCGGGACGGCCGACGACGGCGGCTTCTGCAACCTTCTCGTGAGCCACCAGGGCGGATTCTACTTCCATGGTGCTGAGGCGATGTCCGCTGACATTGATCACATCGTCTACGCGGCCCATGATCCAGAAGCAGCCGTCTTTATCTTTGCGCGCGCCGTCGCCGGTAAAGTACATGCCGGGAATCTGCGACCAGTATTGACGAACATAGCGATCGGGGTCGTTATAGATGGTCCGCAACATACCGGGCCAGGGTTTGGTGATAACCAGGAATCCTCCGGAACCCTCAGGCACCGGCTTGCCTTCCATAGTAACGATCTCGGGAACGACACCGGGAAAAGGCCGCGTGGCGGAGCCGGGTTTCGCCGCGATGGCGCCCGGGAGCGGAGTGATCATGATGTGGCCGGTTTCGGTTTGCCACCAGGTATCGACGATAGGACAGCGATCACGGCCGATGACTTCGCGGTACCACATCCAGGCCTCGGGATTAATTGGCTCGCCGACGGTCCCCAAGAGACGCAGGCTGGTGAGTTTATGTTTCTTGGGCCACTGGTCTCCCCATTTTATGAATGTGCGAATCGCAGTGGGAGCTGTGTAGAGGATGCTTACCTGATGGCGGTCGATGATGTCCCAGAAACGATCGGGTTCGGGAAAGTTTGGCGCGCCCTCATACATCAGGCTGGTAGCGCCGTTTTGCAGCGGGCCGTAGACAATGTAGCTGTGCCCGGTGACCCAGCCGATGTCGGCGGTACACCAGTAAGTGTCTTCTTCCTTGAGATCGAAGACCCATTTCGTGGTGATGTAGGTAGCGACGGAGTATCCGCCAGTGGTGTGAACTACGCCCTTGGGTTTTCCCGTGGTTCCCGAGGTGTAAAGAATGTATAGCGGGTGCTCGGCATCAAGAGGCTCGGCTGGACATTCATCAGAGGCCTTCGCCATCAGCTCGTGCCACCAGTGGTCGCGGGCGGGATTCATCTGGATCGGCGTGCCGGTGCGCTTGTAGACGATGACGTGCTTCACGGACGGACAGGATTTCAGGGCTTCGTCGACGGCGGGAAACAGTTTCACTTCACTGCCGCGACGGTAAGAACCGTCCTGCGTAATGACCGCCGCGGCTTGCGAGTCTTGAATCCGGTCCACGAGGGCGTTCGAGGAGAAGCCTCCGAAGACGACAGAATGGGTGGCGCCGATGCGCGCGCAGGCTAGCATCGCGATCGGTAGCTCGGGAGTCATACCCATGTAAATTGCTATCCGGTCGCCTTTCTTGATTCCCAGCGACTTCAGAACATTGGCGAATTTTTGCACTTCTCTATGCAGTTGCTGATAGGTCAGGGTGCGAACTTCGCCGGGTTCGCTCTCCCAAATTAAAGCGGCTTTGTTTTTGCGCCAGGTTTGCACATGGCGGTCGAGGCAATTGTAGGAAAGATTGATTCGACCGCCGACGAACCACTTGGCCCAAGGACAATCCCATTCGAGGACTTTGTCCCATTTTTTGAACCAGTGCAGTTCGTTTGCAATGCGGCCCCAGAATTTTTCTGGCTGCTCGACAGACTCGCGGTAAATGCGTTCGTACTCGTCGAGACTCTTGATGTGAGCCTGGCTACTGAATTCCGACGGACATTCAAATTTCCGTTGCTCGTTCAGCGTGGAATCGATATTGACGTTGACGGCGGGGACGGAAACCTTTTCTACCATTGCTCTCGCCTCATTTAAAAGGGACTCGGTCCGGGTACTCTTTCCTCGCAGATTCTACTCCAGAAATTTGGCGCGATACTTAGGGTCGGGCAGCGGGCAGGTGTCGTATTTGCCGAAGATGCGATAGCGGTTACGCGCGACGAGATTATAGACGCGGGTGCGAACCCACTTCGGAAGCAGACCAGGCAGAACCGCCGCTGGGCGCCAGAGGCCACCGATCGCACGCAGGATGAAGAGAGCGGCGTCTGACCGGGCCAGCAGTCGCTCGTCAGGCTGTCCAAAATTTAGAACGACGTACATAGTGTCGAGACTCTGTGGGCTGTTGCCGTGCCGTTCTAATACGCTGGCTGAGATTGCGCTTTGCAGAGAAACAAAACGGAATTGATCCTTACGATCACGGTTAATAACAAACCGCACCAGGCGGTTGCAGAGTCCGCAGACGCCGTCGTAGAGAAGGACCGCTTTGGAGTCCGAAGGGGGCATCTTTCGATTCGCGGCCTAAAAGTTGATCTGGGCTAGATCTCGGCGACGAATTCCTCGACAGTTCCCTTCTGCAACAGATAGGCGCCCGGACCTTGCTTGCCGCGGATGGAGCGACAGAACTCGGCCACAAAAAACCCGGCCTTGAGGGATTCGCTAAACGCCCATCGCGTGGCGTCGCGCCAGGCTTTGGCCAGAGCGGGAGCCTTTTGCTCAATCAAGTTGATGTCGCTGGGAATCTCGATGCAAATCCTCTGGCGCGCAGTGGCCTCAGCCAGATCAGAAGTGACAGGTTTGCCATCTCCGTTGAATCGTACCAGCGGCATCACATTGGGCAGGGCATCGAGCACATCATTATGGGAATGTTTTCCCTGAAGACGTTGCTGCACTCGTTCGCTGGTCAGGCGCCACTGCACCCATAAGCGGTCTGTGCCATTGCGGTGAAGAACGCTGGAGGTTTCCGGTCCATAGAAATTAACTTTATATTTGTCGGAGACAACGCCCAGCTTGGCCACATTGAGGTGAGCATTTCTGCTTTGCAAGGGATCGAAGGTCCAGGTCATCTGCCGGACGCCCGCGGCTAGCGCCCGTTCTCTTTGCGCCAGTTTCAACTTGTAGCCGAGATCGAGATCGCGGTACGGGGCAAGCACGGCCAACATGTGGGAATGAATCATAGGCACTCCGTTTTCCCGTCCGAAAAATGCAAACGCAAAGCCCACGAGGGTGTCGCGATCAAAAGCCCCCAGCCAGAGGCTGCCGGCTTCCTGTAAAGCTATGATCAAGGTCAGTGGAGTGACGTCCCGGTCGGCGAGTCCCCAAACCTCTTTCTCCACGGCCTCAACTTTGCTCAGATCGTCGAAAGCAGTGAGGTCACGAATTATTATGGTGGGTTTGGGGTTTGCTGGCATCACTGACGAGTTTGGGTTCTTCGGCCGAGTTTCGAGTTAAGCGCAACGACGCAACGAAATGTGTAGCTGCGCCAGTTCGACATAATACCGAAAATTCTGAGGTTCTGTAATTTCATAGACCGCCTATGTCATGCATCCGAAACTGCTGTAGGCGGTTCGGTGCAAACTTTTTGAGAATTAGCGCTTCTAACCATAAGCATTCACTTCTTAACAGCGTTCACCCGACGCAAGCAATCCGGCTTCAGAGGCTTGCGTCGTAAGTACAAGGGGTCGTTGCCGTTAGCGGTTATTGTTCCGCTTTGGAAATAAAATTTTTATTATTCTCAGTCACGAACTCAAAAAAGTGTATCCTCTTCTGAACTATTAACACCGGGTCTTGGGGGGCGCGTGATTGAGTGCAGGGAGCACTATGGCCGTAGCGACGGACAATATTTGCGTCTTCATATTGGCAGAAAATCGACTGCTGCGTGAAGCCCTCACCCGGCTTCTGAGTAAGAAGAGCGACATCCGCGTGGTTGGAGCGTCCGCATTCTCCCCCCAAGTGGTGGAGCAGATTTCTGCCGCGGCACCAGACGTGCTGCTGTCCGATTCCACCGCGGTTGCGCTCTCCGATTTACAACTGATCCCCGAAGTACGAGGTGCGGTGCCGGGTCTCAAGGTGGTAATGATCGGCATGGAAGCGGAGCCGGAGACCTTTCTGCGTGCCATCCATGACGGGGTAGTGGGATACGTCCTGAAGGACGCGTCTGCCATGGAAGTAGCGGCGGCGGTGCGCTCCGTGGCCGGCGACGAAGCCGTGTGCCCGCCAACTTTATGCCTGGCGCTTTTCCGGCATCTAGCCACCCAACGATCCCAAGCTCCCAATTTTCACTTCAAGCACAATCTGGGCTTGACGCGCAGGGAGCAGCAATTGGTACAGATGATTGGCCGCGGGCTTACCAACAAAGAGATTGCGAGCCAATTGAATCTTTCCGAACAAACCGTGAAGAACCACGTTCACCGGATGCTGCACAAGGTGGGAGCGTCGGACCGTCTCGCAGCGGTGGAACTCTGTCGCTCGCAGGGGATATTTACCTGACGACTGGTACTTCATAGGTACTCTATGCCCCAAGACCTGTGCAACTTGAACTGCTCTGAATAGGACTTCCCTGGTACCGCTCGGTCATCTCCCACTGGGTCGTTTTTGAACCTTATGTTTTTTCTCTGAAAGGAACATACTGCGCGGCACGGAGAGGGTCGTGCAAAAAATCAGAGTGCTGGTAGCCAACCGGCCACGCCTGATGCGGGATTTGGTCCTCGCGACGATTGGGGAGCAGCCTGACATTGAGGTTGTGGGCGAGACAAAGGACGAAGCAGAAATAACCGAACTGGTGGAACGGCTGCGTCCCGACTACCTGATCGTCGCCTTGGACGAGCCCGAGATCAGGCCTGGCCTATGCGGCTTCCTGCTCGGGCGATATCCACAGATGAAGATCCTTGCGGTAGCGCCGGAGCGGAACAGCAGCATTTTCTATTGGGCCTTTGTCGACATCCGCACGAAGCGGGTGGAAACGTCTGAGCTGGGTATTCTGAATGTGCTCAGGAGCAAGGCGGAATTGGTGGAAATTTAGGCGATCGCATGGGGATGCCGGTCACGGTGTAAGGCTTGCTGCCTAGGCCGGATTTTGTGCCGTGGTGATGGTGGTCTTGGGCTTTGGCACCGGTCGGTTAAAGCCGATAACGATTTGAAGGCGAGCCCGTAGGAGTAGTGAGAAGTGCAAGTCGCATCACGGGTTATCTCACAAATGCCCTGTAAGTGAGGGGGCGGAGCTTTGGAAAGCGCAGAAATGCACTCGTACAGCGAATCCAATTCAGCGGTAACAAACGGGGCCCGGGCAGCCGGATTCGAGCTTCCGCCCGAATATAGAGTGCTGCACTGGTATGCCGTCTATACGTGCCCTCGGCATGAGAAGAGCGTTGCCCTGCAAATGGAACGGCAGCAAGTTCCCTCTTTCCTTCCACTGTACAAGTCTGTCCGCCGTTGGAAAGATCGCCAGAAGCAACTCGAACTCCCATTATTCCCTGGATACGTCTTCGTTCAGATGGCTCTTAAAGATCGGCTGCAGGTATTGCAAACATCCGGAGTAGTGCAATTGGTAAGCGTCAACGGCAAACCGGCGATACTTCCTGATTCCGAGATAGACGACTTACGAAATGGACTGACGGCGAATGTGTCCACCCAATTCCATCCTTATCTCAGCGTCGGACGGCACGTACGGGTTCACAGTGGTCCCCTCGCGGGTTTGGAAGGCATCCTGGTGCGACGAAAAGACAAGTTCCGCCTCGTGCTTTCCATTCACTTGATAAAGCGCTCGGTTGCCTTGGAAGTGAGTGAAACGGATGTCGAACCGGTGCTTTGACCGTGACTTTCATGCTTCCATAAGAAGAGATTTGGCGCGCCGATCGGAGGCCGCCCTTTGGCGTTTGCTGCCCAGGAGAGTTATGAACTTACATTCATATCGAGGACTCATCGCGTTTGGAACTTTTATTTGTATGACACTGTTGTTTTTACCCGCTTTATTCGGGCAGAACAACGTCTACTATGACCGTACAAAAGCCGTTCCTGAATCGCGCTCGCGCGCCGAACGGGAAGCCGAGCGCATGGTATCGCTTTCTGCCGAGAAGATTATTTCCATCCTCTCGACCGAACCCGGTTTGCTTTTGGAATGCAAGAAGCTACTGGTCAGGGAGGCCTACCAGCAGGGCAGATTGCTCGATCCTCAGGATCTGAACGATGAGGAGATTTTTCGCCTGGTACGACAGGACACGAACATCCGAGTTTTATTCACTCGCGAGATTGAAGATCGCTCTTACGTACAAGCAAAACCCACGCGGGAAGAGTTGGAGCGCGACTGGCAGCGGGGCATCCTTGCGATGCCACAGGCTACACAACTGCAAGCCGGTGGACTGGGCAACCTCAAGGGACCAAAAAACCAGGAGGATGCGTATTGGTTGCTACACGATCGCGACTCGAATCTGATTCCCAATCTAATTTCTCCGTTCTCCACAAACCCGTCTTCGCAGACTCCACAGCAATCCGCACCATCGAATACGCCTCCGGTTGATCCGCGCCGGGCACTCCTGCAGGCACAAGCTCAATCACCTAGCAACTCGGAGACAATTTCCGGTGTTGGGGGGATGCCACAAATCAATCCCGATCAGTTGGCAGCTCTGATCGGCGCGAGTATGAGTAGCGGAGGTGGAGCTAGCATGGGTTCGTCTCTCGGCGATCGGCGATCTCCCATGGCCAAAGGCTTTGACATGGCAGGCGCAAGCGGAGCGTCCCCCTTTGGAATGCCGATGGGCCTGAATGAGGCGGCCGCGGAGATCTCCGGGACGGAGGATGATGAGCTTCCCAAGGAGGCTCGTCTGGATGCAAGGACGCGTCCATCCCTTGCGCCGGTTCCGAACACTCGCGAGAAACAGCCGCCTCTTCGTCGCCGTCCGAATCCCTATGCGGACGTTCCTTCGCTCTATGATCTGTACTCTCAGTACTCACGCCGTTCTCCCACGTTGGAACGGTTTGGTACCGATATATTCCGCAACGGTACTGGAAATTCGGAGCAGTTGCCAATGGACTTACCGGCTGGGCCGGACTACGTTTTGGGTCCTGGGGACGGCTTGAATATCGACTTGTTCGGAAGCGTTTCGCAGCGTTTGAAAAGGGTGGTTGATCGTGAAGGGCGGGTCGCACTACCGGAAGTCGGCGGAGTTCAGGTGTCGGGTAGGACAGTGGGCGATGTGCAGCACATGATTCAAAGCGTGCTGCGCACGGAATTTCGCGATGTTCAAGCGGACATTTCTTTGTCCCGCATCCGCTCCGTTCGAGTGTACGTAGTTGGTGATGTGGAGCGTGCCGGAGCTTACGATGTCAGTTCCCTTTCTACGCCGCTAAACGCGGTCTACGAAGCCGGAGGTCCGACTTCTCGCGGTAGCCTTCGTATTATCAAGCAGTACAGAGGTAAACAACTGGTACAGCAGGTTGATGTTTACGACCTTTTGTTGCACGGGGTTCGCTCCGGAATGCAACGACTGGAGTCGGGAGACACGATTCTGGTTCCTCCGCTGGGGCCAGAAGTGACGATAGAAGGAATGGTTCGCCGTCCGGCAATCTATGAGTTGAATGGAGAGAAGAGTCTGGCAGAAGTGCTGGAAGTGGCGGGAGGTGTTCTGCCTTCAGGCACCCTCCGTCACATTGACGTGGAGCGTTTGCAGGCGCACGAAAGCCGCACCATGCTACGGCTCGACATTCCAGAGAATAACAACCAGGATTCTGTGACCAAGGCATTGGAGGATTTCCAGATACAGGATGGCGATCGGGTGCAAATTTCCCCGATCGTGCCGTACGCCAACAAGACGGTTTACCTGGAAGGACATGTGTTCCGACCGGGCAAATTTGCTTATCAGGATGGCATGAAGTTGACGGATCTGATCAAGTCGTACAAGGATCTTCTGCCAGAACCTTACAAGCGGCATGCTGAGATCATTCGCTTGAAAGCCCCAGACAACACCCCACAAGTATTGGCTTTCAATCTGGAAGATGCTCTGGCGGGCAAAGATCAGGATCTGGTGTTGCAGCCTTTCGACACCGTACGGGTGTTCGGGCGGTTTGACTTTGAGGATGCGCCGGTCGTAACCGTGAGCGGAGAGGTCAGAGATCCAGGCGATCACATAACCAACGGAGCGACTTATTTGCGAGACGCGATCTATCTTGCAGGCAACACAACACCAGAGGCACAACTGGATGACGTGCAAGTGTTCCGCAAGAGCGATGATGGCAAGTTGAAGGTGTTCAGCGTCAACCTGAGCAAGGCGCTCTCCGGCGATGGGAAAGATAACATTTTGCTGGCGCCGAAAGACCGCGTCTTTGTTCACAAGAACCTGGCTAAGACCGATCCGCCTATGGTTACGATTGCGGGCGAAGTAGGCCGTCCGGGCAAATATCCGCTTGGGGACGAGATGAGTGCTGCCGATCTGGTTCGGTTCGCCGGTGGCCTCAAGCGTAGTGCGTACACCCAAGAGGCCGATCTGACGCGCTATATGGTCGAGAACGGTAATCGGGTGATTGGAGACCATGAGACCGTGCAGATTGCGAAGGCCCTTGCGGGCGAGCCCGATACGGATGTTCGGCTCCACGACGGTGATGTCCTGACCATCCGGCAGCTATCGGGATGGAACGACATGGGTGCAACCATAACGGTAAAGGGAGAAGTGCTGCATCCGGGTGCGTACGGTATCCAGGAAGGCGAACGGCTGAGCTCAATCATCCAGCGGGCGGGCGGTCTGCGTAGCGACGCTTATCCGTACGGAGCCGTTTTTGAGCGAGCCCAGGTCAGGGAGATGGAAGAGAAGAATCGCTCAGACCTGATTCAACGCGTGCAAAGCGAAGCGGCGCAAATAAAGGTTGTTCCCGGTATGGATGCGGACCAGCAAATGATCGCTCAAGCCGCAGTCATGCAGTACAAGAGCACTTTGGAAAAACTGCAGAACACTCCGCCCGCGGGGCGCCTAGTGATCCATATCTCGAGCAATATGAAACATTGGGCCAACACGTCGGCAGATATTCAAGTACGGGCTGGCGATGTAATCTACATCCCCAAAAAGCCGAATATCGTCATGGTAGACGGATCGGTGTATAACCCAACCGCAGTTACTTTCAAACCCGGCAAAAACGCAGGATGGTACCTGAAACAGGCGGGAGGCCCCACCCAGATGGCGAACAAGAAATCCGCCTTCGTGATTCGTGCTGACGGTTCGGTGGTAGGCGGCTCTGGTGGCCTGTTCAGCGGCGGTATGGAGAGCGCAGAATTGCGACCGGGAGACATGGTAGTGGTACCCGAAAGGGCTTTCTCTATCAATAACAAGTGGAAAACCACAATTGAATCGGCGCAGCTAGCGTACGCAGTGGGCGTCGCCATTCAAGTTGCGAGAAGCTTCTAGGGTATTTGATTGATGTGGCTTCAATTCCGACGCTGGCATCTGTCGATTGCCCTGTTGGGGATGGCGCTGACTTCTTCTGTGGTTCAAGCACAGAAGGCTTTGCCCGATGCGCCTTCGGCATCGTCAACAGCTGCTGATTCCAGGGGGAACGAGGCTGTTCCGATCAATGCGGAAAAGCCGCGGGACAGCTACCAGCTTCAGCCTGGGGATGATCCGCAGAATCGTTTAGTCACACCGCTTCTGAAACACTTCGCCAAGGACCAGGAGAATTTCTGGACGAGCCCTGCCCACTTGCGAATGAGGGATCTTAAGTGGATAGTGCCGTTCACTGGCTTCACGGGAGCTCTGATTGCTAGTGATGGCTGGATAACCAGACAGGTTCCCGATCGGCCGAACCAGTTGCAACGGAGTCGGCACATATCGAATTATGGAGTGTACTCGCTGGTCGGAGCGGGCGGTGGTTCGTTTCTTCTCGGCAGTCTTACCCACAATGACCATCTGAGGGAGGCAGGCTTTCTGAGCGGCGAAGCGGCCGTAAACAGCACAGCCGTGACTTACGCTTTCAAGAGCATCGCGCAGCGGCCGCGTCCATTAGTAGACAACGGGAACGGAAACTTCTTCCAAGGTGGATCGTCATTCCCTTCCGAACATGCGGCCGTCGCTTGGTCGGTTGCTAGTGTATGGGCGCATGAATACCCGGGCCCGCTAAGCCAGCTATTTGCCTATGGCTTGGCTTCCGCCGTGACTCTTACTCGAGTGACGGGCAAACAACACTTCGCATCTGACGCTTTTATCGGGAGTGCCTTGGGTTGGTACTTCGGACGCCAAGTCTACCGGGCCCACCACGATCCCGAACTGGGCGGAGCGGGCTGGGGAAACTTCCTCGAGCAAGAAGAAAGCGATCACACGCGGAATCCGGATAACATGTCCTCTCCTTCTGTACCTCTGGACAGCTGGATCTATCCCGCCTTTGATCGGTTAATCGCTGTCGGATATGTGCCTGGTGCCGTACTTGGCATCCGCCCCTGGACTCGGATGGAATGTGCCAGAATGCTGCAAGAAGCGGGAGAACGTCTTTCCAATGACGATTCGCCCGAGCCCGCATCGCGAATCTATCGTGAGTTGTCACAGGAATTTTTCGACGAAAGCGCGCGGCTGGACGGAGCACGCAACCTGGGTGCAGCAGTCGATTCTGTTTACACACGGATCACCAATATCTCCGGACCTCCACTCCGAGACGGATATCACTTTGGCCAGACAATTATTAATGATTACGGACGGCCGTTCGGAGAGGGCGTAAACATTGTGACCGGCACTTCCGCGCGAGCGGTTGCCGGGCCGTTTTCAATATACGTTCGAGGCGAGTACCAGCAAGCGCCATCGGTCACACCCGTTTCGGCGTCCGCCTTGCGAGAAATGGCCGCCTCAGATTTTGTGTCAGACTTTCCGCCCGGCTTCATGCCACCTGGTTTTTCCGCAAACACTGGTTCGTTCAACAGATTCCGGTTGCTCGAGGGGAGCATCGGCTTGACCCTGCACAATGTGCAGGTGTCTTTCGGGAAACAGAATGCATGGTTAGGACCGGGCGAGGCGGGTCCACTTTTATTCAGCGACAACGCTGAGCCGATCACGATGCTACGAATCGAGAGTGTCTCGCCCTATCGTATTCCTCTGCTCTCGAATCTGTTTGGTCCGGTTCGCAGCGAATTTTTTCTGGGTCAACTCTCAGGATTACAGTGGGTGTTCCAGCCTCCGACTCTGTACGGTCCGAACAATGTGAATCCACAGCCTTTTGTTCACGGCCAAAAAATCAGCTTTAAACCGACGGCGAATCTGGAATTTGGTTTCGGAGTAGCGGCCATGTTCGGCGGGCCGGGATTGCCCTTCACGATCCACAATTTCCTGCGGACCTATTACTCGCACAAAGCTAATTTGGCTCAAAATCCCGGCAAACGTTTATCTGCTTTCGATGTGAGCTACCGCATTCCGGGATTGCGAAACTGGCTCACGGCATACGTGGACAGCCTGGTTGTGGATGAAGTATCGCCGCTAGGCTCTTTCCGTCCTTCTCTGAATCCGGGCCTGTATATGCCGCAGGTGCCAAAGATTCCGAAATTGGAAATTCGGGCAGAAGGCTTGACCACCGCCCATCCCAATTCCGGCGAATGTTGCATACCAGGGAACACGTATTTCGATAGCCGGTATATTTCCGGTTTCACGAACAACGGCACTCTCCTTGCGAACTGGATTGGCCGCGCAGGATGGGGAGGTCAAGCTTGGGCTACCTACAATTTTTCTCCGCGCAGCATGCTGCAGTTAGGTTATCGTTCCAAGCATGTTGACCGGCAATTTGTTGGGGGAGGCAGCCAGAGCGACTTCTCTGTGAAGACGAATGTTACGTGGCATGACACGACGCTCTCGACCGTGCTGCAGTACGAGCACTGGAATTTTCCGGTACTTTCACCGACAAGTCAGTCCAACTTCACGGCATCTGTCCAATTGACTTATTGGCCAAGAATGCACTTGCACTGAGAACAATGCCTCCCTTTTCTGTATCCGTCAAAGCGTCAACCGCAAAGCAATTGACTGCCCAAGAGCTTGCCATTGAACATTGGAACAACACTCCGCTGTTTCTGGCAGAGGAGGAGCGCTACTCGATCTATCCGTGGCTTTTATGAGGTGGCCGAATTTCGCAAACATCGCGGCCACTCTGTTCTTGAAGTAGGGTGTGGAACTGGTTGCGACTTGCTGCAATTTGTGAAGCATGGAGCACATGCCTTCGGCATCGATGTGACTCCAGAGCATATAAGATTGGCTCGCCAGCGTTTAGGGACAGCGGGGGAGATACTTTTTGGAGATGCCACAGCGATTCCTTTTGCGGCGTCAACTTTTGACTACGTCTACTCTCATGGTGTTTTGCACCACAGCGACCGGCCAGAAAAGATCGTGCAGGAGATTATTCGCGTGCTTCGCCCAGGGGGCCGGTTCAATGTGCATGTATACTCCATGATCTCGTATTTCACCTTGTGGAGTATTTTGCGGCACGGCCGGGACTGGAAGCGTTGGATTGAAAACAGTCGTGATCCCGTTTACATCGAACTTTATACCGCCCGCAAACTTCGGCGGTTGTTCGCTCCAATCGTAGTAGAAACTCATAAATATCATTCCAAAGTGTTTTTTGAACCTTGCTTGGGATGGTTTCTGGTAGTGAAAGGAACCAAGCCCCTATGAGCGCGCTTAGAACGGACAAACTCTCATGTGCGGAATAGTCGGCGTTCTGGCGTTTGAAAACAGCAGGTTCCGCGCGACCCGGCATTATGTCGAGCGGATGCGGGACACTATGGTCCACCGAGGACCAGATGGTGCGGGCACGTGGATTTCTGAGGATGGCCGGGTTGGGCTGGGGCACCGTCGCTTGTCGATCATCGATCTCTCGCAGGCGGCGAGCCAGCCGATGTGTAACGAAGACGGATCGCTGTGGCTCGTGTTCAATGGTGAGATTTACAATTATGCGGAGATCCGCGCCGAACTGGAACGACTTGGCGGACACGAGTGGAAAACAGATCACTCCGACAGTGAAGTGATTTTGCACGCTTTTGAACAGTGGGGCATCGAATGTGTCGAGAAATTTCGCGGTATGTTCGCGATCGCTCTATGGGATGGGCGAAACCGGGAGCTCTGGCTAGTCCGCGATCGCGTTGGTATCAAGCCCCTTTACTACAGCCTGCATCACGGTCGCATCACCTTCGCGTCGGAAATCAAGGCGCTGTTGCAGGATCCTGAACAGGACAGATCAGTTGACGAGGAGAGTTTTTATCATTTTCTCTCATTCCTCACGACTCCAGCGCCGCAGACATTGTTCCGCGGGATTCGCAAGCTACCGGCGGGGACGTGGCTGAAAATCCGCGACAACGGAACCATCCGCGAACTCCAATACTGGGATGTCTTGGACCATACCGAATGTCTGGACGGGTACAGCGAACAGGAAATCGCGGAGCGGATTCGCGATGAACTTCGTATTTCGGTCAAATTGCGGAAAATTAGCGACGTGCCCGTGGGAGTTTTTCTGTCGGGCGGAATCGATTCCAGCGTTAATGCAGCCCTATTTTCCGAGGACCACCCGGGACCGATAAGAACGTTCTCCATCGGCTACGATCGCGACTACCGGAGCTATCGCAACGAACTGCACTACGCTCGGAAGATGGCTGCGCACGTCGGCGCCGATCATCACGAGCGAATCCTGACGCAACAGGACTTGATTGACTTCCTGCCGGAAATGATTCGGCTGCAAGATGAACCAATCGCGGATCCGGTTTGCGTTCCTGTGTATTACGTGTCCAAACTGGCGCGTGACCAGGGTGTGATCGTCTGTCAAGTTGGAGAAGGGGCTGACGAATTGTTCTGGGGCTATCCCTCGTGGCGGATGAGCTTGCAGCTGCAGCGTTTTGGAAAGCTTCCCGTGCCTCGTCTGCTGAAGGAGCTCACGTTAAAGGGGATAGAATTTTCGGGTTACCAAAATGACCGCCCTTACGAGTTTCTGCGACGCCATGTCGAGGAGATGCCGATCTTTTGGGGTGGCGCCGAAGCATTTACTGAGACACACAAACAGCGTTTGCTTTCTTCGAGACTCCGACGGCAACTGGAAGGACTCAGTTCCTGGGAGGCTTTGAAGCCGATTTGGGGCCGTTTTCAACAGAAGGCGTGGGAAAAATCGGATCTCGCCTGGATGAGCTATCTCGATCTGAATTTGCGCTTGCCGGAGCTTTTGCTGATGCGAGTGGATAAAATGAGCATGGGCGTGAGCCTGGAAGCCCGGGTTCCTTTCCTCGACCACAAGTTTGTCGAACTGGCTATGAGTATTCCCGAGGCTCTTAAGACAAGAGGTGGGGTACTGAAGTACATACTCAAGAAGGCAGTACGCGGACTGATTCCGGATGAACTCGTTGACCGACGTAAGCAAGGCTTCAGCGTCCCTATGTATGAGTGGTTCTCTGACGGGCTGGGGGACTTCACGCGCCGAGAGTTAAACTCGTTCTGCGATGAGACCGATTTCCTGGATCGCGCGGAAGTCACGCGACTGCTAGACGCAAGGGATGGCCCGAGAGCCTGGTATTTGCTGAATTTCGCTCTTTGGTGGAAGGAACACATTTCGGCGGCGGCTCGTTCGGAGTCGCTGGCTACCGTTGCTAGTTAGCTGATTTCACAAGGTGAGGGGCATTCTTGAATCCCAGACTGGCGCATCAGCAAGCGTTGAAAAACGAAGCCGTTTCCAACGAAAGCTACTCTCCAACTGACGTAAACAACGGTTCACTGGAACTGGCTGAGCGGGAAGCTCGCGGTGGGGCGGAGCTGCTGCTAACGCTGTGGCGAGAGCGGCGATTCATCGCGAAGGCGCTGGCAATTGGTTTTGTGGTATCGGCCATCGTGTCTCTGCTGATTCCTCCGAAGTACGAGTCCACGACTCGCATGATGCCTCCGGAAAAGCAGACTCTAAGTGGTCTGGCTGGAATACTTGCCGCTGCTACAAGCGGGACGGACGACAAGGCGGGATCAGTGGTTGGAGGGCTTATGTCCGATGCCTTGGGGATAAAGAGTTCGGGCGCGCTGTACGTCGGCGTCCTTAAGAGCCGAACCGTCCAGGATCAAATCATCGATCGTTTTGATCTCCGTAAGGTCTACCGCCTTCGTCTCCACGAGGACGCGCGCGATCGCTTAGCCGACTACACAGATATCAATGAAGATCGAAAAAGTGGGATTATCAGTATCACAGTTACTGACCGGTCGCCTAAGCGCGCCATGGAGATCGCACGCGCTTATCCGGAAACTTTGAACAGTCTGACCGCGCAGCTTAACACTTCAGCAGCCCATCGCGAGCGGGTGTTCGTTGAAGACCGCCTGAAAACGGTAAAGCAGGATCTCGATGCCGCTGCAAAGGACCTCGGCGATTTTTCCAGCAAGAACCTCACCCTCGACGTTAAAGAGCAGGGCAAGGCTATGGTGGAGGGGGCAGCGACGTTGGAAGGCGAGTTGATAGCTGCTCAGTCCCAGCTAAGCGGGATGAAGCAGATCTACACCGAAAATAACGTCCGCGTGCGTTCGCTGAAAGCGCGGGTGGGCGAACTTAAGCGGCAACTCTCTGCGTTGCAAGGCGTGAATCCCGTTACAGGGGAAAGCGATCCCACTGGTTCTGATGAATTCGGGGTCTCGCTCACCAAGCTGCCCATTTTGGGAGCGACCTACTATGATTTGTTTCGTCGGGTAAAGATCCAAGAGACGGTTTTCGAAATTCTCACCAAAGAATACGAACTGGCGAAGATCGAGGAAGCCAAGGAACTGCCTACTATTAAGGTCCTGGACGAGGCCAGCGTTCCGGAAACCAAATCTAGCCCGAAGCGGACGTTAATTACCCTCGTCGGGATGTTGCTGGCAGCGCTGCTGGCATCGATCTATGTCATGGCCTCCGCACAAATGCGCTTTCTGAGCATCACCCATCCAAACTTTGGCTTTTTCGGCTTGGAAGTAAGGGAGGGGATCGCCTCGGATATACGGCTAGTTCGAAGCCGAACCCCCCAATTGCTCAACAAAGTGCGCGGCCGGGTATGGCGAAACTCCAAGCCGCCAAACCTCAAGCAACAAGACCAGGATCCATCAAACTAGGTTGGGTTGCGAGACGAATTGATGGTTACCTATCAATCTCCCCTGATTGTCCCATGTCAACCGTAAATCCCATGACCGTCGCCTCCCTTCCGCACGGTAACCGGACAATTGTGCTCTGGGCGATTGCCGGAATCACAGTTCTCGCGATATGCCTGCCACTGGAATGGTTTGGCTACGCGGCATTATTTGCGGTCGTTTTGTCGGTGGTGCTTTACGTGTCGGCTGCGACTCTGACCGGTCAAGTAGAGAATCTTGTGATCGGTTGGATCATGGTCTTTCCTCTGGGTTACTACTTCCTTTCGTACCCAAGGGAGCAGCCCTTGATGACATTGGACCGTGCCGTAATTGGAGTTCTCCTCCTAGCGGTCGGTCTAGGAGGGGCCCGGGTAGTCTCAGCGATACCTTCAACCATGCGACTGTCCGCAGGGTTGTGGGCGGCATTTCTTTTCTTCGCTGCCATAACAATTCCTCGTGTAAAAAACCCTCTGAATTCGTCACGACTTTTAGTAGAGGGATTCCTTTTTCCGGCAATCCTAGCCTGGTATGTGTTGCGATACTTTGATGTCCGGAGGTACCTCCGCGGATTGCACGTGGCTACCTGCATCATGGTCATATACGTCGGATCGATTGGTGCGGCCGAGATTGTCTTGCAAAGGGATCTGCTATCGCTTCCGGAGAAAAGTGGCATCCTACTCGCTGGAGATTACGACAAGAAGGCTTCTGAGATTTTGGTGCGTCCGAATGGCCCTTTCTCCAGCACGAACTCGTTCGCGATGGTCGGGATGGTCAGTTTATTTTTTCTCTTCTTTTTGAAGCGTGCAATGGCAAAAAACCTGCCGGCATGGCAGGCGTTGCTTCACCGGGTGGGTGTCGCTGCCGCCCTGGGGACAACGCTCATGCCGTTATTTCGCTCCATGATGACTTCGCTATTGGTGATTCTGCTGATCGACGCAGCCTACAGCCGCGGCATGCGCCGGGCGATTCGGGTAGGAGCGGTCGGAGCCTGTCTGCTAGTGGCTCTGGTGGCCAGTCGTGCACTACCTGAAGTATTCGAAGAGCGTTCGAGGCCAGACAATCTTTACGGCCGAATCGCACAACAGGGACAGACCATGGCATTGTTTCTGGATTATCCCATCAATGGTGCGGGACTGAATAATTATCATGAAGCCGTCCAAGCTTCCAGCAAATACTCGATCTACTACCAAGATATCGAATCGGTGGACTCGCCTCACAATAATTTCGGCGCAGTGTTGGCGGAAACCGGAATTACAGGTTTTCTACCGTTTTTTGTTTCCCAAATACTATTGTTCGCTGCCTTTTTCAAGATTCGTGGTGCCAAGACGGCGGATGCAACTTTAGTGTGGCGGATGTCTCTTTATATCTTATTGGGTTATTGGATTAATGGTCTCTCTCTTACCACGGCGTATTTTTGGGACCTGAACATTTGGTATATGCTCGTACTCGCCGTGCTCTACAAGTACGCGATAACTCAAGCACCGGCGTCGCAGACGCTAGTTCGGGCTTGAGATTCTTCCCTCCTCACAAGACAGCCGGATGAGCCTTCCTGAAAGAGTATTTCTGCACGTATGGAGTGGAACTGAAGCGGATGCGCACGCCCTCGTGCAGCGTCACTACCCTGGTTGTGAGGTTGTTGGACTTTCCCATCGGCTAATGCGGGAAAGTAGCAGGCGGGATCAGGTCCGCGTCTTGCGTTCACTGATTGGACGAGCAGTAGTGTTCTTCTTCCAATCGGTAAGGGACGCCCACTACCGACAATTGCTATCGTGCACTGGTTTACTCCACCACTGTAGTCATACAGTTATTGCTGACTCTTCGGGGGTCTACGAAACCTATCGCCGGCGCGATTGGTTATGGCTTTTGCCAAAGATGCTGGGTAGCGCCGTTACGGACGGAGTGGTCCTTGCATTCTTCTGGGTCTTTCTTCATTTGATTCAATTGGGTAAGCGCGCGCCGGTACTCCCATCGGGCGACGGGGATCTCGACGTGGCCTACTTGTATCCCTACCCACTAAACCGTTCCTCGGTGCCCGGCGGGGCGATGAGTCACGTACGTGGTGTTCTAGGAGGATTTGCTAAGAGCGGTGCAAGCTCCGAAGTATTCTCCGCATGTCTTCTGCCTTCGGCTGGTTTTCGGACGCACCAGATTGAGCCAGGAAACCGCCCTCACCTATTCTGGGAAACGCTGGTGCTCTCATATAACCTGCGTTTTGCGAGGGCGGTTCGCGCTCAGTTACGCGGAAAACGTCCCCGGGTTCTTTACCAGCGTCATATGCCATTCACGTATGCGGGAGCGATTCTGTCGCGCTGGTTACGAGTACCTTTAATTCTGGAATTCAATGGCTCTAACGTGTGGATGGCACAGCATTGGGATCCTATGAAGTTTGGCTCATGGCTGCGGATGTGCGAAGACGTTTCCCTGGCACATGCCTGGCTGATCGTCGTGGTCTCCGAAGTGCTGCGTGACGAATTGATGGCTTGTGGAATCTCCGAGTCCCGTATTCTGGTCAACCCCAACGCGGTTGATCCTGATTTCTTCCGGCCCGGCGGCGGCGGCCGCGAGGTGCGCCAGCAACTTGGAGTCACGAAAGACGATGTTCTGGTCGGCTTTATCGGGACGTTTGGCCCATGGCACGGAGTAAAAGTGTTGCAACAAGCTATCGAGGAACTCTTGCGAGAACCGGCGGCGGGCAAGAAGCAGTTGCATTTTGTGTTGGTTGGGGAGGGTCTGCTTTATCCTGAGGTCGCCAATCAGTTAGCCAAGTTTTGTGCTGCTGGAAAGGTAAGCCTCACCGGCTTGCTTCCGCACGATCAAATTCCTTCCTATTTGGATGCTTGCGACATCCTGGTCTCGCCTCACATCTCTTTACCAGGGCGCCGGTTTTTCGGGTCGCCTACCAAACTCTTCGAGTACATGGCAATGGGAAAAGCAATTGTGGCCAGCAACCTTGATCAGCTAGCTCAAGTGCTGCAACACAACCGGACCGCGTGGCTGGTAGAGCCCGGAAATACCAAAGAGCTGACATCGGCAATAACCTTACTGGCTGAGGATCCGGAGTTGCGGGAGCGCCTGGGGCGCGCTGCCCGCGCGACCGCAGTTGAAAAGCATAGCTGGCGTCAAAATGCAAAAAGCGTGCTCGCCAGAATTTGGGCGGATACTTACACCGCGCAGGCGACACCAGCGCCGCAAGGATATCCATGATTCCCGTGCCTCCCCGGTCGGAGGGCTTATCCGGAACGTTGCCGGCAATTCCTGGGGAAAACTTTCGCGCAGGTTGGCTTCGGGACTGGCGGAGCGCCCAAAACTCTGACTTCGTCCGTAAGGTGATGGAGACTTATGCTACCCGGATTTTTCTCATGGGAATCGCGCTGGTCACGACCGTTGTCGTGGCGCGACTGCTCGGTCCCCAGGGCCGCGGATACTATGCTGTGGCCGCGGCAATCGGAGCGCTGGGCGTGCAATTCGGAACGTTGGGGCTGCATACATCGAACGCCTATCTTGTTGCTAAACAGCCGCAAAGCCTGGCTTTCCTGACTGGAAACGCTCTAGTTGTCAGTTTTGGATTTGGTGGACTGATCGCGTTATTACTTGCCGTGGTCTTCGCCGTTTTTCCGCACGTGCTTGGCATCCGCGGCGCTATCCTGCTGCTCGCGCTGCTTTGGATCCCGTTTGGCCTGGCCTATACCCTGCTGCAGAACCTAATGCTAGGTGTTCAGGACATTCGTGGCTATAACTTGGCGGAAATTAGTACAAAGGTTTTGCCGCTCGTGCTCATTGGGTTTTTTGTGCTGCTCCGGCATGTGGGGGTTGCGAAGTTTTTTTTCACGACTGTTGTGGCACTGGTAGTGACCTGTCTGTGGGTCATGAGGCGCCTGCAACAGCGGTTTTCCGGCCGGCCTCAGGTCTCCGCTGCAGTCTTCCGCGACAGTATCAGGTACGCGGTGAAAGCCTATTTGGCTGCTAGTTTCTGCTTTCTGGTGCTGCGCGCCGATTTATTAATGGTTCAACATATGCTTGGACCCGAGCAGGCAGGCTACTACTCGATCGCATCCACCATGGCCGATTACGCTTCGGTACTAGCCACGGTAATCGGTACGATCCTTTTTCCGAAGCTTTCGGTATTGACCGATCTGGGGGAAAAACTTGATCTCACAAAAAAAGCAACCGCTGGTACAACTTTAATCCTGTTGCCCTTCTTGGTCATGGCCTCTTTATTGGCACGACCGGCTGTGCGTCTGCTATTCGGGTCGGCATTCTTGCCGGCCTCATTGTCTTTTGTGCTCCTCATGCCTGGAATGTTGTTTCTCGGCATACACATGGTCGCAGTACAGTTGCTGAACAGCATTGGATACCCAAAAAGTGTGGTGATCATTTGGGGGTTATGTAGCCTATTCAACGTCATGGTAAATCTGTGGGCAATTCCACACTACGGTATCGCCGGAGCGTCTGTGGTCTCGTCCATTTCATATTTTCTGGCGTTCGCGTTCGTGATGTGGGTGATTTATCGGACCAGCCGCGGCAATGCAATACTCGAGAATCGATGACCTCCATATTCAGGAACCTGCTTAAGAGCATCATTGGACCGCCTCTATCTTCCATGCTCTGGTATGTGCAAGAGGCAGTGTCCTTCGCGGAGCGGCGTGCGCTTATGCAGCGGCTCGGCCACTGTGAAGCCGATCTCGCGCTCAGCCCTCCGTGGGATATTCGCGGAGAACAACACATTTTCATCGGAGAGGATGTCTACATCGGTCCGCACGTCGTCATGCTGGCAGACAAGGGCGCTGAAATCCATATCGGCAATAAAGTAATGTTCGGCCCGCAGGTCAAGGTGATCGCTAATGACCACCGTTTCGATGATCCTACAAAACCGATCAAGTACTCTGGCTACGCTGAAACAGGCGGCATCTGGGTGGGTAATGACGTGTGGATCGGAACCGGAGCGATCATCCTCAAAGGCGTTCACATCAGCGACAGTTCGGTGATCGGTGCGGGCTCAGTTGTTACCAAGGATGTCGGTGCCGGTGAGGTGTGGGTCGGTAATCCGGCTCGCAAGGTTAAGGAGCGGTTGTCTGTCTGTCATTCCTCGTGACTTCTTCTTTCATGAATAAACTCACGGTAATCCGCCGCGAATCGACCGTCACATTGCTGCGCGAGGCCTTGTGGCGCACGCAGAGGCGCTGGAAACAAGCGCGCTTCTCATCTCAAGTCGCGGACATTCAGTGTGAGGTCGAGTATTCTCCTGTTGGCTACTATCGTCCTACACTGGATCTCATCAGCGAGTCTACTCGCAGCATCATCCTGCGTTATGCCGACTGCATTTGCCTGGGTGATTTCCCATGGTTCGGCTATGGCCGGGTCAATCTCGGCTTGCCACCGCGGTGGAACTTGGATTTCGTGTCCGGAAAGGATTGGCCACGGACGGCGGCTGCGGACCTAGCTGTCGTCCGTCATGATGGATCCGATGTCAAAGTGCCGTGGGAACTGTCTCGCATGCAGTTTCTTCCCGTGCTTGGAAAAGCATGGCTGCTGACTGGCGACGTCCGCTATCGCGCGATCTCCAGGAATTTACTTAGCGACTGGATCAGCGAGAACCCAATTGGACAAGGTGTCAATTGGACGATCGCGATGGAGGCGGCGCTTCGCGCAATGAGCATTTGCCTTTCGCTGGAGTTACTCTGGCCATTTCCTGCAGCAGAGTACGAGTGGCTCCGAAAGGTGACAAATTCGTTGTGGGAACATCTTCTGTACATTGAGGCGCACAACGAGTTTTCACATTTGGTTCGCAGCAATCATTATTTGAGCAACATAACCGGCCTCTTCTGTCTCTCGATCTTTTTGAACGGCCCGCAGATGGCGACCCGCCGGAAACTCTACGGCAATCTGGTGCAGCGGGAAATCCTGCAACAAGTTCATCAGGACGGAGGAGACTACGAGGCCTCTACCGGTTATCAAGTGCTGGTTCTGCAAATGTTCACTAGCGCATTCCTGTTAATGCGAGCGCAGGGCCACCAACCTTCCGCAGATTTCTTGAAGCGTCTGCGGAACATGTACGAATTCCTGGGCACAATGGCGGACGAAAAAGGGTACCTCCCTCAGGCAGGCGACTGCGACGATGGCAGAGTTGAGCTGCTAACGGACGACCTCGAACAAATGCTAAGAACGAATCTGAGCGCCAGAAACTCTCTGGCGATTT
>Ga0209160_1000629_pt1 | contig 29382 bp, 24 predicted proteins | sample GraSoiAngelo_153_FD_186167 | JGI IMG/M metagenome (GOLD analysis project Ga0209160, IMG submission 186167) | Grasslands soil microbial communities from the Angelo Coastal Reserve, California, USA - 14_1009_12_40cm (SPAdes) (version 2) | ecosystem: Environmental > Terrestrial > Soil > Grasslands ...
TACCTCCGGCAATGTCTCTTTCATCTCGTCGTTCGTGGTCTCCAGCAACTCCTCCACCGCGCCCAGGGTTCGGCGCAACCGCAATAAAAGTGCGGCCAGGGCAAGCGCCACCAGAAGGGCGGCGATCCCAAACGCCAACCACATGAAGCTCTGTGGAGTCACTGTTGCAAATACCCTCTAGATACGGACGGCAAACACTGGCAATCTTAGTTGCGTGGCTGCCCGCCGGCCGCCGGGGCTTCTGGTTCTTGCGGCTGGCGCTGGAAACGAGGCAGAAACCGCGCTAGCGGCTGAAGGAGCAGCGCAAACACTATCGCGGGCAGGAGGTTGGCCTGGCCGAGGCGGGCTGACGGAAGGCCGAGGTAATCCCAGAGCTGCCCCAGCCCGAATCCGAGCGCTGTCATCACCAGGATCGGAACGTAGGCCCGGCGGCGGTAGCGCATGAAGGCATAGAAGAGCTGGGACACGATCAGCACCGCGATCGCCGCCACGACCAGGCCTGGAGGCACCATCTTCAGAAGCGGCGGCAGGAGGCTCCCTCCGGGACGCGGCGGTGGGTTGTCCTGAGCGAGCTCAGGTGGGTCCCCTGCCTTGGCTTTCCAAGTCCCGTCGAAGCGGGCTTTTGGTCGGCTATCCGGACTCCGGGGTCCCTAACGATCGTCTGTTGGGCAACGCGCACATGGCCGCGCCCCTTTGGAAGCAATCTCATGTTACCGGTCGGATTTCTTCGGAGGCACGACCTGGATGTGGAGCTCTTCGAGCTGCCCGGGATCGATTGGGCTCGGTGCGTCGAGCATGAGGTCCTGCATGCTCTGGGTCTTCGGGAAAGCGATGACGTCGCGGATGTTGTCGGTGCCTGCGAGCAGCATGATGATGCGGTCGATCCCGGGTGCAATGCCCCCATGCGGCGGGACGCCATATTCGAAGGCCTCGAGCAGGAAACCGAACCGCTCCTCGATCGTGGCCTCGTCCAGACCGAGGAGCTTGAACACCCGCTTCTGCAGCTCCGGCTTGTAGATTCGAAGGCTTCCGCTCGCGAGCTCATATCCGTTGCAGACGGGGTCGTAGGCATGGGCTCGCACGTCATACGGGCGCTCGTCGACGAACTCGAGGTCCTCCTCGAACGGGCGCGTGAAGGGGTGATGGCCATATGTCAGGCTGCCGTCGTCGTTTTCCTTGAACAGATACATGGGATAGACCCAGAGGAACTTCCACTCGCCGTGTCTGACGAGTCCACGCCGCCGCGCGACCTCTTGGCGGAGCAGCCCGATGACGGTCTCCGCACGGCGCTTCTTGTCGGCCACCATCAAGACGAGGTCGCCCTCGCCCGCGCCAGTGCGCTCGCGAATCTGGCCTCTCTCCTCGTCAGTCAGAAATTTGTCAAGCGCTCCAGGCAGCCACGCGAGGCCTTTGCCGCCCGCGCCTTTGGCCACTGTCGTCAGCTCGTCGAGCTCCTTGCGATGAATGTCCGCGCCCTTCGGCACGGCAAAGCCACGCACAACGCCGCCGTCAGCGAGGACGGACTTGAGCACGTTCGCCTTCGTGTCCTTGAGGATTTCGCTGAGGTCAGATATCTCGAGGTCGTAGCGCAGGTCCGGTTTGTCGGTGCCGTACTTGAGCAGCGACTCCTGCATGTCGATGCGGGGGAAAGGAACCTCGAGCTCAACTCCAAGGACCTCGCGCCAGATGCGCGCAAACAATCCCTCAATCAGCGTGAATACGTCCTCCTCCGTGCAGAACGACATCTCGAGGTCGAGCTGCGTGAACTCGAGCGCGCGGTCGGCGCGCAGGTCCTCGTCGCGGAGGCAGCGCGCGATCTGGTAGTAGCGGCCCATGCCACCGACCATCAGGATCTGCTTCAGGGTCTGTGGCGACTGCGGCAGCGCATAGAACTTACCGGGATAGAGGCGCGACGGCACTACGAAGTCGCGCGCGCCCTCTGGCGTCGTCTTGATGAGCATCGGGGTCTCTACCTCGACAAACTCAAGCTCGTCCATGTACGCGTGGATGATCTTGTTGACGCGGTGGCGAAGCTCCAGGATGCGCTGCATCCGCGGCCGGCGCAGGTCGAGATAGCGGTACTTGAGACGCGTGGCCTCGTCCGCGAGCGCACCGTCCTCCTCGACCAGGAACGGGGGCGTCTTGGCGATGGAGATCACCTCGAGCTCCGAGGCCGCAACCTCCACCTCGCCCGTTGCCAGCTTCGGGTTCTCCGATCCCGCGGGCCTGCGGCCGACCACGCCCTTGACGCGGACGACGTACTCCGAGCGAAGGTCGGAGGCGGCGGTGTGAGCATCCGGTGCGGACGCCGGGTTGAATACGATCTGCACCTTGCCCCACCGGTCGCGCAGGTCGATGAAGATCAGGCCGCCCATGTCGCGCCGGCGCGCGACCCAGCCGTAGAGCTCGACCTCCTTGCCCGCATCCGTCGAGCGAATCGAGCCACAGTGCGGAGCCGTGAATCCGCTCATGCCAGGCGCTCGGGGAGCTGGTCCCAGGCGACCTCTGCCTGCTCCCCGCTCGTCATGTCGCGCAACCGAGCTACGCGCCGAAGCACTTCCGCGGCACTGACCAGCACCACCCAGCGAGCACCCAGCTTGTCCGCCGAGCGCATCTTTGCCGCGAGGCTCCGAGCCTCGTAGTCGACGGCAACCGCGCGCACCGCCCTGCAGATGCGCGCCACTTCGGCCGCGGCGATCTCCTCGCCGGCATCCGCGAGCACGACCACCTCGGCCGCCGGCGCGGCGATCACTTCCACCCCGTTGGCGGCCATGACGTCGACCACGCGATCGAAGCCGCCGGCGAAACCGACGCCCGGTGTGGATGGCCAGCCTTCAGCCTCGGCCAGGCCGTCGTAACGACCGCCCGACGCCAGCGCATCCTGCTGTCCCGACGCGCCGGCTGGATAGAACTCGAAAACAGTTCGCGTGTAGTAATCGAGACCGCGCACGAGATACGGGTTGTGTTCGTACTCGATGCCGGCGGCGTCGAGCAGCCGACGCACCTTGGCCCACGCCTCCGCGCACGGACCGCAAAGGTGGTCGGTGATGCGCGGCGCGCCTTCTTTGAGAGCCTCGTCCTGGGGCACCTTGCAGTCGAGCAGCCGAAGAGGATTCGTCTCGAGCCGTCGCTGGCAATCACCGTGCAGCTGCGCCTTCAGCGGGCGGTAGTACTCCCGCAGGCGCTCCAGGTACGCGGGGCGGCACACGTGGTCTCCGATCGAGTTGAGCTCGAGCCTGAGCGCGCTGATCCCCGCCTCAAGCAGCCAACCCTGGGCGATCTCGATCACCTCGGCATCGAGGGCGGCGCTCCCTGACCCGATGGCCTCGATGTCGAACTGGTAGAACTGGCGGTAGCGGCCCTTCTGCGGGCGGTCGTAACGAAACATCGGCCCGAAGAGATACAGCCGAGCCGGCTGCGGGCCCTGGTTCAACCCACCTTCGAAATATGCCCGCACGATGCCGGCGGTGGCCTCGGGTCGCAAGGCGATCTTTCTGCCGCCGCGGTCCTCGAATCGATAGAGCTCTTTGGAGACCGCATCGGTGTCTTCGCCGACTCGTTCGATGAGCTCTTCGTGCTCGATGATCGGGGTGACGATCTCCTGGTAACCGAACCGCGTCGCGACGTCGGCCGCCGCCCGCTCGGCGGCACGCCACAACGGGCGGTCGTGGGGAAGGATGTCGCGAACGCCGCGCACGGCCTTGATCGGTTCGGAGCGAGGCATGGAGCAACGATTGTATGAAGGTCTGCGAAACCGGTCGCGCGCCCGGCTAGTATCTCTGGCGCAAATGCCGGCCGACATAACAGCACTCATCCAGCTCGTTTCCTTGATCCTCGCGGCGCTCGCGCTCGTGATGGGCGCCTATCTGCTGATCATCGGCAGGCGCCCCTGGCGGGGCGAGCAAGACGAGGGCGTGGCGCCGCGCGTGCGTCTGCTCGGGCTCAGCTACATCCTGGTGTTCGGCTCGGCGATGATCCAGATCATCATCCAGCCGCACGCCCTCGAGGGGGAGCTGCTGGGCGGTCTGATGGTCCTGGGCGGCATGATCGTGATCGTGGTCGTGCTTCTCGAGGCCCGCGCCTCGCGGCAGGCCGCCCGTGATGACCGATCCGACGTTCTCGATCGGAGACTCGGGAACAGATAAACCTAGGCCGCCTACATCCCCTTGGGTGTGGCCCGCCAGCCGGCGGCTGCCGTAAGCGACTCGGAAAGCTCGTCGAGGTGGATCGGCTTGCTCATGTAGTCGTCGAAGCCGGCTCGCAGGCATCGTTCCTGGTCGCCGGGAGCCGACATCGCCGTGAGCGCGACCAACCTGGGCCGCGTGCCGCGCGGCCAACGCCGGCAGATGGCCTCGGCCGCCTCGAGCCCGTCCATTTCCGGCATCAGCACGTCCATGAGCACCGCGTCGTACGCCTCGCGGGCGACCGCCGCCACCGCCTCCCGCCCGTTCGTGACCACATCGACGTGATGGCCGAGCTTGGTCACCAGGCGCCGGAGCGTGTTCTGGTTGAGGAGGTTGTCCTCCGCGACCAACACCTTCAGCACGCCCGGCGCCACCGCTGGATGAGGCTCGGGCTCCACTTCTTGGTGCGCGCCGACCTGTGCCATGACGTCGTGCAGCTTGTGCGGCGGCACCGGCTTGGTCAGCGTCGCCTGCACGACTCCGCTGTCCGCGGCTCCGGCCTCCTCCTCACCTGGGAGGGCGGCCGTGATGAGCACGATCGGAAGCTGGTCCGGCGAGCGCTGAGAACGAAGCGCGATGCTGACAGCGAGTCCGTCGATGGTCGGACGTCGGTGCTCGACGATCGCGATGTCGAACTCCTGTCCCGCCTGCACGAATGCGAGGGCGTCGGCCACGGTGGCGGGCGTGGCCGGCGCGCCCCACAGCTCCGCCTGCAGCGCAAGCACGCGTCGCTCGGTCGGATCGGCAGCCACGACCAACACACGCATCCCTTCAAGCGTCTGCTGAGCGATCGCGACTGGGGCGTGCATAACCTGCGTCAGGATCGTGAACTCGAACGTCGTGCCGGCGTCAGGTCCCTTCTCGACGCCGCCCTGCTCGACGCGCAGCTCACCATCCATCATCTCTACGAGCCGACGGCTGATCGAGAGGCTGACGATGGCCAGGGCGTCGCCCGGTTCATCGAGATCGGGCAGCGAAGCGTCGTCGCTCAGACCGCCGCGAAGGATGCGAGCCGGCACGCCGCGGCCGGTGTCGCGGATCCGGAAATGGAGCTCGAGAAGATCACCGCGCTGCTGGCAGCTGAGCTCGACGCCGACTCCGCCGCGCTCCGTGCGCTCGATGCTGCCGTGGAGTAAGGCCAGCATCACTTGCTCGATGCGACGCGAGTCACCGACGATGACGCTGGGCACGTCGGGTTCGGCGCGAAACGACAGGTCGATGCTCTTGGCCCCAGCTTCTTCGACCACCATGCCCAGGCACGACTCGACGCTGGCGCGGACATCGAACGGGTGCAGGGCCAGCTCGAAGTCGCCGCTCTGAATGACAGCGGCATCGAGGATGTCGTCGAGAAGCCTGGCGACGCGATTGGCGCCGCTCTCGGCGACTGCGGAAAGCTCGCGCTGCTCGCTGGTCGTCGCGATCGCCGACAGCATGCTGGCAGCCATCACGATGGCGTTGAGCTCGTTGCGAAGCTGATGCCCAAAATCAGCAAGCAGGTCTTCGCGACCAACTGTTGAAAGCGGGGGCGCGGCGCCCGGCATCGGTATTGCAGATGAGGGCGGGTTCGTGTCCTCCACGTCTCGCGTTTCCATCAGTAGAGCTGATCGGTCGCGGGCTGAGCGGCAGGCACGAACATCTCCTCGGCGAGCTCGACCCCGTTGCTCCGGAAGTGCTGCACATATGCCGACCGTGCGCCGGTCGCGGTGTGATAACCCACCGCGCGCCCATCAGCGGAAACGCCAACCTGCCGGAACGCGAACAGCTCCTGGAGCGCGACCTCGCCATCCTTCAAACCCATCACCTCGGCCACGCTGACGACCTTGCGCGACCCACCGCGCAGCCGCTCCGTCTGCACGATGACGTTGATTGCGGAAGCGATCTGGGTGCGGATGGCCCGTGATGGAAGCTCGGCCCCGGCCAGCAGAACGAGGGTTTCGAGCCGGTTGATGGCGTCACGCGGATTGTTCGCATGGAGCGTGCTCATCGAGCCGTCGTGGCCCGTGTTCATCGCCTGCAGCATGTCGAGCGCCTCGGCGCCGCGACACTCGCCGACGACGATTCGGTCCGGCCTCATGCGAAGGCAGTTGCGAACAAGGTCGCGGATGGAGATGGCGCCCCGGCCCTCGACGTTCTGTGGTTTTGATTCCAGGCTGATCACGTGCACCTGCCGGAGACGCAGCTCGGCGGCGTCTTCGCAGGTCACGATGCGCTCATTGCCGGGAATGAATCCGGAGAGCACGTTGAGGAGCGTGGTCTTGCCGGACCCGGTGCCGCCTGACACAAGGATGTTCAACCGCGTCCTCACTGCGGCATCGAGGTAGCCGATGATCGCGGAGGTCGCGCCGCCCGAGCTCACGATCTGCTCGGGGCTCAGAACCTCCCGTCCGAATTTTCGGATCGTGAGACACGGGCCGTAAATGGCGACCGGAGGGATGACCACATTGACGCGGGATCCATCCTTGAGTCGAGCGTCACACATCGGCTCTGACTCGTCGACCCGTCTGCCGATCGTCGACACGATGCGGTCGATGACGCGGCGCAGGCTGCGCTCATCCTCGAAGGCCAGGTTCGTGAGCTCGATCTTCCCTCGGCGCTCGACGAAGATCTGCTCCGGCCGGTTGACCATGACCTCGCTGACCTCCGGGTCGCGGAGGAGGCTCTCCAGCGGGCCGAGCCCGATCACCTCGTCGAAGAGGATTTCGACGAGGCGGTCCTTGTCGATTGACGTGACGATCGCCGCCGGCGGCTTGGCGCGGAAATGCTCCTCTGTGAGCTGCAAGAGCAGGCGCCGGATGCCGGCGCGGTTGTTGATGTCGATCTGCGCCGTGTGATGGGCAAGGAGCTGGGCGTGGATCTCGGCCTTGGCCGCCGCCAGCGCGGGGCTCAGGGGCGCGGCCTCTGTCTGCTCCGTCGGAATCATGAGGATCTCTTCGGTCAGGAGGGCGGGCTCGGGGCTGCCCGCAGGCGGCTTGACGACCTGCTGGGGGGCGGTGGCGGGGGCCGGTGGAACCGTGGCCGTCATCGGTGACTGCTGATAACGGCGGTCGAAGCGCTCTGACAGCTTCACGAGACCCGCTTCCTCATCGCCGTGCTGATGCGCATGCGCGCCCGAACGGCCGCCTTCTGAACGACCGCGTCTGGGTCGGTGCCGAGCAGGCGCAAGGCGTCCGCGCCGGCGGGATCACCGATCATCGCCAGCGCCCGGCATGCGGCTACTCGAATCTGTGTATCGCATATGCGGTCCTGCGCCATTCTGACGAGAAGGGGCGTCCTCAGCGCATCTCCACGCAAACCACATGCCATCAGGACGGTCACCGTCGTCCCCACGGCGCCACCCTCGCGCAAAAGCGACTCGAAATCGATGTCGGAAGCAGCTCGGGACAGCTCTTTTGCCACCCGGTACTGGGGGAGCCGGTCGGCATGGGCCATCAAGGCGTCGACCACTCGCCGCCCACCCGCCCTGCCCAAGGCGCGGGCCGCGACCTCCCGGACGGCCGGGACGGGGTCGTCGAGCATATCGGCGAGCCAGGGCACCGCGTCCGGAAGCCGAAGGGCGCCGCACAGTCGGGCGCCGGCGATGCGGACCGCGTGGTCCGGGCTGGCGAGCGAGTCGAGAAGCTCCCCCTCCACGCCGCTGCGGAGAAACGTTTGCGTCACGGTCAATTGAGCCGCCAGGCCCATCCCCGCACGCTCGATCGCTGCGGTGATCACGTCGGCGACCGGGCCGGCCTCAGCCAGCAGGTCCGAGGCCTTGACGTCGAGCACGGCTCGCGGGTCGCCGTTGATCGCCGTGGTGAGAACGCGGTCGATCTTGGCGGCCAGGCGTGTTCGTGGAGCCTGCTGCCGGACGGGACCCGATCGCCGGTTGGCCCGTCGTGAATCGAGGTCAGGAGGGGGTTTGTTGCTCAAGCCCGTGTGGGAAGCGCGGGTCGATCTGGGGGGACGTTGGTACATTATCGGCGTTTTGAACGCCCGCGAGGTTCGCGAGGGCCCGGGGGCGGGGGAGGAAGGACCACACGTGGCTGCGAGCGGAGAGCTCGGGGCGGACCAGCCGTCCGTCCTACAGCTTCGCGTGCGCGTCCTCGAAATGTCGTCGGTCTTCGCCGAGCTGTCTGACGGCGCCATTCGTGCGCTCGCCCGGCGGATGCAGGCGGTGGCGCTGGCGCCCGGCGACACCCTGCGCTTGGGCGGAACCGGGGGCGACGTTGTCATGTTCCTCGCGTCGGGGGTGGCCGAGCAATCGATCACCGACGCTTCCGGCAAGCTGCTCCTCACCCGCCGGCCGGCGCCTGGAGACCTGCTCATCCTCCCCGCCCCCCGCACCGGTGACCGATACGTCACCAGCATCCGCGGTCTGTCCAAATCAATCTTGCTCACCCTTGACAGAGACGGATTGCTGGCCGGCATCGGCCAGGACGTGGACAGGGTTGCCATCGCGCTGGACAAGCTCTGGGAGCAGCAGGTCGCCGCCGCTGCCGCGACCGAAGCCCAGGCCGCCTCGCGGACGTCAGCCCCGATCGTCGCCTTCTTCTCAGCCAAAGGTGGTTCTGGGGTCAGCACCCTGGCGGTCAATGCCGCCGCCGCGCTGTCCAGTCGCATGCCGCGCCAGGTTCTGTTGATCGACCTCTCGGCGCCGTTCGGGCACGCCGCCCTTTTCGCCGACCTGGTCGCCACGGGCTCGATCGCGGGCGCCTCCAAGGCAGCGCCGGCCGACTTCGAGAAGAACCTGCGGGGCGCCATCGTCTACCACAAGACGGGGATGGGCGTGCTCCCGGGAACGCTGCGCCCCGAGCAGATCGACCTCATGACGGCGGATCTGACCGGCCGTGCGCTCGACGTGGCGACCTCGTGGCACAAGTTGGTGCTCGCCGACCTCGGCACCTCGCTTGCGGAGGCGGCGTTGGTGGTGATCGAGCGGGCCGAGCGACTGGTGGTCGTCGTCCCGCCGGAGATCGCGGCGATGACCGATGCGAGGCGGGCGCTCGCGGTGTTCCGCGACATCATGAACGTGCCCGACAACCGGCTCGAGCTGGTCCTCAATCACCGCGTGCCAGGCGCGCCCCTGGACCGGAACGCGGTCGAGTCCATCCTCGGCCACAAGATGTCGTTGACGATCAACTACGACGACTCGCGGCCAGAGGATGCGACGCTGGCCGGCAACCTGGTGCTGCAGCGCGATCCGTCTTCCCAGGTCTCGCGCGGGGCGAACGAGCTGGCGCGCCTGATCGTTGGGAAGTTGAAGCTCGATGGGTAATAGGGCAAGTCGCACAACAGGTCAAGCGTTGGTCGAGTTCGCGATCGCCCTCCCCATCCTCATCCTGCTGGTGGCGGGCGTCCTCGAGCTCGGCCGGGGCTACTCGTACGCCGTCGCCACCTCTGACGCGGCGCGAGACGGCGCTCGTTACGCCGCCGGCAAGACCTCGACCACCAACGGGCCGGGCATTGCCGCCATGTGCGACCTCATCAAGGCCGACCTCGCCGCTGTGGTGTCGCCGCCCTCAAGCATCAGCTGCGCAACCCAGGTCGGACACGCCCCGCCGTTCGTGGCGGGAACCGACTACGCCGCGCCCGCCGGGGGCCAGGTCGTGGTCGCCGTCTACTGCGGCGCCAGCGCCAACTGCACCGGCAGCGTCAACGCCCTGACCCAGTCGGAGATCGACGTCTACGTCTACTACGGCTTCAACGACCTGAACCTGCTCGGCGGCCTCGTCACCATCTCGGGCTCGAGCAAGACCACGACGTCCTGGTGAAGCGGCACTCAGGGCAAGCCCTGGTCGAATTTGCGCTCGTCGCGCCAGTCCTCCTTCTGATCATCGGCGCCACCGTGGACATGGGCCGCGGGCTCCTCCTCTATTCGCTCCTGTCCGGCGCGTCGAGAGACACCGCCCGTCAGGCCGCCCTCACCTACTACAGCGGCTCCAACACGCTGCCGCCGAACTGCACTGCGCTCACCACGCCCTGTTCGCTGAACCCGCTGATCAACGGCGCGCACCTCCTCGACCCGCTGGGGGTGCAGGTCGTGTACCACGACTCCGCCTCGATCAGCGCGGCGCCGGCGAGCGACGGTACCTACACGGCGAACGCCAACCCCGCGCTCCCGGGCACCATCGCCCTCGCGGGCGGGACCAACACCAATACGGTCTACGTCTTCATCTACGAGATCGATACGTCGGGTCCGAATCCTCGCTGGAGCTGTCCGACCTGCGCCGCCGCCAACGGGGCCTATGTGCGTACCTCCGGGAATCACCTCGCGGTGGTCGACCTGAAGCTGAAGTGGCAGCCGGTCCTCGCCCGCCTGCTCGGCCTGCCTTCGACGATCACGTTCGATTCGCAGTCGGTCGAGCGAATGGAATACTGATGCCCTCCTCTCCCCGACAACGGGGGCAGGTGATGGTGATCGTTGCCGTCGCGCTCCTGGCGCTGATCGGCTCAGCGGCTTTGATCCTGCTCGCGGGCTCGGTCGTCTGGCAGAAGAACCAGCTCCAGGAGCTCGCGGATTCGACGGCGCTCGACTCCGCATTGACGATCGGCATCAGCTGCAATGCCGCGAAGGCGAACGCGGTCATCACCGAGGCGGACAACTTTCTCGCCACCCGGAAAACGCGTACCGGCGCCTTGGCCATCACGCCAGGCACATGCGCAACCCCGTACAAGGGCACGGACACATTTGCCGGCGGACTCAGCGCGACGTACAACTACCCGTACCGGGCCCATCAGCAGCAGGTCGAGGTGGTCCTCAGCTTGAGCCTCCCGATCTCGTTCGGCGGCCAGCTCGGGGCGAGCAACACCACAGTGACGCGGCGTGCCGTGGCTCAGCAGCTTGCCGGATCGGTGCCTGCGATCTCCGCCACGACCCTGTCCTGCACCGGCGGGCAGGTCAACATCGCCGGCAGCATCGTGGCGCAGAACGCGATCGCCAGAGCCGGCAGCTGCGCTTTCTACGCGCACACGCGGTTCGACGCCCCCTCTAGCACGTACTCCGACCTGGGGAACGTGACCGTCTACACCGACGGCCAGGGCTGGGTCGGCGGAGGAGGCGCGTGCGCCGCGGGCTTGAACGCCGGCTCGAGCAACGCCATCTGTTCCGACGGCGCCGAGGTCTCGGGTCACGTCAATCCCGCCTGCGGCACCACGGGCACGAGCCAATTCCTGTCGGCCGGCGATGTGGCGATCAACGGCAACCCGTGCGCGGCGGGCGTGGCGCCGCAGCCGGTGCCGCCCGTGTCCACACTTCTGCCGCCGGACCCCAACGCAGACGCGGCCGCGATTGCAACACTTCAGGGCACCGGCGGTGCCGCGTGCTCCTCCGGCGGGACCTATCCGAACATCGTCGTCGGCGGCGTGACCGTGGGCACCGGGCTCGCGCCCGCGCCGATCAAGGACGCCACCGGCTACTACCACTTCAAGCCCAGTTGCTACGGCTACCTCAACATGGCCTCGCTGAGCGGCGGCATATCCAGCGTCCAGGCTGGACCGACCGTCACTGCCAGACACTTCCTCACCCCGACGTTGCCCGCCGCGAGCACAGCCGGCACTCTTTTGGTGGCAGACATCCGGTCCGACGCCACCCCATCAGGTTTCACAGCGCCGGCAGGCTGGGTGCAGGCCGGCGTCCCCAGCCAGTCTGGACTCAGTCCTCGAACCGAGATCTGGTACTACCCGAACAATCCCGGCGGGATCACCAACGCTACTTTCACTGTCAACCCGGCCAGCATCGACTCGACCGCCCAGATGACTGAGTGGCGAAACGTGGCGACAGTTGCGCCCTTGGACAAGACCGGCAACACCGCGATCGGCGTGAACCAGAATGCCGCCACAGTGTCGACCGTCGGTGCCACGGCATCGGCGAACGAACTCGTCATCACTGACGTCGGGGTGCTCGAGGCAGTGCCAGGCCAGGTGGTCACTCAGGGAGCAGGCTGGAACAGCCTCGCCAACGACCCTCCAGATGGCTTCACGGCTGAGTACAGGGTCGACCTGCCGGCGGCAGTGGCAACCGAGACGCTGAACAGCACGGTGGCGACGACCTGGGCGGTCGTGATCGCGTCGTTCAAACCCGCCGCGGGCGCGTCGGGCGTCGTGTTCGACCCCGGCTTCTACTACTTCAACGGATACAACGGAGTGAACTTCACCAGTGGGGGGGGCGTCTGCCTGGGAGGCGGCACGCTGCTCGCGAAGGACGTCACGATGGAGTTCGTCAACCAGGCCGGGTTCTCGTCCGGAACCTGCGCCGTCGGAGGCGGTGCCGCGTGCGCCGGTTCATGCCAGTTCGGGTCGGCGCCTTGCTCGCTGTCTCCCTGCCCGCCCAACGCGGGCGCGGACTCGCCTAACAACTTGACCTGGCTCGCCGCCCCGTGCTTGAACGCACCCGCGGCTGCCGACGCGGCCAGCTGTCTGGGAGGCGCCTCCTGGTGCCCGGCCGGAGACCGGGCCTGCTCGAACCTCCTCATCTATGCGCCGGGCGCGATTGCCGGCCAGATCGCGATCGCGGGCGCAGCCGTGCATGCCTGGCTGCTCGGGTCGATCTACTGGCCGGGCACCTGCTCGGACAGCGTGAACGGCACCAGCACGATCGCCGGCTCGGTGTCCTGCGGCACCCTCACGATGTCCGCGGCAGTGGGGGCGGCGACTGCGGTTGGGAGCGACGCCGGCATCAGCACCGCCCTGGTTGAAGCGGTTCTCATAGAGTGAATTTTCACCCCACGAAGTCTGGCGACTTCGCGGGGAACCCCTGAAAAAGGGTGCGCATCGCGCATCATGTGCACCGTGAAAATTCGCGGGGGGGACAGATGTCCCCCGCCGCGGAACCCACCCCTCTCCTCGGCCACGCTTGGAGGCGCTTGGAAGGTGGCACGGTTGGGGGACGGCCGGAGTAAATCCGGCCTTAAGCCCCACCTGGCGCTCCCCTGAATTTGCTCCGCTAAGTCCCTGCTGCTTGTCGAGGACACCTGAAATCGCGTGCACATCGCGCATCATGTGCACCGTGAAACGCCCACTTAACACCACTCCAAGGGTCTCCAGTGGCCTCTGAGATCGGCCGGCCGCGGCGCGGCAGGACCTACATCGTCATCGGCACCGTCCTCGCCGTTCTGGCTTTTGCGACCGCCGCCGGGGTCGCCAGCCTGCCCCTATTCTTCTCGAACAACCCCGCCGGCACCAAGATCGTGGTGGCCAAGAACGCGATCGGCGCACGCACGAAGATCCAATCGTCGGACCTGACTATGAAGGTGGTGACACCGGTCCCGCCCCAGGCATTCTTCGACGTCAACGCGGTCGCCGGGAAGGGCGCGCGGGTCGACATTCCGGCCGACTCACCGGTCACCGCCAACCTGATTGCCCAATCCCCTGACCTGCTCAGCAGCAGCGATGTCACGTACCTGCCCATCCCGACTGGCTTCGTGGCGGTCACGGTGCCGACATCTGAGCAGGTCGGCGTGGGCGGATACGTCCAGCTCGGCGACCGCATCACCGTGCTCGCCACCGTGAACTCATCGGTGTTCGGCGCGAGCCCCGGGGTGCCCGTCGTCCGGACGGTGTTTCGAAACCTTGACGTCATCAGAGTCGGGCCCGCGACGGGATCCACCGCCAGCGGTCAGCAGGTAACAAGCAGCCTCACCCTCCTGATGACGCCGTGTGATTCGGAGTTCCTCTTCTGGTTCTTGAACAATGCCGTCCTCAAGTACAACCTCGAATCGTTCAAGGACTACGAGCCGACGCCGAACCAGCCCGATCCGGCATGCCCGAAGCTGTCGTCGGCGGCCGGTGTCGGACCGCGCGAGGTGGACGCCAAGTGGCACTTCACGACCCCTTAGTGATCGCCTCGTGAGGCCGTAGACGTGGGCTGGCTGATCGTGCTCGTCGCTGTCGCGGCTGCGTTCGGCGTGATGCTCGTCGTCTACGGCATCGTCGCCCGCGACCGCGCCATCACACAGGCCGAGACCGGAGGCCCGGGCGCGCGGGTCACCTACCGCACCCTCGCCGACGTACGGGAACAGCTGCGCCGGCGGTTCGAGCCCACCGGAGCTCCGGTCTGGATCGCGACCCAGCAGGCGCCCAATGCCTTGGCCGCTGATCTCGCGAGCGCCGACCTGCAGCTCCGGCCGTACGAATTCCGCATCTTGCAGCTCGGCGCGGCGCTGGTCTTCGCGCTGATCGCATATGCGCGCTTCAACGTCAGCCTGGCGGTTCCGGTGCTTGCGGTGATCGGCTACCTCCTCCCCGCTCTCTACTTGCGCAACCGCCGCGGCCACCGGCTGCGCATGTTCGAGGCCGGCCTCCCGCGGGCCATGGAGCTCATCGCCAACTCCATGAAGGCGGGCCAGTCGGTAGCGCAGTCGCTAGGTGCGGTGACCGAGAACGCAGGACCGCCGGTCGACGAAGAGTTCCGGCTTGCGCAGCGTGAGGTCGAGCTCGGCGCGTCGGTGGAGAACGCTCTCAGCAACATGGTGAAGCGGATGGGCAGCTCGGACCTTCGCTTGATCGTGATGGTGATCACGATTCAGCACGCGGTGGGCGGCGACCTGCCGGCGATCCTGATCACACTCGCCGACACCATGCGCCAGCGCGCCGAGATGCGCGAGGAGATCATGGCCGCGACCGCTCAGTCGAGGGCCTCGAGCCTAATCATCACGCTCCTGCCCGTGGCCGCCGGCGGGCTGCTGTTCTTCCTCGTTCCCGATTATTTCCGCCCGATGTTCGTCAACCCGCTGGGCTGGGTGATCCTGGGTTTGGCGGCCGCCTTGCTGGTCATCGGCAACGTCATCATCCGGCGCATCACGGCGATCGCATGAACCTGCTGCCCCTCATCATCGGGCTGGCCGCAGCCGCCGGGGTGTGGCTCGTCGCTGCCGGAGTGAGGAGCTCGCAATCAGGCGATGCGACGACGCTCGCGCGCCAGCGCTTGGCCCGCCAGGAGCTCGGCCTGGGACAGAGCGCGATCGCCCTCGAGCTGGAGAAGCCTCTGGGCGAGAGGCTGACCGCGCCGGCACGCCGCTGGCTCGCCAAACAGATGAACCGCCTGACTCCCGCCGCTCAGGCGGCGACCTTTCAGCGTGAGCTCGATTTCGCCGGCAACCCATTCGGTCTCGACCCGGCGGGCGTGCAGACGCTGCGCATTGCCGCCGGCGCCGCGCTCGGCACCATTGGCACCGCGCTGGGAGTGCTCGTCGGATCCACGTTCGCGATCGGCGTCTTTCTGGTCGGTGGCTTCGCGATCGGCTTTTATCTGCCAGTCCTCTGGCTCGACCAGCTCGTGCGCGAGCGCCGCGCCGAGATCGAGGCTGCTCTCCCCAACGCGCTCGACGTGGTGGCAATCAGCATGGAGGCCGGGCTCGGGCTTGATCGCGCGCTGGAGCAGCTCGTGCGCCACCAGGAAGGACCACTCACGCTCCTGGTCGCGCGGGCCCTGCGCGAGATGGAGCTCGGGCGCCCGAGGGCCGACGCGCTGATCGAGATGGCCGAGGCGACCGAGGTCGAGGACTTCACTGCGCTGGTCCGCTCCATCCTCCACGCGGAGCGCACGGGCGTGCCCATCGCGCGCACCATCGCGGCGCACGCCGCGCAGATGCGCGTCAAGCGCAGGCTCAAGATCCGGGTCGAGGCGGCGCGGGCCTCGCTGAAGATCCTCCTCCCCACCGTGGGCTGCGTTTTTCCGACGTTGTGGCTGATTCTTCTCGGTCCGGCGCTGCTCGTCGTGCTGAGCATCGCGAGCCACAAATAGCGTCGCGTTTCGCTCCGCTTGCGCAAGACGTGCGGAATCCAGTTGTTCCATTAGCGCGTTTGGATCAAGACGTGCCGAACCGGATGTCTAGTTGAGGAAAGGGTTAGTCCGCTTCTCCTGACCGATCGTGGTTGCCGGCCCATGGCCGCTGTAAACGTCGACCTCGTCTGGCATCGACAGCAGCTGGGTCCTGATCCCCTCCAGCAGCGCCCGGCCATCGGAGTTGCGGAAGTCGGAGCGGCCGACCGAGCCCGCGAAGAGCGCATCGCCTGTGAACACTGCGTCGCCGATCCGGAGTGAGACACCACCGGGGCTGTGGCCTGGGGTATGGAGGACGTCGAGCACGACGGAACCGGCTTTGAATGGTGTGCCCGGGCTCAGGCTCACGACGTTGTCGACGCGCGGCCCCTCGACCGAGAACTCGCGCCGCAGCGAGCGGCCCTCGATGATCACATCGCGCTCGGCGTGATGGACCGCCACCGGCACCGGGCCCAGCGCCTTGATCAGCTCCGCCAGTCCCGCGATATGGTCGACATCGGTATGAGTCAGCACGATCGCCTTGACGTTCGCGCCGCGCTCGCGGATCAGCTGAAGCATCAGCTCGGGCTCGAAGTTGGCGTCGATCACGATCGCGTCATGTGTGGCCTCGTCCTCGACCAGGTACGAGTTGGTGCCGAACCTGCGGTCGGCTGTGGCCGTGATGCGGACTTTCAGGCGAGGACTTTCCGAACGACGACGTGGCGCTCGAGCTCGCGATACGGCTCGAAGCCCGCACGCAAGTACATGTCGAGCGGTCCGCGGTAGTTCGACTGAGCGGAGTCGTCGGATTCCCTCGAAGGGTAGGCCTCGACGGCCCGCAGGCCGCGTGCGCGGAGCCGTTCGATCGCGACCTGCAGAAGCTTCGAGGCCACGCCGTGACCACGGTAGGGGGCGGCGATCACAAAACAGGCGACTGAGCCAATACCTTCATGGTCGGCCGGCTGGAGCTTGAAGCGGCTCATCACGCCGTGCAGGTGCGTGGTATCACCGTAGTTGCACCAACCCACGGGCTCGCCGCCGGCGAAAGCGAGGAGGGCGGTGACTCTGCCGTGCTCGATCGAATCCGACATGTCACGTCGGTTGTCCTCGGCGGCGCGGACAGCCCACTCTTCATCGCTCTGTGTTCGGTGCGTCTCCATGCAGTAGCAGCTCTGCCAGGCGGGAAAATCGCGAAATGCGATCTTGTCGAAGAAATGCTGATACGCGGGCAACTGGTCGGGCGTGACATCGACGACCTCCACCTCTCCAATGTCCGGCAGCCGCTCGAGCTCGGCGCGCGCGGTGGGATCAGCCGCCAGCCGCAAGCCTTGCAACTGTGCACCGCCCTCCGACTTCATAAGGCTGTGGACACCGTCTTCCGCGATCCAAGACACGCGAATCTGGGAGCCGCCCCCAGTGGCTGACAAGTCCCACGTCACCTCGTGAGGGGCCGTGGCCGCGAACGGGGGAGCAAACAGGAACCTGCTGCGAAGCACGAGGCGGCGCGGCGGTTCAACGACGGCCACGTCCGACTCCTCGACGAGCTCGCCGCGCACGTCAACCCAGCGGATGTGGCCGCCGGGTGTGAAGTCTCCCTCTGGTGTGAGGCGGTAATACCAGTCGCGCCGGCCAGGTGCGACCAAAACCTTCCAGACCTCGAGCGGCGGCACCTCGAGATCGATCGTGTGTGATCCGCTTTTGCTCACGACGCTTCGCGCGCGACCGTGTGGACGTCCTTCACGCCTTCGAGCTTCTCCATCAATCGAGAGAGCTGCGCCAGGGAGTCGATTTCCACCGTCGCGGAAACCACCGCGGTCTTGTCGTCGTATACGTGCACCTCGAGCGCTGACATGTTGACCCGGTTCTCGGCCACGACGGTGGCGATGTCGCGGAGCAGGCCCTGCCTGTCCCAGGCCTCGATCTTGATGTCGACCGGATAGATGTGAGTCGCGTCGGAGTCCCAATCGACGGGCACGACTCGAGCCTGGTCCTGGGCATTGACCGCGTTGATGCAGTCGACGCGGTGCACCGTCACTCCGCGCCCTCGCGTCGTGTAGCCGACGATGGCGTCGCCGGGCACTGGCTGGCAGCACGGCGCGATCTTGGTCAGGATCCCCTTCTCCCCCCGCACCAGCACGCGGGGTGTGGGCTGCACGTTGGGGATGAGCGGGATGGCGCGCAGGTCCCCACCGGCGCCGTCCGGCGTCAGAGACATGCGCATGACGACCGAGTGAGGGGACAGGTCTCCGTATCCGATCGCCGCGAGGAAGTCGTCGACGGCCGGGAACTTGTGCATGCCGGCGATCTCGACCAACTTGGTGTCCGGCAGGTCCGCGAGGCTTACGCGGTGCATGCGGTGGAGCTCCTTGTCGAGCAGGTCGCGCCCCTTGGCGACGTTCTCTTCGCGGCGCTGGCTCTTGAACCACTTGCGGATCCGCTCCTTGGCCGATGCGCTCTTGACGAAGTTCAGCCAGTCGCGACTCGGGCCGTGCGGTCCCTTGGAAGTGAGGATCTCGACGATCTCGCCGTTCTGCAGCTCATAGTCCAGCGGCACCATCCGGCCGTTGACCTTGGCGCCGATGCATCGGTGCCCGACCTCGGTGTGAATGCGATACGCGAAGTCGACCGGGGTCGAGTCCGCGGGTAGGTTGAGGACGTCGCCCTTCGGGGTGAACACGTAGACCTCGTCCTGGAAGAGGTCGACCTTGACTGTGTCGAGGAAAGACTCCGAATCCCCAATCTCGTTCTGCCATTCGAGCAGGCTTCGGAGCCACGACAGCTTCTGGTCGAAGCTCGCGTCCTTCCCGCCTTCTTTGTAGGTCCAGTGGGCGGCCACGCCGAATTCAGCGATACGGTGCATCTCGTGGGTGCGGATCTGGATCTCGATCGGCTCCCCGGTGTGCGTGATCACCGTCGTGTGCAGCGACTGGTAGCCGTTGGACTTGGGCATTGCGATGTAGTCCTTGAACCGGCCGGGAACCGGCTTCCACAGCGAGTGGACCACGCCGAGCACTCCATAGCAATCGCGCACAGAGTCCACCTGGACGCGAATCGCCGACAGGTCGTAGATCTCCGAGAAGTCCTTCTTCTCGCGGGTCATCTTCTGCCACACCGAGTAGATGTGTTTCGGCCGGCCCGTGATCTCCGCCTTGATGCCCACGTTGTCGAGCTCGCGCGCGAGGATCTCGCGCAGGTCTGAAACCAACGTTTCGCGCTCTTGACGCTTGCGGGCGATCCGCTTGACAACGTCGTCGTAGGCCTCCGGCTCGAGGTAGCGAAAGGCGAGGTCTTCGAGCTCCCACTTGAGCTGGCCGATGCCGAGGCGGTGCGCAAGCGGGGCGTAGATGTCGAGTGTCTCGCGTGAGATCTTGCGTCGCTTGACCTCCGGCAGCGGATCGAGCGTGCGCATGTTGTGGAGGCGGTCGGCCAGCTTGATGAGGACGACGCGGAGGTCCTCCGCCATCGCCACCATCATCTTGCGGATGTTCTCCGCCTGCTGCTGCTGGTCGGTGCGGATTGAAATCCGGCCGAGCTTGGTGACACCCTCGACCAGTCGCGCGACCTCAGGCCCGAACTCGGTCTCCACCTCCTCGGCGGTGAGCGCGGTGTCCTCCACCGTGTCGTGGAGAAGGGCCGCGGCAAGCGTTTGGGCGTCCAGCTGGAGGTCGGCGAGGATGGTCGCCACCTCGAGGGGGTGGTTGACGTAGTCCTCGCCCGACAGGCGGTGCTGACCCCGATGGGCCATGGCTGCGCGCTCGTAAGCCTTCCGGACCAGCTCGCGGTCCTTGGGTTCGAGATGGTCGGCAACCCGGAGCAGCTCAGAAACCGTCACGTGGTTATGAGTTTAGGAACCCGACGTGGCTCAAGTTCGGGATCAAGTTCCTAGACTTGCGCCAAGTGGGCCTCGATTGAACTCGTTACGAGGGACGTTCGCGATCCGCGTCGGATTCTCCGCCGCGGCCGCGGTACTGGTGCTCGCCGGGGCTTCCCTGAACGTCAGCGGCCGTTCCGGTCAGGCCGCCCTGATCGCTGCCTTCGGTGGCCTACTCGCCATCGGGGCCGGCGCGATGAACGTCAGGTGGAAGATCTCGGTCCCACTCGGGGCGGCCGCGGTGCTCGCATCGGTCGCCGCCGCCCACTTCGACCTGACCGACAGGCAGCTGCCCCTTGACGTCGGCGGCCTTCTCGTCCTCGGGCTCGGCGGGTACGTCGGCAGCATCGCCTACGAGAGCTTCACGGACGCGCTGCATCGCCAGCTCGATGAGATGGAGGCCCTGGCCGCCCAGCTCGAGCAGAAGCATCGCGTGTTTCTCGCCGCGACCTCGGACGCAACGGGCACAAGGCCTGGAGACATCGCCGCCCTCACCACCAGCATCGCCGGCCAGATGAGGGCGGGATTCGCGTGCACCTACCTGGTGTCGTCCGACGGCAAGCAGTTCGTGCCGCAGCCACCTGGATTCGGGCTGGGCCGCATGCGCCCGCAGGCCGTCAACCGGATCGGTTCGGGTCCTCTTCTGAGCGCCATCGCGGCGGGCAAGGAGTTCGTCGGCGATGACAAGTCGGGGCTTACCGAGCTCGTGAACTACGTCCCCGACGACCTCCACGTCGAGAATCTGCTCGTCGTTCCGATGCGGATCGGCGACCATTTCGGCGGCTTCATCCTGCTTGGTAACAAGCTTGGCGGCTTCACCGACGACGACCTGAGGCTGGCGACGACCTTGATGCTCCGGGCCGGAACGCAGCTCGCAAGCGCCAACGCAGTGGCGATGTCGCAGAAGGAATCGGCCCGCTATTCGCTCATGAACGAGCTTGTCAAAGAGGCGTCCGGCAAGACGATGACGGAGGTCCTCGACCTGGTCGTCAACAAGGGCACTCAGCTCATCCGCTATGACGCGGGGCGGGTGGCGCTATTCCAGCCGGACGACACCTTCGTCTTCGCCGGTGAGGCGTTCGCACCTTCGCCGATCGAAGGTCCGCTGGCCAGGGTCCGCGGCGGCGAGACCGTGCTTCGAAGCCTGGTCACGCCCGACGAGGGCATATTCAGCGGCCTGCAGCCATCGGTCGAAGGCGGCACCGCCAACGAAGCCTTGATCCCGATCCGGACCCAGAATGGCGTGCTCGGCGCCATCTGCCTCGGGCGGAACGGATCGTCCGGTTTCAGCCAGCGCGACGTCGCCGCACTGGACGAGCTCGGCTCGATGGCCGGCGTGGCGGTCGAGAACTCCCGCATCCTGCAGGCGGTCACCGGCCAGGCCTCCAAGCTCGACACCGCGCTCGACGCGCTGGGCGAGGTCTCGCAAGCACTGACGACAGTGACGCAGGGCTCAAAGGTCCTGGAGCAGAAGACGCTCGAGACCGCTGTACGCGTCACCGGGGCCACGGCCGGCCTGCTGACCCGGAGCACGCCTGAAGGGAACCAGTCGGTGATCATGTCGCTCGGCTTTCCATCCGCGGTCAACGGTCTCGAGTTTCAAAACGGGCAGGGCATCGTCGGCGCTGTGATGCTGCGCGGCAAAGCCACGGCTGTGCCCGACATCTCAGCGAGCTTTGATCTGCAATCTCCGCCCGACCTCGTGGCCTATGGGCTTCAGGCCGCGATCTGCGTCCCGATGCTCGAGGACGGGCGACTCTGGGGCACCCTCTCCGCGTTCGACGTCAAGAAGCGCGAGTGGACGACGGACGACAATCGCGTGCTCGCCACGCTCGGCAACCAGGGTGTCGTCGCGGTACGAAACGCTGAGCTTTACGACAACAACCAGCGCAGCATCTGGGAGCTGAAGAACCTTCAGGAGGCGCTGCAGGCCGCCACCTCCACTCTCGACCTCAACCAGGTGCTGCAGCAGGTGCTTGCCGGCGCGGCCAAGGCTTCGACAGCACAGATCGGCTGCCTGGCCCTGGAAGAGTCAGGCCGCCTGATCCTGAAAGGAGGTTTTGGCACCGACTCCTCTACCGCCGAGAAGCTTGCGCTCGGAGTCGGCGGCGACATCTGTCGTGATGTCATGGCCTCGGGGACTCCATACATGGAAGCGCTCTCGACCTCGGTCGCAGAGAAGGACAGCCCGCTGAACCCGCGGGCGGTGTTGTGCGTCCCGATCACGCTGCGCGGCAAACCGACGGGGGTGCTGTTCCTCGCGAACTACCAGGTGGGGCACCCGTTCACGCCAGACCACCGCAACCTGGTCACCGAGCTCGCGGCACAGGCCGCCGTGGCCATCGACAACGCCCGCCTGTTCAAGGATCGGGAAGAGGTCATCCTCGCCTCCCTGGAAGCGCTGGCCAACACGGTCGACGCCAAGGATCGCTATACGGCGGGCCACTCGATCCGCGTGACGCAGTACGCGCTGATCATCGCCCGGCAGATGAAATACTCACCGAAGGACCAGAACGCGTGGGTCCGTCTGGAGCGTGGCTGCCGGCTGCACGACATTGGCAAGGTCGGCGTCCCTGACGCGGTGCTGCAGAAGGCCGGGAAGCTCACCAACGAAGAGTTCGCCAAGATGCGCGACCACACGATCATCGGTTTCAACATTCTCAGCGGCCTGAAGATGCTCACGGACGAGCTCGTCATCGTCCGCTCTCACCACGAGCGCTTCGACGGCAAAGGCTATCCCGACCGCAAGACGGGAGATGGCCTTCCCATGTTCGCGTGGATCGTCAGCGCGGCCGACGCGATCGACGCGATGACCTCTGACCGTCCGTACCGGAAGGGCATGTCGCTCGATGTTGCCTTGGCGCAGGTGCGCGAGGGCGCCGGCACGCATTTCCATCCGGACGTCGCCGAGGCGGTGCTCGACGCCGCGCACAATGGCACGTTGAATCTGATCGAGCAGGAGTCCCTCTATCGCGACGCGCCGACGATCGGCGCCTTCGAGAACCCGACGAGCTAGCGCATCGCGTTTAGCGCGCGTCTTGCGCAATACGCGCGGAATGCAATGCGGTTTTATGCGCGTTTTGATCCAAACGTGCGGAATTCGGGCTAGTAGGCTTTTGCCAGCGCGACCCGATATTTGGCCGGCTTGCCGCACACCAGGCACTTCCCCGAGGCCTTGTCTTCGGAGTCGATCGTTCGGATCGTCACGCCGCCGGCCTCGGCCTTGATTCGCGCCTCGCATTCGGCATCGCCGCACCAGGGCGCCCAGACGAATCCGGCGCGTTCTCGGAAATGCGCGACCACCTCGGCCAGCGTCGCCAGCTCGAACGTGTTCTCGCGCTGAAACTGGCGCGCGCGCTCGAACAGCTTCGACTGGTACGCGCTGAGCTCTTTTTGCACACGCTCGGCAAGCCCGGCCACAGGTACGGGCTTGCGTTCGCGCGACAGGCGGTCGACCATCTCCACCTGGCCCGCGTCGACATCGCGAGCGCCGACGTTCAGCCGCAGCGGAACACCCTTCAACTCCCAATGCGCGTATTTGTCGCCGGGCCGTTCTTCGCGCCAATCGACGCGGTGGCGGATGCCGGCCCCTTTCAGCTCGCGCGACCAGCCGTTGATGAAGGTTTCGACCTTGGCGCGGCTTTCCGTGTCACGAAAGATGGGCACCACGACGACCTGGATGGGCGCCACCATCGGTGGCACGATGAGGCCAGAGTCGTCGCCGTGGGCCATGACCAGCGCGCCGACCAAACGCGTGCTGATGCCCCACGACGTCGAGTAGCACAGCTCGCGCTCGTTCTCCATGTTGGAGAAGGAGATGTCATAGGCGCGGGCGAAGTTCTGCCCGAAATAGTGCGAAGTGCCCATCTGCAGCGCGAGGCTGTCGCGCATTAGAGCTTCGACCGTGAGGGTGTGAACTGCGCCGGGGAAAGTTTCGGCCCGCGATTTCTTGCCGCTCAGGACCGGAACCGCGAGCCAGTCTTCAGCAATCGAGCGGTAATAACCGAGGATGAGGTCCGCCTCTTCCATCGCCTCTTTGGCGGACGCGTGGAACGTGTGGCCCTCCTGCCACCAGAACTCGCGCGAGCGCAGGAACAACCGCGAGCGCATCTCCCAGCGGACCACGCTGTTCCACTGGTTGGTGAGCTTGGGCAGGTCGCGATGGCTCTGGATGTAGCGCTTGATGAGGGAGCCGATGATTGTCTCGGACGTGGGCCGCACGGCAAGCGGCTCTTCTAGCTCCTCCATGCCTGCGCCCGCCCTCGTGACCCATGCCACCTCGGGCGCGAAGCCTTCGATGTGCTCGGCCTCCTTCATCAGGAACGAGCGTGGGATGAGCAGGGGGAACGCCCAGTTCTCGTGGCCGCTCTCCTTGATCATGTCGTCGAAGGCGCGCTGGATCGCCTCCCACATCGCCCATCCGTACGGACGCACGACCATCATGCCGCGCACGCCCGACCAGTCGGCCAGCTCCGCCTTGCGGACGACGTCGGTGTACCAACGGTCGAAGTCGTCGGACATCTTGGTGATGTCCTTCACGAAATCCTGCTGCTCCTCCACGGTCTCCTTCATCTGCTAGCTCCCAAAGTATTCATGAGTAAGGTCACGAATTGCGCGCGCCCTCAGGCGCTAACGCGGGAGCGGAGCCGGGGCGGGAGCGTGCTCGGCCGCGATCGTGTCGATCTCAGCCAGCAGCACTGCCAGGAGCTCTTCTTGGGCCACGGTCTTGTAGAGCTTACCTTTCTTGAAGATCACACCCTTGCCGCGCCCGCCGGTGACGCCGATGTCGGCGTGGCGGGCTTCGGCCGGGCCGTTCACGACGCAGCCCATGACCGCCACCGTGATCGGAACCTTGAGCCTGGCGATGTGCGCTTCGACGGCTTTGACCGTCGGCACCATGTCGTACTCGAGCCGACCGCAGGTCGGGCAGGCGACCAGGGTCGCGCTCTCGTTGCGGAATGCGAGCGTCTTCAGGATCTCGTGCGCGACGCGCACCTCCTCGCGCGGATCCGAGGTGGCGAGCGACACGCGAATCGTGTCTCCGATGCCCTCGCTCAGCAGGATGCCCATGCCCACCGCGCTGCGGATGCTGCCCGCCTCCACCGGTCCCGATTCGGTGACACCCAGGTGGATCGGGTAAGCGCGCGCAGCGGCGAACTTGCGGTTGGCCATGATGTTGGTCCACACGTCGGTCGACTTCAGCGAGACCTTGATAAAGCCGGGACCGTAATCGAGGTCCTCGAGGATCTTGCAGTGCCCCAGCGCCACCTCGACCATACGGTCGGCGGTGCGCTCACGGTCGTCGCGATTGATCTGGTGCTGCTCGCGCAGGCTCTTGTGCACCTCTTCGGGGAGCGACCCAGCGTTGACCCCGATCCGAAATGGGATCTGGCGTTCCTTGGCCGCCGCGACGACCTTCGTGACCTTGTCGCGGTCCGGGATGTTGCCGGGATTGAGGCGCAGGCAGTGCACGCCTGCCTCGATCGCCAACAGCGCAAGGGTGTGGTCGTAGTGGATGTCTGCGATCACCGGTAGCGGCGATCCCTTGACGATGTCCTTCAGCGCTTCGGCCGCTTCGTGGTCCGGAACCGCGGGCCGGACGATCTCGCAGCCGGCCTCTTTGAGCTCGTGGATCTGGCGCAGCGTCGCCTTCACGTCACGTGTGTCCGTCTTGGTCATGGTCTGCACGGCGATGGGCGCCGCGCCCCCGATGACCACCCCGCCGACGTTGACCGGTATCGATTTGCGCCGGGTTACCACTAGTGGCCTCCCGGGAACTGGCCGGTGGCGATGCGCTGGATGTCGAGAAAGCTGATCAGCGCGGCGAGACCGAGCAGGGCGGCGAGGCCCCAGCGCTGGACGTTGAGCTCGCTCTTGCGGTCGAACGGGCGCCGGCGCACCCATTCGAGCACCACCACGACGATGCGCCCGCCGTCGAGGGCCGGAATCGGCAACAGGTTCGTGAAGCCGAGGGCGACGGACAGCAGTGCCACCAGCAGGATGTAATCCGCCGGGCCTCTGCCCACCGCCTGGTCGGTGATGGCGGCGATGCCGATGGGGCCGGTGAGTCCCTGCGAGCCGAAAAGCCCGCCCGGGATCTGGCCGGTGACGAGTGCGTCGAGACCCTGGGCGATGCCCCCGATGGCGAGGAATGGGAACGACACCCCATTGGTGATCGCCGTTTGCGCCGACAGCATGCCCTGGACGCTGATCCCGACAAAGCACGAGGTGCCGGTGGCATCGCACACGGGTTGGAGGATGTAGGTGAACGGCTTGCCGTCGGCATGGAAGCCGCTCAAGACGATCGGCATGCCCGGCGCCGCTTTTTCTTGGGCCTGGATGTAGCCGGGGCCGGTGATGTGCTTGCCGTTGACTGACCGCACGCGGTCACCCACCTGGACTCCAGTCATCGCGGCGGGCGTCGCCGGGATGACGCGGACCACCTTGCCCGGGTCGTCGTTGAGCTGGGTGAGGCCGTAACCCGTCGTGAGCAGCATCGCCACCAGGAAGTTGGCCGCCGGCCCGGCGGCGAGGATGGCGATCCTCTGCAGGGGAGGCCTGGAGTGGAAGCCATTGGGCTGCTCGAAGTCGTCCGCCTCCATGCCGCCCATGCGCACGTAACCCAGGATCGGGAGCAGCCTAAGGGCATACAGCGTGCCGTCCCGCGTGAAGGAGATGAGCTTGGTCCCCGCGCCGATCGAGAACTCGATCACGCGCACCTTGCACAGCTTGGCGAGCAGGAAGTGCCCGCCTTCGTGCGGCGCGATCAAGATCAGGAACGCCCCCGCGATGGCGATGATGGTCACGAGTCCGCTGACCAGCTGGGTCACGCTTTCAGACTACCGGAGTCGCGCCGGGATCTCTTTCACATAGGTCCGAGCCCAGCGATCCGCCTCGAGGATCTCGTCGAGCCCCTCCCCGCCCCCCGGGAACGCGTCCAGCGCCCGTTCGACGGTCCCGATGATGCCGGTGAACGGGATCTCGCCGGCCAGGAACGAGTTCACGGCCTCTTCGTTGGCGGCGTTCAGCACTGCCGGCCGCCCGCCTCCGGCCTCGGCGGCGCTTCTGGCCAGTCGCACTGCGGGGAACCGCATTTCGTCGAGCTTGTGAAACTCGAGAGGTCCCAGGTCCTCGAGCTGGGTCGAGGGCACCGCGTCGGCGAGTCGGTCGGGATACCCGAGCGCGACCGCGATCGGAAGGCGCATGTCGGGCCGGCCGATCTGCGCCTTCAGTGAGCCGTCGACGAACTCCACCACGGAATGAACGGCGCTCTGCGGGTGGATGACGACGGCAATCTGCGCCAGCGGAATGCCAAACAGGTGGTGCGCCTCGATCAGCTCCAGGCCCTTGTTCATGAGGGTCGCGGAGTCGACTGTGACCTTCGGGCCCATCGACCAGCGCGGATGGTTCAGGGCCTGCTCGACCGTCACCTGGTCGAGGTCCAGGTCCGGATGGGCCCAGAACGGCCCGCCGCTGGCGGTGATGATCAGGCGGCGCACGTTCTCGCGCTGCTCGCCCCACAGGCACTGCCAGATGGCGCTGTGCTCGGAATCCACGGGCCGGATGCCGCGCCGGCCCGCGGCCTTCATGACCAGGGCGCCGGCCATCACCAGCACCTCCTTGGTCGCAAGCGCCACATCTTTGCCGGCTTTGAGAGCAGCCATGGTCGGAGCCAGGGCACGCGCGCCCGGGATGGCGACCACCACCAGGTCACATCGCGGATCAGTGACCATGGCGGTCACGCGAACATCGAACTCGGGCTCGCCGGCCTGGCCGCGGATGACGTAGTCGGCGTCGCGCCTGGCGGTGCGCCTTCCCTCCGTGAGCCCGAACAGCCTCAGGCGGCCCGGGTTGCGATCGATGACATCAAGGGTCTGCTGCCCGATCGATCCGGTCGCGCCGAGGACGGCGACGTTGATGGGGCGGGTCATCTCAGTGGATCAGGTGGAAGGTCGTCACATAGAAGTAAACGAGGATCGGCGGGAACAGGATGGAATCGAGGCGATCCAGGACGCCGCCATGGCCGGGGATCAAGTGAGACGAATCCTTGACCTCCGCTATTCGTTTCATCTGCGACTCGACGAGATCGCCGACCAGCGCGCTCAGTCCGACGAGAACGCCGATGACGATGGCGTGCAGGGGCGAGAGTGCGAGGATGCCCGCGACGCCGATCAACATCACGACCACGGATGTGATCACTCCCGCAATCGCGCCCTCCACGGTCTTGCGTGGGCTGATCGCCACGAAGAACGGGTGGCGGCCGACGCGACTGCCCACCAACAGGGCGGCGGTGTCGCCGGCGATGACGGCCAAGATCACGAAAAGTGTCCAGACAAGGCCGTTGGGCTTCGAGGTGTACAGCAGCAGGTAGTAGTTGAACGGCATGCCTATGTACAGGGCTCCGGTGAGCCCCATCGCCCATCGGCCGAGGCCCTGCCGGCGGCCGGGTATCACCAGAAAGGCGGCGAGGCCGCCTACAAGCGCGAGCGACAGCACCAGCGCGACGTCGACCTCCTTGAGGACGGTGCCGCTGAACGCAAAGAAGGCCCCCAGCGGGAACAGGAGCCAGGCGGGAGCGCGCGACCCCATACCGTCCGACAGGCCGAGGAACTCCCACAGCGCGAGGCCGCCCAGGATGAGTACCAGCGCGTAGACGCCCCAGATGCCCGCGTAGACCCCGATCAGGACCAGGCCCAGGAACACGAAGGCGCTGAAGATGCGGACCATGAGCGGGCTCGGCTTCGGGAGCGAGAGAGGAGGATTGCCCGTAGTCATCTCGCGGCGCTTCCAATTGCCTGTTCCTGGTCCGGCCGTCCCCCGAACCGGCGGATGCGGGAGTTGTACTCGGCGATGGCGGCCTTCAAATCGTCGACGCCGAAATCGGGCCACAGGGTGTCGCTGACTAGCATCTCCGAGTACGCAGACTGCCACAGGAGGAAGTTGCTCACGCGGCTCTCGCCGGCGGTCCGGATGATGAGGTCGGGATCGGGAAGGTCGGGGTTGTAAAGCCGGGCTGCGATTGCGGTTTCATCGATCTCTCTTGCCGGCACGCCTTCCTCGACCAGCCTGCGCACGGAATCGACGAGCTCGGCGCGTCCACCGTAGTTCAAACAAACGTTGAGGACGCCATTCGTGTTCCGCGCCGTGCGCGCCACCGCCTCTTCGATGCGATCGCGCATGCGCGACGAAAGGCCATCTCGGCGACCGCTGACGACGATGCGCACCCCGCGGCGGTGCATCTCGTCGATCTCCCGCTGCATGGTCTCGTGGAAAAGCCTCATCAGCGCGCGAACTTCCGCCCTGGGTCGCGACCAGTTCTCGGTCGAGAACGCGTAGACGGAGAGCACCTCGACGCCAAGCTGCTCGCAACCCTCAAGCACCCGCTTGATCGCCCGCACGCCGGCCCGGTGCCCGAAGCTGGCCGGATGTCCGCGGCGGCGGGCCCAGCGGCCGTTGCCGTCCATGATGATGCCGATGTGCCGAGGAACTGAGGAGTCCAAGCGCTGCAACTGTACCTACGTGACCCGATCTGCCGGGGTTACGGTGGAGGCGTCCTAAATCTCCATGACCTCGGCCTCTTTGCGGGCGGC
>Ga0209160_1000630_pt1 | contig 29372 bp, 31 predicted proteins | sample GraSoiAngelo_153_FD_186167 | JGI IMG/M metagenome (GOLD analysis project Ga0209160, IMG submission 186167) | Grasslands soil microbial communities from the Angelo Coastal Reserve, California, USA - 14_1009_12_40cm (SPAdes) (version 2) | ecosystem: Environmental > Terrestrial > Soil > Grasslands ...
CCGAGGCCGACTTCGAGTCCAAGTTTCGCAAGCGGGAGGTGCCCGAAGACATTCCTGAATTCGAGACTGGATTTCCGATCCGTCTGGTCGAAGCCATGGTGAAAAGTGGGTTGGCGAAGTCGAACGCCGAAGCCAAACGGCTCGTCGACCAGCGCGGTGTGAAAGTAGACGGGACCGTCGTAACGGGCGATGATCCATTGCAGCCGGGTAGCGTTGTGGTGCAGGTCGGCAAGCGCCGTTGGGTGCGCTTTGTGGTGAAGTAGAATCATCGAAAGCATGTTCGGAGGCAGTTCCTAGTGTCAGGCCACTCCAAATGGGCCGGCATCAAGCACAAGAAGGCCATCGTCGACGCCAAGCGCGGCCAGGCGTTCACACGCGCCAGCCGCGAGATCACCATCGCCGCAAAGGAGGGGGGAGGCAACACCGACGGCAACTTCCGCCTTCGCCTTGCGGTGCAGAAGGCACGCGAGATCAACATGCCGACCGACCGTATCCAGAACGCCATCAAGCGCGGCACCGGCGAGCTCGCGGGCGAGCGGCTCGACGAGGTGCGCTACGAGGGCTACGGTCCCGCCGGCGTGGCCGTCATGGTCGACGCCTTCACGGACAATCGCAACCGAACATCGGCCTCGATCCGGCATCGCTTCTCGAAGTTCGGAGGCAACCTCGGCGAGACGAACTCGGTCGGCTGGATGTTCGAGCGCAAGGGCGTGATCACGGTGAACGCCGGCAAGAAGGATCCCGAGGACGTCGGGCTCGCGGCGATCGAGGCGGGCGCCGATGACGTGCAGGTCGACGGCCGCTCGGTCGAGGTCACCACTCCGCCCTCCGCCTTCGAAAGGGTGAAGGCGGCGCTAGAGACGCTCGGCGTGACGATCGAGAACGCCGAGATCACGATGCAGCCAAAGCAAACCGTCCCCGTCGGCGAGGACAAAGCCGTCGGCGTGCTCAGGTTGATGGAATCTCTCGAGGAAGACGACGACGTCCAACAGGTCTACGCGAATTTCGACATTCCCACCAACGTCCTTGAACGCGTCTCAGCACAGGTATGAATGAAATTAGTTGATAGGTCGCAAGTAGGCCGGATTTATCCGGCCGTCCCCAACCCGTCACCTTCCAGGCGCCTCCCAATCGTGGCGAGGAGATCCCGCGATGAGGACGAAGTCCTCGTCGCACTGTTTGAACGCGTGTCAGCACAGGTGTAGAAGCTTGTTGGACAAATGCCTGGTTCTGCGAACGGACTGATATTAGGTATCGACCCGGGGCTGGCGGGCACCGGGTTTGCATTGCTCTCCGGGCCCGGCACGGTTCTCTCATCGACCACCGTCATCACCAAACCTGGGCCCGATGGCGCGCGACTGCTGGCGATCACACGGCATCTCCGCGAGCTACTGACCCAAAGCCGGCCCGCGGAGGCATCGCTCGAGGAGCTCTTCATGGGTCGCAACGCGACGAGCGCCATCGGCGTCGCGCAAGCGCGCGGCGCCATCCTGATGGTGCTCGAGGAATGCGGGATACCCGTCTTCGAGTACAAGCCCGCGCAGGTCAAGATCGTCCTCACCGGCTACGGCAAGGCGGACAAGGAGCAGATCGCCCGGATGCTCGCGGCGCAGGTGAAGCTGCCCGATGGGAAGCTCGATACACATGCACTCGATGCAATCGCCATCGCGGTCTGCCACGCACGGAGCCGGCAGTTCTCACGTGCGGCCGTCCTAGGGGTCTAAAAGGTGATTGCGCATCTCGCCGGCAAGGTGAGGAGGTCAGGACCCGACTTTGTGGTGCTCGACGTCGGCGGCGTCGGCTACATGGTGAGCGTGAGCGCGACCACGCGCCAGAGGGTGCCCGCACCCGGCGGCGATATCGACCTCGACATCCACACCCACGTCCGCGAAGACCAGCTCGCCCTGTACGGTTTCGCGTCGGTGGAAGAGCTCGATCTGTTCGAGATGCTCATCCAGGTTGACGGTGTCGGCCCGAAAGTCGGGCTGAACATCCTCAGTGCCGCGAGCCTCGAGGTCCTCAAGCGCGCGATCGTCAGCGAGGACACCGCGCCGATCAGGCGTGCCAGCGGCGTGGGACCGAGGACGGCAGCCAAGGTGATCATCGAGCTGAAGCCGAAGCTCGACGCGGCCGCCGAGACAGAGGTCGTGCCGCGCGCTGCCGCGCTCGCCGGCGACGGAGCTGTGCCCAAGGCTGTCGACTCGGCGCTGCGCAACCTGGGCTTCTCGTCGCAAGAGGCGCGCATTGGGCTCGAGGCGGTCGATTGGAAGTCGTCGCCGTCGACCCAGGAGGCGCTTGCCATGGCCCTCAAAGCACTGGGAAGAAAGTGACAGACAAGGACGCGGTGCTGGACGCCCGCGCCGACGACGACCAGTTCGACCTCACGCTGCGCCCGCGGTTGCTATCGGAGTATGTGGGCCAGCAGCAGGTCCGTGAGAACCTGGGCATCCTGCTCGAGGCGGCGCGGCGTCGCGGCGAGCCCGTCGAGCATGTGCTGCTCTGCGGACCGCCCGGCCTCGGCAAGACCACGCTCGCGCACATCATCGCCAACGAGCTCGGGGTCGCTATCAAGGTGTCATCCGGGCCGGCGATCGATCACCAGGGCGCGCTCGGCTCCATCCTCCTAAACCTCGCTACGCGCGATGTGTTCTTCATCGACGAGATCCACCGCCTGAACAGCGTGGTCGAGGAGTCCCTCTATCCGGCGCTGGAAGACTTCCGCTTCGACGCCGTGCTGGGGAAGGGGGTGGGAGCGAGCGCCGCGACCCTGCCGCTCCCGCATTTCACCTGCGTCGGAGCGACCACCCGCCAGGGGCTGCTGAGCGGGCCTTTACGCGACCGCTTCGGCGCCGTTTACCGGCTGGACTTCTACAGCAAAACCGAGCTCGAGAGTATCGTCCGGCGCTCGGCCCGCATTCTCGAGATCGAGATCCATGACGATGCTGTCGCGGAGATTGCGCGGCGCGCGCGTGGGACGCCGCGCATCGCCAACCGCCTGCTGCGTCGGGTCCGTGATTATGCCCAGGTGCGAGGCGACGGTCGTGCCACGGCCGAGACGACGAAGCTGGCGCTGGCCATGCTGGACATCGACGCCCTCGGGCTTGAGCCCCTCGACCGACAGCTGCTGGAGACCCTGATCACCAAGTTCAAAGGTGGACCTGTCGGCCTCGACACCATCGCCACCTCACTTTCAGAGGAGCCCGAGACGATCGAAGACGTGCACGAGCCGTACCTGATCCAGCTCGGGTTTCTGGCGAGGACGGCGAGGGGACGGGTAGCCACCGAGCTCGCGTATCGCCACCTCGGCATCGCCCTGCCCGACCCCGGCCCACACCAGCCCCGCCTGCTTTAAAGCGCGCAGACTTACGGTATGGGGGACGCCGGCCGCCTGCTGCTCGTGGCGGGGGGACGCCCGGTGAAGCGCTGTGTCGGGATCCCAATCGCGCGACGGAGATTGGAGTCTTTGGTCACCTGTGAGGTAGCCGGGACCGGTTAAACCGGTCCCGGGCGCTTCAGCGGGCTTCGGTCCGAAACCGACCTCCCGCGGCTCCGCCGCGGGGACCCCAGCGGACGTTTCGGACCGGGAAAGGTTTGGATGTTTAATTAGAGGATGGCGGACGCCGGCCGCCTGCTGCTGGTGGCGGGGGTGCTGATGATCGTCGTGGGTGGGGCGCTGATGCTCTTTGGGCGCATTCACCTGCCGGGCGACATCACCTTCCGGAGTGGGAACGTGACCGTTTACGTCCCGATCGCGACCAGCATCATCCTTTCGGTGATCCTCACGGTGGTCCTGAACGTCCTCTTCCGCCGCCGCTGAGGCCGGTATGCGCGCCGAACTTCCCGGTATACGTAGACTGTTTCGGCTGTGCTGCAGTTAGTCCTTAGCTGGCCGATTCGACTGATCATCGTGGGCGTCCTCATCTTTTCGCTGTTCGTCGACGGCGCCGGCTACGTCTATCGCCTTGCCAACCACCTCCCGCTCACGGGCAACGTCCAGGGCCTGCCCCCCAACTTCGGCGGGTGGCAGCTCTACTTCCACAAGGGCCTCGACCTCTCGGGAGGCACCCACATCGACTACCAGCTCACCAACTTCCCAGCCGGTCAAAGTCGCGCGGACGTCCAGCAGCGGACGATCAACGTGATCTCTAAGCGCGTCAACTCGTTGGGAGTGAGCGAGCCCGAGATCCGCGGCGCGGGTACCAACAACGACCGCATCACCGTCGACCTCGCCGGCGTGAGCGCGGACCAGGCGCAGAAGGTCATCGGTGCTGTGAACCGGCTTGTCTACACCAAGTGGGTTCCGGACACGAAGGTGACAGGCGGCCCCGAGCCAGGCTACAAGCCGGCATTCACCGGGCTTACCGGAGACGACATCCAGAGCGCCACCGCCGTGATCGACCAGAACCAGATCGGCTGGGTGGTGAACGTGGTGTTCACCTCACATGGCGCGGATCTCTTCTCGCGGCTCACGCGAGACAACGTCGCCGCCTGCCCGGGCGATCCGAATACAACGGCGAGCGCAAACTGTGCCGGCCGCCACCTCACGATCTGGCTCGACATCACACAAAGCGACATCGACAATTGGGAAAATCCCGACCGCGCCGCGGCGGTCTCGCGGACCTACGACACCGGCTGTCTGGCCAAGGCCACGCCGACCACGATCTGCCCCAAGCTCCTGGTCGACGCCGTAACCCTTTCGGAGATCGACGGCGGCAACGCCGTGATCAACGGGGGCGGGAACGGGTTCCTTCAGACCCAGGCCCAGGACCTTGCGACGGGCATCAATGCCGGCTCGCTGCCGGTAGACCTCCAGGTGCTGAGCGTCCAGCAGGTCAGCGCCACGCTGGGCGCCGAGTCCGTGAAGCTCAGCATCGCCGCCGGCGTCCTCGGTCTATCGATCGTGGTGCTGTTCATGATCATCTACTACCGCGTGCCAGGGTTCCTCGCGAGCCTCGCGCTGCTCTTCTACGCCGGTGCGGTTTTCGCAGTGTTCAAAGTCGTACCCGTCACGCTCACGCTGGCCGGCATCACCGGGTTCATCCTCTCTGTAGGCATGGCGGTCGACGCCAACGTTCTGATCTTCGAACGGTTCAAGGAAGAGGTGCGCGCGGGCAGGACGATCCCGGCGGCCGTCGACGCCGGGGTGCGCCGTGCCTGGCCGGCGATTCGAGATTCCAACCTGTCGACGCTGATCACTTGCGCGATCCTCGGCTTCGTCGGGCCTGGGCCGGTGAAAGGATTCGCTGTCGTGCTCGGGATCGGCGTCCTTGCCAGCCTCGTCTCGTCGATCGTCGTAACTCACAACCTGCTGGCCATCGTCATGTCGGGCAGCACATTCCGCCGTCCGGCGCTGATGGGGGTGGACCGTGTCCGATCCGTCTGACGAGACCCGGGCGGGACTGGTCGGTACCGATCTCCCCGAGGATGAGGAAGAAGAGGAGGTAGAGGAGGAAGGCGAGGAGGCCGAGGAGCCCAAGGCAACCGCTGATGAGCTCGTCGCCAAAGCCCTCGTCGAGACCCCGCCTGCGCCGCCGCGGGTCCGAAAGATCGACTTCGTCAGCCGCCGCAACTGGTACTTCCTGCTGTCCCTGCTGATCATCATCCCTGGCATCTACTTCATGGTCGCCAGGGGATTTGCGCTCGGCATCGACTTCGCGGGCGGCACCGAGTTCACCGTCCAGTTTCCGGCCAGCGTCACCCAGGCCCAGGTGGAGAGCGCGGTTGCGGCGCAGAACATCGACGGTTCGGTCATCTCGACGGGCAGCGGCGGCTACATAATCCGGTCGGTCGCACTGCCCCCGAACCAACAGAAGATCGTCGAAGACAACCTGAGATCGCGCCTCGGCGACTACACGTTGGTCCAGGTGCTCGAGGTTGGCGGCACGATCGCGAAGGAGACGATCGAGCTCGCGCTCCTCTCAGTCGTGCTCGCGGCGATCGCGATCCTCGTGCTGCTTACTTTTCGATTCCGCAACGTCCCAGGCGGCTGGCGAGCAGGTTTCCAGTTCGGAGGGTCAGCGCTTGCCGCGCTGCTGCACGACGTGTTTCTGCTCACCGGTGTCTTTGCGATCCTTGGCAAGGGCTTCGACCTGAAGATCGGTGAGATCAACAGCTTGTTCGTGACCGCCGTGCTTACGGTTGTCGGCTTTTCCGTGCATGACACCATCGTCGTATTCGACCGAATCCGCGAGAACCTGCGCGTCAGCCAGAGGCTCTCGTTCGAGCAGGTCGTGAACCTCAGCATCATGCAGACCGCCGCGCGGTCGATCATCACCAGCTTCACGGTTGTCCTCGTCCTGGTGGCGATCCTGGTCTCCGGCGGGGACACCTTGAAGGGTTTTGCGCTCGCGCTCCTCATCGGCATCGTCTCGGGCACGTACAGCTCGATCTTCAACGCGGCGCCGCTCCTCGTGGTCTGGCGGAGACTCCAGCCGCTGCGTTAGGCTGATCACACACCCCGAACATGCCGACCTGGCCCATATCGTCGATCAGAGAGCTGCTCGAGCCCACGCTCAACCACATGGGCTTTGAGCTCTACGCCCTCGAGCAGTCCGGTGCGGGCGGGCGGACTCTTCGTATCTCCATCGATCACATGGAGCCGATAACCATCGAGGACTGCGAGCGCGTCAGTCGCGTCGCCGGTCCACTCCTCGACCACTCCGAGCTCATCGATGGGCCATACGACCTCGAGGTTTCCTCGCCCGGTGCCGAAAGACCGCTGCGGGCTCATCCTGACTACGAACGGTTCAACGGCCAGCGGGTGAACGTCCGGTATCGCACCGGAATCAGCGAGACTGTGATCGAGGGCCAGCTGGTCGCTGTCGACTCAGCGGGCATCGCCGTGTCCGCCCTGGGCGCGCGGGGGAGAGCTCCAGTGATCGTGCATATTGCGTGGGATGACGTTGTCGCGGGCAGGCTCGCGGTCTCAATCTGAGCCGTCGACCGAAAGCCTCGCAGACGCCTTGACGGCGCTCTGCGCGGAGGTCGGCATTCCTTTCGAGGAGATGCTCCACACCGTGGAGTCCGCGCTCGCGGCCGCGTACATTCGCGCGTTCAATCCTCCCGGGGACGTGCGCGTGACGCTCGATACGACCACAGGTGCGCTCGAGGTCACGAGCCGCGCCGTGCGCCCCGACGGCACCGAGGTCGTCCGCACGCTGCCCTCGGAAGATTTCAAGCGCATGGCAGCCCAGACCGCGAAACACGCAGTCCTCCGCCACATCCACGACCTCGAACGCGACAAGGTGCTGCGCGACGTCGCCGAGCATCGGGGCGAGCTCGCCACCGGCATCGTCGATCGCTCCGAGAACGGGACGGTTTACGTGGATCTCGGACGCGCTGAAGGTGTGATGCCGCCCGAGGAGCAGATCCCCGGTGAGCAGCTCATCCCCGGACGGCCTGTTCTGGTGGTTATCCTCGACGCGCAGCGCAACACGAGACAGGCGCAGGTGCGCGTCTCGCGCGCGGCCCGCATGTTCGTCCATCGCTTGATGGAGGCGGAGGTGCCCGAGATCAAAGCGGGAACCGTCCAGGTGCGCGCGATCGCCCGCGAGCCAGGACTACGCACGAAGGTCGCCGTCTCCGCCACCGAGCCGGGCATCGACCCGGTGGGCGCCTGCGTCGGACCCAAAGGCGTCCGCCACCGCGCCATCCTCAGTGAGCTCTCCAGCGAGCACATCGACATCGTGCCTTGGTCCGACGACCCGGAGGCATTCGTCGCCGCGTCGCTCGGGCCGGCCAAGGCCGAGTCGGTTTCCATCGACCGCGGTTCGCGCACGGCGACCGTGCTCGTGCCCCGTTCTCAGCTGTCGCTCGCCATCGGCCGCGACGGCCAGAACGCGCGGCTGGCGGCGAAGTTGACCGGGTACCGGATCGACATCAAGGCCGGCGAAAACGACGAGCAGGTCGATGCCGAACCCCCGACGTGAGCCCATCCGGACCTGCGTCGCCTGCCGCCAGGAGGCGGGCAAGAAGTCCCTGGTGCGCGTGGTGCGGGACTCTAGCGGGGCAGCTGCGCTCGATGCCACGGGCCGGGCGCGGGGGCGCGGGGCGTACCTCCACCGGGATCCGGAATGCCTCGAAATCGCACGCAAGCGAAAGGCTCTGGATCGGGCGCTGAAGACTACCGTCAGCCCTGAGTTTTGGGTCGAGCTGGCCTCCTAACCCAACCCCCGCCAAGTTTCGAATTCGGCCTGGGCGGCATAATCATACGTTCGGGCATGAAGTCACACGAACTCGCACGCGAACTCGGGATCAGCCAGAAAGAGCTGGTGAACTTCCTCCAGCAGAGAAGGATGCCGCTCAAGAACGCCGCGGCGCCATTGGCGCCGGGCGCGATCGAGGCTGCCCGCTCGGCCTTCAAGCCGGCCTCCGTAGCGGTCAAGGTCGAGCCCAACGGCGACCGCAAGGCTGTCCTGCCGCCGACGCTTTCGGTCAAGGACCTGGCCGAGAAGCTGGGCGTGAGCCCGGTAGAGGTCATCAAGAAGCTGATGGCGTCCAAGATCCTGGCCACCATCAACCAGGTCATCGACTTCTCCACCGCAGAGATCGTGGCCGACGAGTTCGGTTTCACTGTGGAGCCGGTCAAGAGCGAGGATGTGGTCGCCGTCGAGTCCTCGGAGGGCGCCGGCGACGTAGTCACCACCTCGCGCGAGGAGCTGTTCTCGGTCGCCAACGAGGACCCAAGCAAGCTCGTGGCACGACCGCCGATCGTGACCGTCCTCGGCCACGTCGACCACGGCAAGACTTCGATCCTCGACGCCATCCGCAAGACTCGTGTGGCGGCAGGCGAGGCCGGTGGGATCACGCAGCGGATCGGCGCCTATAAGATCGAGACCGCCGACGGGCACGAGGTGGTGTTCATCGACACTCCCGGCCACGAGGCGTTCACCGCCATGCGCGCCCGAGGCGCGCAGGTCACCGACCTCGTCGTGCTCGTGGTGGCGGCCGACGACGGGGTGATGCCGCAGACGATCGAGGCCATCCATCACGCGCGGGCCGCGAAGGTCCCGATCATCGTCGCCATCAACAAGATCGACAAGGACAACGCCAATCCGGAGCGAGTACACCAGGAGCTCGCGGCGCAAGGACTCGTCACGCGTCACTACGGCGGCGAGCTCGAGTGCGTTCACCTCAGCGCCAAGACCGGCCAGGGCATCGACGACCTGTTGACCACCATCGTGCTGTCATCGGACATCCTCGAGCTCAAGGCCAACCCCGACCGCAACGCGATCGGCACCGTGGTCGACGCGCACCTCGAGCGAGGGCGCGGACCTGTCGCGACCGTGCTCGTGCAGGCCGGCACGCTCAAGGTCGGCGACGACTTCGTGTGCGGGCACATCTACGGCCGCGTGCGCGCCCTCACTGACGACCGCGGACAGAGCGTCACCGAGGCCCCGCCGGCGACGCCTGTGGTGGTGTCCGGTATGTCCGAGGTGCCGCAGGCCGGCGACATCTTCCAGGTCGTCGGCTCGGAGAAGGCAGCGCGCCAGATCGCGCTCACCAAGCTGACCGAGCGCCGCACCTCGGAAGCGGCGAGGGACGTCGCCCCGCGCATCACGCTCGAAGAGCTCTCGCGCCGCGCCAAGGAAGGCGAGGTCAAGGAGCTCAGCCTTGTCGTCAAGGCCGACGCGCAGGGCACCCTCGAGGCGCTCCTCAGCGCGCTGCAGAAGATCGAGGACCCGGTCGTCGCGATCAAGATCGTCGGCCAGGGCGTTGGCGCCGTCAGCGACTCCGACCTTCTGCTCGCCGGTGTCTCGAACGCGATCATCGTGTGCTTCAACCTCAAACCGACCCCAACCCAGCAGGCAGCAGCGGAGCGGGCCAAGGTCGAGGTTCGCTACTACGACGTCATCTACAAGCTGACCGAGGATGTCGAGCGGGCGGCCAAGGGGCTGCGTGAGCCGACGTACCGGCAGATTCGCGAGGGCACGGTGGAGGTCATCACCCCCATCAAGATCCCGCGGTTGGGCATCATTGCAGGTAGCCGGGTCACCGAGGGCAAGGTGACCCGCGGCGGCTGGGTCAAGCTGTTTCGGGGGAAGGAGCTGGTGCATGAGGGCAGGATCAGCTCGCTGAAGCACTTCAAAGAGGATGTGCGAGAGATGCCGGCAGGACAGGAATGTGGCATCGGGCTCGAGGGCTACGAGGCCTTCCAACCTGGTGACTCGATGGAGACATACCGTCTCGAGCGGGAAGAAATTTAGGGCAGCCGCAAGCTCGACTTTGCTGGCTGCGGAGGGCCCGATGACGAGCTACCGCACCGATCAGGTCGGAGAGCAGGTACGCGAGGAGATCATGTCAATAATCCGTCGTGAGCTGAAGGATCCGCGCATTGGATTCGTCAGCATCACGGCGGTGCGCATGTCTCCCGACCTGCGCCAGGCTCGCGTGCGCGTGAGCGTGCTCGGAGACCCCGATCAGAAGAAGGCCTCGATGAAGGGCCTCGACTCGGCGAAGGGCCTCATCCGCCACGAGCTGGGGCGCAGGTTGCAGAACCTCAAATTCTCGCCCGAGCTTCGCTTCGAGCTCGACCCATCGATCGAGTACAGCGTTCATATCTCAGAGCTGCTCAAGGCAGTCTTGCCCGCCGAGGAGGAAGAGAAATAGCAACCGCCAAGAACGCGTCTCGCCATCAGTACGACGAGATCAAGGAGCTCATCGAAGCCAACCAGGAGATCTTGATCTTCGGCCACAAGGACGCCGACGGCGACACCCTCGGCTGCAGCCTTGCGTTCGCCGAAGCGCTGCGAACTGCGGGCAAGCATGCGCGGGTGGTCATCCCGCCGCCGCTGCCGGACATGTACGCGTTCCTGCCCGGATTCGACGAGATCAAGGAGGTTCCGCCTCCAGGCACCGACCCGGAGCTGGTCTTCTTCTTCGACTCCGGCAACCTCGAGCGCTCCGGCAGCAGTGTCAAGCAGATCGCCTCACACGCGACGATCGTCAACATCGACCATCACCCGTCGAACTCGCGGTTCGGCGACATCAACGTCATCGACCCGGACGCCTCCGCGGTCGGCCAGATGGTGATGGAGCTGCTCGACCACCTCGAGTACCCGATCACGCCAACCATCGCCACCAACCTCTACGTGGCGCTGCTCACAGATACAGGGGGCTTCCGACACGAGAACACGACGCCTCGCGCGCTCGAGGACGCAGCGCGGCTGGCCCGTCTCGGCGCCGACCCCGGGCGCATCGCGACTCAGGTATACAAGATGCGGCCCGAGACCACCCTCAAGCTCAGCGGGCTCGCGCTGGCGACGATGCGCATCGAGCTTCAGGGCAGGCTGGCCTGGGCGAAGGTGACGCGACGGATGCTGCGAGAAGCGGGGGCGGTGATGGCTGAATCCGAAGGCATCATCGACACCCTCAACAGCATTGCGGGGCTCGAGCTGGCGATCCTCTTCAAAGAGGTGTCGGCCGAGCTGACCAAGATCAGCGTGCGCAGTCGCGGCGCGGTCGATGCGGCAGCGCTGTGCGCGCTGTTCGGCGGCGGCGGCCACATCCGCGCTGCGGGCGCTGAGATCGAGAAGCCGATGGAGGAGGCGGTGCGGCTGGTGCTGACAGCCGCCAAGGAGGCGATCGCTGCCGCCTCATCGAAGCGCTAGCGATAGCGCCTTCCCGACTGGCGTCCTCAACGTCGACAAGGCCGCGGGGGAGACTTCCTTTCAAGTCGTCAGGCGGCTGCGCCACCTCACGGGTGCGCATCGCGTAGGCCACGCCGGCACGCTCGATCCGCTGGCGACCGGAGTGCTGCCCATCCTGTTCGAATCGGCGACGCGTCTCGCCGAGTTCGCCCATCGCCTCCCCAAGACCTATGTCGCGGATATCCACCTGGGCTTCGCGACGGCGACCGACGACGCCGAAGCCGAGCCTCAGCCGGTCGGTGATCCCAGCGGCGTAAGCCGTGAGGACGTCGCCCAGGCGCTGGCCGAATTCACCGGCCGCATCCTCCAGGAGCCGCCAGCCTTTTCCGCTGTCAAGGTCGACGGCAAACGCGCGTACCGCCTTGCGAGACAGGGCGCAGATCCGAAGCCTGCCGCCCGCGAGGTTGATGTGTATGAGTCACGCGTCCTCGACTTCACGCCGGGACCGCACGCGGTCTCGCGGGTTGAGATCCGCTGCGGAAGCGGCACGTATTTGAGGTCGATCGCTCGCGACCTCGGCCGGCGATTGGGAGTGGGGGGCTATCTCGGCCGGTTGATCCGCACCGAATACGGTCCGCTTTCGGTCGATTCCGCCGTCACGCTCCACGCGCAGACGACGGCCGATGACGTTCGGGGTCACCTCCTTCCGGCCGAAGTCATACTGCCCGACATGGAGCGCGTCCGCCTCAACGTCGAGCAGGAGGCGATGGTCCGCCAGGGCCGCGCGGTGCGCGTGCTTCCCGAGCCGGGCCCGGGCCCCATCCGCGCTCACGATGCGGTCGGGCGACTGGTTGCGCTTGGCCACACCGATCCCCTTCGGCGCACGTTCGTGCCCGAGAAGGTTCTCTCCTGAAAGTTCATTTCGGGCTGCCCGCGAGCCCGATCGGACCGGTCACCCTCACCGTAGGCAGCTTCGATGGCGTGCATCTCGGCCACGTGGAGGTGATCCGGAAGACCGTGGCCGCGGCCCGGGATGAGGATGCAGCGCCGGCACTGATCACGTTCGAGCCGCACCCGCGCTGCGTGCTGGACCCCGCCAACTGCCCCCAGTCGATCACCACGCTTCAGGAGAAGCTGGCGCTTATCGAGTCACATGGAATTGCGCACGCGATCGTGCTGCGATTCGACCGTGCGCTGTCTTCGCTATCGCCGCAGGAGTTCGTCGACCAGCTTTCTGCGGCGATGGAGGTGCGGCGCTGGGTGATTGGTTTCGACTTCGCGTTCGGGCGCGAGCGCCGTGGCAACGCGGAGTGGCTCAGGGAGCGTGGATTCGCGTGCGATGAGGTGCCGCCGGTGGTCATCGATGGAATTGCCCTGCACAGCTCGGAGGTGCGGCGGCTCATCAACCTGGGCGACATGGAGAAGGCGAACCGGCTGCTGGGTCGCCAGTACGCGATGTCGGGGCCAGTCGAGGCAGGTGACAAGGTGGGGCGTAGGCTCGGATTTCCCACCGCGAACATCGCCATCGAGCCGAACAAGCTGGTGCCCGCCCTTGGTGCATACGCGGGCAGAGCCCGCGCTGATGAAGGGGACTTCATCGCCGCGCTCTCTGTCGGCTACCGGCCGACATTTGGAGGCACGCAGCTGCGCGTCGAGGCCTTTCTGCTCGACTTCGAAGGCGATCTCTACCAGCAGCGGCTGGAGCTGCGCTTCGTGCGCTACCTACACCCCGACATTGCGTTCCCCACAGTCGACGATCTCGTGCAACAGCTGAAGCGCGACGTGACGGACACGAGGCGCATCGTCGGCCGGCAGTGACCAAGGTCCTCGTCATCGGAGGCGGCATTGCAGGCTACAGCGCGGCGCTGTCAGCTCGGCGCGATGGGGCGGATGTCACGGTGGTGGCGAGGGCGCCCGGCGCGACCGCGCTCTACGCCGGCGGCATGGAGGTGATCGACGACCTCGACGCCGTTCTGGCCGGCCAGCCCCATCATCCGTTCTCCAGGCTGGGCCTCGACGGGGTCCGCCTGGCGACCGAGCTCGACAACGCCATCCAGAGCTTGACGCTTGCACTAGGCAAGGACGGATTGAAGTTAGAGGGCTCGTGGCGAAAACGCGGGCTCTATGCCGATATTCACGGACTGGCCAGGCCGGCCAATGTGGTGCCGGCATCCGTGGCGCCAGGCGAGCTGCGCGCGCTGAGCGGCCGCCGCGTGGCGGTGGTCGGCGTCAAGCAGGTCGGTGAGTACGACGCCGGCTCGACCGCACAGGCGTTGAAGGAGCTGCACGGCATCGAGGCATTTCCGGAAGAGGTGAGCATCCCCGACCTGCCGATCTCGGCTTCTCTGACCGATCTCTACGGCAGGCGAGCCCCGCAGGTGCGAGCGCGCTCGGCGACGATCGCGTATCCGCCGGGTTTAACAAGCCTGCCGCCGGACAGCTTCGAGCTGCTGGCCAGCCCGCCATCGCCACACGGCTGGCGCCTCCAGCAGGCGATCTCGCTGGGAAGCGTCACGGCCCAGGTCACATCGTTCGAAACCTCTGCCGGACGCATCGTCTCGGCGCGGGCAGGAGAGCGAACGTTTCGCGCCGACGCGTTCATCCTTGCCACCGGCCTGCATATCGGCGGCGGCTTGAAAGGAGGCCGCGTCACGAGTGAGCCGCTGCTGAGGCTCGGTGTGTTTCACGGAGGCGAACCGGTGCGAAGTGTCGGCACCCGGCTGCAGCATCTTCAATACCTGGATCCAGCAGAGGAGCTGCGCAGCGGCCTGTCCACAGACAAGGGACTTCACCCGCTGGATGAGGATGGCAACCCCCCATATGCGAATCTCTTCGCGGCGGGCGCTGTGCTCGGAGGTTATGAGTACGCGGGCCCCTGCGGCTTTGGCGTTCCGATCCTGACCGGATGGCTGGCCGGCACGTGGGCGGCCAAGGTCAACCGCGTCACCACCCGATGAGGGCCGAGCTCGAGAAGATCATCGGCGCGGCGGCGCTCGACGAGCGGGCTGTTCGCGACCTCTGGCCGTTGACCATCATGGCCGAGCGGGCAGGAAGCCCCTCGCCGCGGGTGCTGGTCGCTCGCCCTTCCGGCCGCGACCAGGTGGTGGAGATCTTGCGCTGGGCATCCGCCCACGGAGTGATTGTCACGCCGCTCGGGGGCGGAAGCGGGGTGTGCGGAGCGCTGGGTCCGCAGGTGGGCGAGCTGGTGATCGACATGGGAGCATTCGACCGTGTCCTCGAGGTCGATGAGACCAACCTGACCTGCACCTGCGAAGCCGGGGTCAACGGCCTGGCGCTCGAAGAGCGCCTCAACGGGCTTGGACTCACGCTGGGACATTTCCCGAGCTCGCTTCCGGGGACGACGGTCGGCGGCCTGTGCGCAACGCGATCGTCGGGCCAGGAATCGACTCGTTACGGCAGCATCGAGGACATGGTGATGGGCCTCGCAGTGGTGCTACCGGACGGAACCTATGCCGCTCCCCGGCCCGGTCCCCGATCCGCAGTGGGTCCCGCGCTGCACGAGCTCTGGTTGGGCTCTGAGGGCGCGCTTGGCGTGATGCTGGGCGCCGTCCTGCGCGTGCATCGATTGCCTGAGTCAGTGGTCGGGCGCGGATATGGTTTCGCCGACCTGGGCTCCGGCCTCGAGGCCATGCGCTCGATCATGCAGGCGGGCATTCGCCCGCTCGTCATGCGCCTCTACGACCCGGCCGATGCGGCCTTCAACGGTTACGACCTCCCAATCGGCGCTTGCCTGCTCGTCGTCGCCACGGCTGGACGAGATCGTGTAGCGGCGTCGGAGGCCGACGTGGTGAAGAGCATTGCGTCGTCCGCCACGGAGCTGGGTGAGGAACCCTGGCAGCGATGGCAGCGCCACCGGTTCGATCTGTCAGCGCAGCGCCTCAAATCGCTGCTCGAACCTCCAAGCTCGTATGTGGACACGATCGAGCTCGCCGCATCGTGGACGGCGCTGCCCGACCTCTACGTGCGAGTGTGGACCGCAATTTCCGACGGCGGGCTGGCGTTATGCCATTTCAGTCATGCGTACGAGCAGGGCTGCTGTGCCTATTTCTCGTTCGCAGGCTCGCGGGAGACGGAAGACGAGGCTCGCTCGGCATACAGCCGGGCCTGGGAGGGCACGATGACCGCTGCACTGGAGCTCGGGGCTACCATCAGCCATCACCATGGCACCGGGCAGGCACGTGCCCGGTGGGTGGCCGACGAGATGGGAGGCTGGATGAGCGTGTGGAAATCGGTTCGGCGCGCGATCGACCCCGCGGGGATCATGAACCCGCGTGCGCTCGGGGGCGCGAGATAGTGGCCGACGTACTCTTCATCGTCAACCCCGCCTCTGGCGCGGGTCGCGCCGGACAGGAATGGGCCGGGATCGCCAGCTGGCTGTCTTCGACCGGCCTCAGCTATGAAGCGGTGCTGACCACCAGACCGCTCGAGGCGACGGAGATCGCCGAGCGTGCCGTGCGGCAGTCGCGGCCGGCGGTGGTCGCGGTGGGCGGCGACGGGACGCTGAACGAGGTCGTCAACGGCTTCTTCCACAACGGGGCGCCGATCCCGACCACGACACGGCTCGCCATGCTGCCTCTCGGCACCGGCGGAGACTTCCGGCGCACGTTGAAGATTCCGCTCGACCCGAAGGCGGCGATCGAGATTCTTCGGACTGGCGTGGCGCGGCGGCTCGATGCGGGCTGCGTGTCGTACCGGACGGCGGACGGCGGTACGGGCGTGCGTCACTTCATCAACATCGCGGACGCCGGCCTCGGCGGCGAGGTGGTGCATCGGGTGAACAACGGCGGCAAGCGGCTCGGGCCCGCGACGTTCAAGCTGGCTTCCTTCCTCGCCCTCATGAGGTGGAAAAACAAGCCGATGAACGTCGTTGTCGACGGCGTGGCCCACGACCTCAAGGCGATGCAGATCGTGATCGCCAACTGCCAGTACTTCGGCGGGGGCATGCGCATGGCGCCCACGGCATCACCGACCGACGGCGTGTTCGACGTCATCCTCGTCGGCGATGCGGGCAAGCTGGAGACGATTCGAGGCATCGGCACTGTCAGCCGGGGCGCTCACCTCGACGAGCACAACCCTCACTACCAATTGATGTACGGCAAACGAATCTCAGTCAGCTGTGAGGACCGCGTGCGTATCGACCTCGATGGCGAGGACCCCGGCTTTTTGCCCGCGTTGTTCGAGATCCAGCCCGGCGCCATCGAGTTCATCACGCCTCGATAATTCATTCGTGACTAAGGGGGTCATCGCCACCCCACACCGGCTGGCCTCGGAGGCCGGCGCGCAGGTGCTGCGCGATGGCGGCAACGCAGTCGACGCGGCTATCGCCGCCGACGCGGTGCTGTGCGTGGTGTACCCGCACATGACATCGGTTGGCGGCGACCTCATGGCGATCGTTTGGCCCGCCAATGCGGGCGAGCCGGTGGGCATCATTGGTGCGGGCCGCTCAGGCGAGCTCGCCACCATCGAGGCGGTACGCGCCCGCGGCCACGAGAGCATGCCGGAGCGCGGGGTGCTCAGCGTGACCGTGCCCGGTACGGTCGAGGCCTGGGGTCGCCTGCTCGAGCGGTTCGGGACGCTGGGCCTGACGGCGGTGCTCGAGCCGGCGACTGCCCTCGCCGCGAACGGCTACATCATCACCGACCACCTGGCCGACGCCCTCAAGGAAGGTGCGGAGCTGCTGGGCAAAGAGCCAGCGGCCCAGGAGCTCTACCCGCCGATGGAGGGTGGCATGCTGCTGCGCAATGCCGACCTTGCATCCGCCCTGGGCGATATCAGTCGGAAAGGGATCGGCGGCTTCTATCGCGGCGAAGTCGGTACCGCCATCGCCGCTGCGATCAAGCGGCGCGACGGGCTCATAACCGCCTTGGACCTGGCCACGCATCGGTCGCAGTGGGTGGAGCCGCTCGCCGTGAGCTACCGGAACCTCACCGTCTACGAGCTCCCGCCCCCGACCCAAGGCCTGACAGCGCTTGCCATGCTGGCGAGACTGGATCGGATTTCGCCCGCGCAGCTGCAGCCCGGGGTTGCTTTCGTCAAGACCTTCAAGCAGATTCGCGACGAGTGCTATCCACTGCGCGATCGCTACATCACCGATCCCGAGTTCGCGGTGGCCCCTCTCGACCCGTTTCTCGACCCTGACCATGTCGCGGTCGGCAAGAGCGATGCCAAAGAGGGCGGAGACACCATCTATATGTGCGCCGCCGACGAGCACGGAAACTTCGTCTCCCTGATCCAGAGCGTCGCCTATGGATTCGGCTCTGGGGTCGTGGCCGAAGGCACCGGCATGCTGCTCCAGAACCGCGGCGCCTACTTCAAGCTCGACCCGCGGCATGTCAACCGGCTGGAGCCTAAGAAGCGGACCATGCACACGCTCATTCCGGCCATGGCCGCGCGTGGAGGCCGACCGGCCATTGTCTTCGGGTCGATGGGAGGCGAAGGCCAGCCTCAGCTGCAGACGCAGGTCCTGATCAACATCGTGGACCATGGCATGGAGCCGGCCGAAGCCGTGGCCCGGCCGAGGATTCGCATCATGGCCGGCGGAGAGGTGGTTTCCGTGGAGGCCGACGACCCGGTCGCCCGCGACCTCAATCGCTCCGGCCTGAAGATCGAGCTGGTGCCTCCCAAGCACCACTCCCATGGCCACGCCCACGCGATAGTGATCGACGGTCCCACGTCGTGGCGCGCCGGTGCAGATCCCCGCTCAGACGGTTCCGTCGAGTTCACCTGAGACCGTCCCGACCGGCCCATTGTCTAAAGGCCGGTATAATCGCTCTTCGGTTTGGCAGAAGAGACAGAAGTCAAGGGCAAGCTGATCGCCGAGTACAGGCGAGCTGAGAAGGACACGGGCTCGCCCGAAGTCCAGATCGCGCTCTCGACGGCGCGCATCCGGGAGCTCACCGAGCACCTGAAGACGCACGCCAAGGACCATCACTCGCGCCGCGGCCTACTTCTCCTGGTTGGCAAGCAACGGCGTCTGCTGAACTACCTGAGAGACACCGACGTCGAACGCTACCGCGCGCTCGTCGGCAAGCTCGGGATCAGGAGATAGCCGACAAAATCAATCGGGAGGGCTCGCAGTCGCGCGGGTCAGCTCTTAGAAGCTCTCATCAAGACCGTGGTTTTGAAGGCAGCTGCTAGGAATCTGACCCAGAAGACGCGACTAGTCAAAGCGCCCTCCCAAATGGAGGTAGTCACGTGGCAATAGTCACGAAGAACGTGGAGGTCGCCGACAAGCGGCTTTCGATCGAGACCGGCCGGGTGGCCGAGCAGGCCAACGGTGCGGTGGTGCTGCGGCAGGGCGACTCGGTCGTCCTGAGCACCGCGGTGATGTCAAAGGAGCCTCGGGAAGGCATCGATTTCTTCCCGCTCACCTGCGACTACGAGGAGAAGCTCTACGCGGCGGGCAAGATCCCGGGCGCGTTCATGCGCCGCGAGGGCAGGCCGAGCGAGGCCGCGATCCTCGCGTCCCGGCTCACTGACCGGCCCCTGCGCCCTCTGTTCCCGGACGGGTTCAGGCTCGACATCCAGGTCGTTTCGACAGTGCTCTCGGTCGACCAGGAAAACGACCCCACCATCCTGAGCATCAACGGTGCCTCGACCGCGCTCGTGATCTCGGACATTCCATTCCAGGGCCCGGTCGGCGCGGTGCGCATGGGTCACCTCGACGGCCATCTCATCGTCAACCCGCCCATGTCCCGAATGGGCGAGTCAGAGCTCGACCTCGTCGTAGCCGGCACCGCGGACGCCATCCTCATGGTGGAGGCGGGGGCCAAGGGAGTAAGCGAGGCGGTCGTCGTCGAAGCGCTCGAGATGGCGCACGAGGCGATCAAGCAGCTTTGTGCAGGCCAGCTCGAGCTGCAGCGCGAGGTCGGACGGCCGAAGCGCGAATTCGTGCCGCCGCAGTTTCCAGCCCAGATCGTCGAGGTGGTGAGCGAGTACCTCGCATTGCGCCTCGACCAGGCGGCATTCAACCCTGACAAGAGTGCGCGTGAGGCGGCGGTCGACGAGCTCCGCAAGCGCACGGTCGCCGAGCTCGGCGAGCGCTTCCCCGAGCATGCCGACATCCTCGGCAAGCTTTTCGACAAGAAGGTCAAGGACCGTGTCCGCCAACGCATCGTCGAAGAGGGCGTCCGTCCCGACGGCCGGGGCCTCAAGGACGTCCGCCAGATCACGGTCGAGGTCGGGGTGCTGCCGCGAACGCATGGCTCGGGCCTCTTCACGCGTGGACAGACCCAGGCTCTGACGATCGCGACCCTCGGCTCGATGTCGGACCAGCAGAAGCTTGACGGTCTGTCGCCCGAAGAGTTCAAGCGCTACATGCACCACTACAACTTCCCGCCGTTCTCGGTCGGCGAGGCGCGCCCGCTGCGCGGTCCGGGCCGCCGCGAGATCGGACACGGTGCTCTCGCGGAGCGGGCACTGCTCGCCGTGATCCCACCTGTCGAGGAGTGGCCCTACACGATGCGATTGGTCTCGGAGATCCTGAGCTCGAACGGCTCCACTTCGATGGCGTCCGTTTGCGGATCGACGCTCGCGCTGATGGACGCGGGCGTGCCCATCAAGGCGCCCGTCGCGGGCATCGCAATGGGCCTCGTCACGCGCGACGGCAAGTTCGCGGTGCTGACCGACATCCAGGGCGTCGAAGACAACCTGGGTGACATGGACTTCAAGGTCGCGGGCACCAAGGACGGCATCACCGCGCTGCAGATGGACATCAAGATCAAGGGCCTCACCCACGAGATCCTTGCCCAGGCGTTGGAGCAGGCCCGCGAAGCAAGGCTTTTCGTCCTCGACAAGATGCTGGCGGTATTGCCTCGGCCGCGCAGCGAGATGAGCTCCTACGCCCCGCGTATCACCACGATCATGATCAACCCCGACAAGATCCGCGACATCATCGGCCCAGGAGGCAAGATGATTCGCAAGATCACCGAGGAGACCGGCGCCCAGATCGACGTCGAAGACGATGGGCGCGTGTTCATCGCCGCGGTCGACCAGGAGGCCGGGCAGAAGGCGATCGACTGGATCAAAGGCCTCACCGATGAGGTCGAGGTGGGCAAGATCTACAAGGGCAAGGTGGTACGCATCATGCCGTTCGGCGCCTTTGTCGAGGTGCTCCCTAACCAGGACGGCCTGGTCCACATCTCCAAGCTGACCGACCACCGCGTCGAACGCGTGGAGGAAGTCGCCAATGTCGGCGATGAGATCGTCGTCAAGGCGACTGAGGTCGACAGCCAGGGCCGGTTGAACCTCAGCCGCCAGGCAGCCATCGACGAGCTCACCGCCAAGGGCGAGCCGATCGAGGAGAAGATCGACAAGGAGGCGATGGCGACAGCGCTCGCCTCTCCGCCGCCTCCGCCGCGTGAAGGTGGCTTCCGAGGAGGGGACCGCGGCGGTCGCAACGGCGGAGGCCGCGGGCGTAGATAGAGGGTTGCGACCGCGGATGCCAGGCGGATCTTCGGCGCCCCGGCCGCAAGCCTAGTGCCGATCAAGGTCGCGGTCGCCGGGCACCGCGGCAAGGTCGGCGCGATCCTCGCGGTGGCGCTGGCCGCGGAGCCGGACGTCGATTACGTCGGCGGCTTCTCCCGCGGCGAAGATCTGGCCGCGTTCCTGCACGAGAAGAGGCCACGAGCCTTCGTCGATTTCACCCGGCCATCAGACGTGATGCACAACGTGCTCGCGGCGATCGCCGCAGGCGCTTCGCCGGTGGTCGGAACCACAGGCTTGTCGGCGGCCGACGTCGACAAGCTCGAGACGGCGTGCAACGCGAAGAATCTGGGTGGGATCGTCGCGCCGAATTTCGCGATCGGCGCGGTGCTGATGATGCACCTGGCGGAGATCGCGGCTCCGCATTTCGATGGGGCCGAGATCATCGAGATGCACCACGCGACCAAGCTCGATGCCCCATCCGGCACGGCGCTGTCAACGGCGAAGCGACTCGCGGCGCGGCGCGGCGGCAAACCCTTCAGCCACAAGAAGGCCGAGAAGGTGACGCTCGAAGGGACGCGCGGTGGGGAGGAGGGGAACGTCGCGGTGCACAGCATCCGCCTGCCGGGTTTCGTGGCCGACCAGGAGGTTATCTTCGGATTGCCCGGCCAGACACTCGCCATCGCCCACCGCACGACGAGCCGCGAGGCTTACGTGCCGGGTGTGCTGCTCGCAATTAGAAAGGTCACCAGTGAGCCGCGCTTCTACCGCGGCCTCGACGAATTGCTCGGTCTGAGCCTTGGTTAGCCGGCCCGACCGCGTCCAGGTGTGGGCGTCCCAGCTTGCCGCCAACGATTTCCCACCAGTCTGCGCAATGACAGGCGCCCCTGCGGAGGTATGGCGGAAGTTTCGATTTCGGACGGTGCCGGGCTGGGCCTACGCTTTTCTGGCCTTACTGGTCACCGGAATCGGCCTGCTGCCGATCTTCATCATCATGGCGGTGGTCTCGCGTCGCGCCAGCGGTCATCTCCCGTTGACTCGGGCCAGCCGGCAGAAGCTCAGGCTCGTCGAGTGGGGCATCATCAGCCTGTTGCCGCTGATGATCGTTCTGTTCATCGGGGCCGCGATAGTCGGCTCTGGCTCGAACAGCGAAACTGCGTCGACCATCACGTTCATCCTCATCGTCCTGGCCACCCTGTCATTCCTGGGTTTCGTGATCGGTCTGCTGGTGGTCAAACCGCTCATCGGGCCGCGAGGAAACGTGATGGAGCAGCGACCCGGCTACCACGACAAGCTCGTTGAGCTGCGCAACGTCCACCCGGCTTTCGTAGCAGAGGTGAACTACAAACACCAGCAGCGAGCGGCGCAGCAAGCTGCTTCGTATTCACCACCGGGTCTGCCGCAAACGCCTGGATCGACTTAAACTGAGCCTGTGCCCACCTCCAAGCGATTAAACGTTGCCGTCGTCGGCGCGACGGGCATGGCTGGTCACGAGACGCTCAAGATCCTTGCCCAGCGCCACTTTCCGAGCGCGCGCGTCAAGGCGCTCGCGTCGGAGCGCTCCAAGGGCATGACGATCTCGTTCAACGGCAGCTCGGTCGAGATCGAGGCGCTCGATGAGAACGCGTTCAAGGGCGTCGACGTGGCGCTGTTCGCGGCGAGCGGGGACATCGCGCTCATGTATGGGCCGCTGGCGGCCGAATCCGGTGCGCTCGTGATCGACTACAGCTCGGTGTGGCGAATGAAAGAAAACGTCCCTCTGGTCGTCCCTGAGGTCAATGCCGAAGACATCCGCGACAACGAAGGAATCATCGCCAACCCCAACTGCTGCGCCGGGCCGCTGACTGTCGTGCTCAACCCCCTGCACAAGGCCGCCGGCGTCGAGCGCGTCCTCGTCTCCACCTACCAGTCGGCGTCGGGCGCCGGCCGCGCACTGGTGGACGAGCTCGAGGACCAAACGAAAGCGATCGCCGAAGGCAAGGAGGCTCAGGCGGTCACCTATCCGTACCAGCTCGCGTACAACGTGGTGCCGGGCGGCTGGCACCCCGAGGCCGGCGGCTTCAACGAGGAAGAGGTGAAGATCGTCAACGAAACGCGAAAGATCCTCCACATGCCCAACCTCCGGATTGCTGCCACCTGCGTGCGTGTGCCGGTGCCGATCGGCCACGGCGAGTCGGTCTTCGTCGAGACCAGGGACAAGATCACGGCCGACGAAGTGCGCACGCTCCTGGGCAGCGCGCCCGGCGTGATTGTCGAGGACGATCCCCACGCCAAGCTCTATCCCACGCCGCACCACGTGGCCGGCAAGGACGAGGTGTATGTTGGCCGCATTCGCAATGACCCGTCATCCGACCGCGGCCTCGCCCTCTGGCTCGTGTCGGACAACCTGCGCAAGGGCGCCGCGCTCAACGCGGTTCAGATCGCCGAGCACGCGCTCGACATGGGAGTTCTGTAGTGGCTGCTACACCTGAGGTCGGACGACTTCTCACAGCCATGATCACGCCCTTCAAATCGGACGGAGCCGTTGACTACCAGGCGGCCGAGAAGCTGGCGGTGATGCTCGTCGCCGACGGCTCCGACGGTGTGGTCGTGGCCGGCACGACCGGCGAATCGCCTGCCCTCAGCGACGACGAGAAGATCGAGCTGCTAAAAGTCATCAAGAAGGCGGTACCCGGCAAATCGGTCGTCGCAGGCACCGGGAGCAACGACACGCATCACTCGGTAAAGCTTTCTGAGCGCGCGATGAAAGCCGGTGCTGATGCGCTGCTCGCCGTAGTGCCCTACTACAACAAGCCACCGCAAGAGGGCATGTACCAGCACTTCAAGGCGATCTCCGATGTCGGGCCGACGATCATGTACAACATCCAGGGCCGCACGGCCATCAACATGACGGCGGCGACGACGCTCCGCTGCGCGCAGCTGCCCGGCATCATCGGCGTCAAAGAAGCGAGCGGCGACCTCGATCAGATCGGGCTTGTCTGCGGGGGCAAGCCGGCGCAGTTCAAAGTGTGGAGCGGCGACGACAGCTGGACGCTGCCGGTGCTCGCCGTGGGCGGCTATGGCGTCATCTGCGTGGTCTCGCATATCGCCGGTCACTCGATGAAGAAGATGATCGAAGCCTTCACCAAGGCCGACAACCAGGCCGCGGCCGAGATCCATCAGGGATTGCTGCCGGTGATCAAGGCGCTGATGACCACCGCGGCGAACCCGGTCCCGATCAAGTCCGCGCTCAACGCGATGGGATTCCCCACCGGACCGTTCCGGCTTCCGCTCGTCCCGCTCACCGACGACCAGCTCAAGTCCGTGATGCAAACGATCGGAGAGGCCGGAAGCCTCATCACATTCAAGGCAGGGGTCAAAGTCGCCTAGCGCTTCCCCCGCGCTCGACCAGCTTCACGCCGAGATCCGCGCGTGCGTCAAATGCAGCCTTCACGCGACCCGCACGCAAGCCGTACCCGGGGTCGGGCCCTGTCCAGCGGACATCATGATCGTGGGCGAGGCGCCCGGCTTCAACGAAGACAGGCAGGGCGAGCCGTTCGTGGGCGCCGCCGGCAAGCTGCTCGACACGCTGCTGGCCCGGATCGGGCTCGGCCGCCCAGATGTCTACATCACGAACGTTCTCAAGTGCCGGCCGCCGCAGAATCGCGACCCGATGCCCAACGAGGTCGAGTCGTGCTCGCCGTATCTGGCTCGGCAGCTGTCGTTGATCAAGCCGAAAGTCGTGCTCATCCTCGGACGACATGCATTGGAGAGGCTGCTGCCAGGACAGGGATCGATATCGCGCATCCACGGCAGCCTCGTCCGCCGCGGCGACGTCGCTTATGTGCCGCTCTATCACCCGGCCGCAGCGCTGCACAACGGCGCACTGGTCGCCGACCTCGAGCGTGACTTCGACAGCGTCAAGGCGTATCTGGACAAGCTGCTGGCCCCGCCTCCTCCAGCCGAACCAATTCCAGTCGCGAAGCAGGAAGCCGAGCAGCTGCGACTGTTGTGACATCCCCACGAACTCAGAGCCAGCGGCGTGAGTTCGCGAGGGCCCCTATTGGCGGTTCGCGGCTTCGTTACCTGCCGCTCGGAGGCCTCGGTGAGGTCGGCATCAACATGTGGGCTCTTGAGTGGGCGGACCAGATCCTTGTCGTCGATGCGGGCCTGATGTTCCCGCAAGAGGACATGCTCGGCATCGACCTGGTCCTTCCCGACATCTCCTACCTGCTGGAGTCGCGCAGGAAGGTGCTCGGCATCTTCCTCAGCCACGGCCACGAGGACCACATCGGCGGGCTTCCCTTCGCGCTCAAGAAGCTCAACGTGCCCGTTTACGGGACGCGGCTCACCCTCGGCCTCCTCAAGCCGAAGCTGAAGGAGCACCGCATCCTGCGCGAAGCAGACCTGCGCGAGGTTCGCGTGGGTGATGCCGTTCAGCTCGGGCCGTTTCGCGTGGAGACGGTGGCCGTGTGCCATTCCATCCCGGACGCGGTCGCACTCGCGATCCAGACACCGGTAGGCCGGGTCATCTACACCAGCGACTTCAAGCTGGATCCGGCGCCCCCCGACGGTCATCCCACTGACATGGAACGCTTCCGCCGCCTGGGCGATGAAGGCGTGCTGCTGCTCCTCAGCGACTCTACCAACGCGGAGCGATCTGGACGCTCCGGATCAGAACGCGACCTTCACGCGCCGTTCGAGCGCATCTTCGGCGAGGCCCCGGGACGCATCGTGGTGGCCAACTTCGCCTCCAACATCCACCGCATCCAGCACCTGGTGCGGATGGCGGTGCAGTTCGACCGCAAGGTCGCGGTGGTCGGGCGCAGCTTGCAGACTAACTTCAAGACGGCGCGTGAGCTCGGCTTCCTGGACGTGCCCGAGGGACTCACGATCCAGCTCGAGAGCACCGAGCGGATCGCACCGTCAAAGCTGCTGCTTCTGACTGCAGGCAGCCAGGGCGAACCGATGTCGGCGCTCGCGCGATTCGCCGCACAGCGCCACCCTGTCGTCAACGTGCTGAAAGATGACTGGGTGGTGATCTCAGCGCGCCCGATTCCGGGCAACGAGCGGATGGTGCACCAGACGGTCAACAATCTCTACAGGCACGGAGCCCACGTGTTCTATTCCGAGGTCGGCCACGTCCACGTCACGGGGCACGCGCAGAAGGACGAGCTGCGGGAGATGATCGACGCTGTGCGCCCTCGCTACTTCATCCCGGTGCATGGCGAGTACCGGCAGCTTCATCAACACGCAGCGCTCGCGCGGGAGGCGGGCATCGACGCGGCCAACATCGTCGTGGTCGAGGATGGCGAAACCGTCGAGCTCGAAGCCGACTCGATGCGGCGCGGCGAGAAGATCAATACCGGGCTCGTTTTCGTCGACGGCCTAGGCGTAGGCGACGTCGAGCAGGTCGTGCTCCGCGACCGCCGCCACCTCGCGGAGGATGGGATCCTGGTCGTAAACCTGGTTCTCGATCGAGACACCGGGAGTCATCGAGCCTGAGCTTTCGTCCAAATTGATGGCTGATGCACGGAAGGCCGTCATGGAAAGCATCAAACGGTTCGCGGATACGCACGCCGACGTCAACCTCATCAGCGAGGCCATCCACGACGCGGTGCAGAAAACGGTCTACAAGCAGACGCGACGCCGGCCGATGGTGATCCCTGTGTTGACGGAAATATGAAACTACCTCCGTTGGCGCTCGTTGCGCCGAGCCTGTGCCCTCGATGCGATCAGCCGGCGATGGTGCTCGACCACTCCGAGGAAGCGCGCTGCGCACACTGCGGGCTGCAGCTGCATCAATGCGGAAACTGCCGTGGCATCGCCGGTCCGTTCGATCGCTACTGCGGTTTCTGCGGCCATGAGCTCGTGCGCGGCGCGCAGCGGCCGATCTGGTGGCGCCTGTGGTTTCTCGCCGCGTTGGTGCCACTCGCCGCCGCGCTGACCGGCGGCATCTGGTGGGCACAAACGCACCCGATCAAATAACGGGCAGTGGAGGATCCTGCCCGAATCGCAGACGCTGGCGTTAGTGATGCGCCTCGAGCAATGGCATCAGACCTCCTCCTCGACGTCGTCAACTCTGGATGAGCTGGTTCGCCGACCTTACCCCTTACACGTACCACGAGCACGTTGGCGGCGAACCAGAGCCAAACACATTAAACATCGGCTGGCTCGACACCGGGATGGAGTTCTCAACCGGAGAGTGCGATCGCGACTTTGTGGCGCGCCTGAGAGATCTCTGCCGAGATGGAGTCAATCGGACTCGTGGCCTGTATCGATGCAATCTCTGTTCAACGTCTGCGTTCGGCGGCATATGGCCGCCCGAGTCGAATCGTGTGGCGTCACCAGGTGGTGACTTTGTAGTTGGAGGCGCTGAGATACGTGTCACGGGAGCGGACGGCACGGTTTACGCCGCACCGGACATGATCATTCACTACGTCGAACGACATCAGTACAAGCCGCCTGAGCAGTTCGTTGCGGCTGTGATTGACTGGACATGAGCGACATCAAGTCGCAGCCCTTTGTGCTCACGTCTTGCCCGTACCTGGGGTTCCTTACCCACCGGCGAGCAACAACGCCGCTCATCTGTGCATGATTGGCTGCCTCCGCGAGCCAGCATGCGACCATCTGTGCCCAAATGGTTGAATCCCGGGGTGGAGGATCATTGGCGTCTAGCGGTTCAATCGCTGCCCGCACTCGACGCAGTAGCTGTGGCGTCCGAGGTTGTGATGGCCGCACGATGCGCACACGAGCCGGCGTGGGGGGTCAGCCTGGAGCCAGCGCTCACGCTCTCTGCGATACCAGATGCCGTCCTCGGGACCGAGCATCCAGCGCCGCCCTTCGCCGTCGAGCACGGCTAGATCGCGAACCGCGAGCCTGAACGCTCGGGCCGGAAGGCCGCCGTTGCGGCGCTCCTCGACCAGGGTGCGATAACGAGTCTCGGCATCCGCGAACGGATCGACAGCCATGCGGTCAGAGTATCGCTGGACGGGATGCTCCTTGTGGAGAGGGAGGAATCGGGCCGGTGTAGAATCCCCTGAGCCCGGCCTTGCCGGCAAGCCAGCATGCGTCGCACCAACTCACGAAGCTCACGCTCACGCGCGAACGGCGCCCGCCGCGCCTCCTCCTCGCGCTCCCGTTCCGCGCGGTCGAAGCGGTCTAGCCGGCCGCACCTGACGCAGCGCCAGGTTCGGGAGATAACCGGCACCGTTCTGATCCTCGTCGGCCTGCTCGGCGCACTCGCCGTCGCCACGCACGCTGGGTCGATCCTGGCGGGCTTGCAGCAATGGCTGACGGCCAGCTTCGGCGCGGCTTGGTTCGTGCCCGTCGTCGGCGCCGTCGCCCTCGGCGCGTACATGCTCTGGCCGCAAGCGCCCCGGCCCCGGCTGCTCGATGTTTTGGCGGGCGCCGTCGCGGTGATCGCCCTGATCGGACTCTTCGGCCTCGCCGCGCATGCGGGCGGCGCTGCGGGCCGTTCCATCGACGCCGCGGTGGTCGGGCTCGCCGGCGAGGTCGGAGCGTGGGCACTGCTGGTGGCTGCCCTCGTCATCGGGCTGATCGTGACCATCCACTTCAGCCCCGGTGCCTTGATTGCCGCGGTCCTCAACACCGGACAGGCCGCTTACGCCGAGCGGCGGAGGCTCGACCGATTGGTCGCGGCCCCGGGTGAGCCGGGCAAGAACGCGGCCAAGGCCTCGGTCAAAGTCGCGCCGGTCGCGGACACCGAACCTGTGGGACCGGCCTATCCGCCCGTCGCCGCCGCCGCGCTCCGGTCTTGGGAGGTCGAAACCGAGCACGAGGACGACGCGCCGCCGCCGGCGAAGCGAGACGATCGAGAACCCGACGAAGAGCCCGAGAAACCGGTGCTGCGCGTGATCGCGGAAGCCGAGGACGACATTCCCGAGATCGAATGGAAGCTGCCTTCGGTCGCGTTGCTCGACACGGTGACGGCGCGTCGCGAGCGCATGGCCGACGAAATCAAGCGCAACGTCAAGATCATCGAGATCACACTCGAGACGTTCGGCGTGTCGTGCAAGGTCGTCGGCGTCAATCCAGGGCCTGCGGTGACCCAGTACGAGCTGCAGCCCGGTCCGGGAGTGCAGGTCAAGAGGATCACCGCCCTGCAGAATGACCTGTCGCTCGCGCTGGCGGCCGCGCCGCTCCGCATCGAGGCGCCCATCCCAGGGAAATCTGCGGTGGGGATCGAGGTGCCGAACAAAGCCGCCAGCCTGGTCACGATCCGCGAGGTGCTCGAGACCGCAACGTTCCGAGAAGGCACGCACAAGCTGGCGCTCGCGCTCGGCAACGATGTGTCGGGACAATCCATTGTCGGCGACCTGACGCGCATGCCTCATCTGC